>TARA_R100000664_G_scaffold26885_1_pt1 | contig 13962 bp, 8 predicted proteins | sample TARA_R100000664 | Tara Oceans TARA_R100000664 (sample SAMEA2622705) | marine metagenome | biome: marine biome (ENVO:00000447); feature: deep chlorophyll maximum layer (ENVO:xxxxxxxx); material: "saline water (ENVO:00002010), including plankton (ENVO:xxxxxxxx)" | depth 115 m | reverse complement strand
GCTAGCGGCTGTGTGACAAGGACCATATCAAATTTTACAGTAAAAAAGAGCGATGATACTCAAAACAATTCTGAGGTTGGTAGCTTAGTAAAGCGCAGCATAGAAGAATTTCGCTCTGATTTAAAAAGAGACAAGCAAAAGCTTAGAGAGGAAGAGTATGAACCAGGGAACTAAAGCAGCAGTCGCAGTATCGGTACTATTGAATGCCATATTGGTGGCTTTGGTAGTAGGGTTCTTGCCATTTTTGCTTTTTCTCTCTGCTTGCTTGAATCTGCTTGCATTCTTTTATGTCAGAGATCTACTGAGAGAGCTAGCAGTATCTGAAGAAAATATAATAGAAATATCAAGTTCCTTAAGTATGTTTGCAAATCATATTGAAAAGATATATGAGATGGAAACTTTTTACGGAGACACTGTGTTACAAGAACTTTTAGAGCATTCTCAATATGTTGTCGAAGATATTGATAAATATATTTCTATTCAAACAGAGTCTGAACAAGAAATAGAGGAAATAAATTTTGACAGCCAAGAGACGTCGTAGACCAAGAACTACTAATAAGTACTTTACAAAGATACACCAGGAAGCAATAGTTGCATACGCTATTACGGATGACCTGGAGGAAAGAACCAAGCTATACGTAGAACTAATAGAGCCTGCTTTTAGCGAACTGGTCGACAAGATAGTATTCACTTATAAATTTAATAACTTGCCAAATATTGAGTATCTAAAAGAAGATTGTAAGATTTGGCTAACCACTATTTTGGACAAATTCGATCCTGAGAAGGGGTCGAAAGCGTTTTCTTATTTTAGTGTCATTACAAAAAATTGGTTCATCTATAAAGTTAAAAAGAATTCTAAAAACTTAAAAAGAGAAGTAAATTTTGATGATTTATCTAGCGAACTAGAGACGGGCTACCTTTCTGTTCAAAATGAATATTTGAACGAAAGAGAAAAGTATGAATTCTGGCAACATCTTTGGGTAGAGATCGATACTTGGGAAACTTCCAAATTAAAAGAAAACGAGAAAAAGGTTTTAGAGGCAATAAGATTCCTGTTTGATAAAGCAGATGATATAGAAATTTTTAACAAAAAAGCGATTTATTTGTACATAAGGGAAATTACGGGTCTGAATACTAAACAAGTTGTTAATAATCTTAATAAATTAAGAATAAAGTATAGGGCTTTCAAAAAGGACTGGGTTGTAGGAAAAAAATAATTTTTTCCTATTTATTTTACTATGGAAAAAATAGAAGAATATCTAGCTGAATCGGTTACAAACATAAGAAGCGATAGGGCATTAGCCCTAACCTTGCTAACCGACATACTAGAAAAGATACAGCTAGCAGAGATGCACAAGGACCTGGGACCTGTTGCTGCGAAGTATCTAGAGACATTGCAGCGCTCTAACGAACAGTTGGTAAAAGTATCGGCGCTACTCCAGAAGAAGATATCCAGCGGTAAAGACTTATCGTCTTTTGACAAAGACGAAATATTCAAATTAATACAGGCCGAGCCGGATGGAAACTTAGACGGATGACAAGCAAATTAAAACAAAGATTAACAGCGCCCATAAACAATTTACAGAGAAGAAGAGTTGATAAAAGAAAGCTCGACCCTCTCTCTGCAACTGTTTCCGGTAGGTTGGAACAACTCTCTCAAATAGGAAAAGAAAGAGTTAGCGAGCAAGCATCTATACCTTTTAGAGAGAGAGGCGTTTTTAAAGCTTTTGTGCTGGCGGTTTTAAGCCCAGAGAAGAATAAAGTCCATCAGAGCAAGATGGAAAACGAGGTTTTTATGGACCAAGGGGCACCGGCCATAATTTTTAGAATTCCTGAAATGCACGCTTGCCTACCAGCCCCGAGCGACTTAACTACTTTAGATGATAAGGATTCTTTTTTAATTGAAGTTCACCCTGTCGCGCTACCCATGAACGATAGTGTTGTTGCACCAAAGGTTGGTGCTATGGTCGATATTATTTATGAAGACCCCGTTAACATGATAGGCCCTAGATATGTTGGAGCAGTAAAGGGACAAAGTGCAGAAAAGACTAATATGAACGCCTCAAAAGAAGATAAGGCAACAAAAGCGTTTAACTCTAGGTTTTCGGGTGTATCGGTGTCGGATTTTGACGGCGGGATAAATATAGGCGCAAAGATAGCAGATCCGGAGGAAGTGTAATATTATGGCTGGTAGTGAGGAAAATAAGTCAACATCAAGCAACACTGTTTCGCGAGCAGTGGACTATACGGGTTATGTCACAACAGACCCCAGGGCTCAAAAAAGAACCTTAAGAAAAATGCGCAAAGACTATCCTGGTCTCGGCGGGTCTTTCATGCCTGAACCGGAACCAAAATATATTAAAACTGAATCCGAACACGTCATTAAGGGCAAAAACAACTCTTACATAGTTATGGGGAAAGATCGACCCGGTAGTATTTTTTCTGGCTACGGAGGGGCAGGCAATACGAAATCAAACATGATTGATATGGTTGTTGGCAGGATGGGCTATCTCGCTAAAAGTAAATTTAAAGACGGTAAAAATGCTTATGCTGACAATAATTTTATTTATGACGCTGCTAGAGTTTATATATGTCAAAAAACAAACATAGATACTAATTTCGGACTACAATCATCACCGGGTGCACCAACTCCTATGGACGAAGGTGTCGAGATGCCAAGAGCGGCTATTGGAATGAAGGCGGACGTTATCAGGATAGTGGGAAGAGAAAACATCCGAATTGTTTCTGGATTCGGCGATGGGACTGAATCTACCATGGAAAAAGGTAGAAGAAACTCTCTTGGAGGTCGCGTTATGGACGCTGGAGGTATTGACTTGATTGCCAATAACAATACCAACCTAAGAGGCGTTGATATGTCGGCAGATGTACAACCTCTAGTCAAAGGAAACAATTTGAGGGAATGCATTGACGACCTTTACGAGCAGATAAAAAGCTTGAGTGGGCATTTATCTGAGTTTGTGGTCAGCCAAACAAAGTTTAACAAGCAAACTATAGAGCACACACATAGGTCGCCGTTTTTTAATGGACCCACCAGGCCATCCGAAAGGCTAGAAAACGTAGGAAAAGGAATAAATGCGGTTTTGGCCTCATATTTCCAGAGAAAACTAAAAGCACATCAAGTGGTGATGATTAATAATAACAAAACTTATACTGATGCTCTAATGGGGCAAAAGTATATATGTAGCTATAAGAATCATACCAACTAGGGCATTATAATGAGTACGATAGTAATAGAAGAAGAAGTAGATGCAAGAGATTACGACACGGAGATGTCGGCACTCGATACAGTGCAGGGCGAAGAATTTGTGGATCTGTCTATAGCTGGTGAGCCTTTGAACATTTATGAAATCTTAATACTCATTTGTCAAAGGGGGCAAAATAAAGTGGATGACAGAGGTACGGCGACTCATTTCCATAAAAAAGGCCCAAGCGGCAGAGGCAAACCAGCAAAGGCCAAATATCCTACAGGTCTTAAAGACAACCCTATTAGGTTGAAGGTACACGCTGCTACCGCTGAAATGACAAGACAATTTTTAAGCGTCGCAACCGATAGACGCGTCATTTATGTACCACAGCATGGAGGACTGAGGCCTCATAAAACGTTGGCCAAGGGAGAGGTAGACACGCACGGATCGGGCATAGCTTGGGACCACGGAGACTATAGAAAAATTTCTCCACCTGCGGCACCTACTTTCTTTTACTCCGATAACAACTCTGCTCTTACGACAAGGCAACTTGTTGCAGCAGTCGCGGTCTTATGCGACCAAGGTGTTTTGCCGGAAGGCAGGTTAGGATTTTATGGCACCAAGCATGTCATCAATAACATGCATTATGATTTTCTTTTTTGGAAAAAACAAAATAGTAGTCTTTTTAAAAAGATTGATAATAGAACGATGACGGGCGGATCTGTATCTGGTTGGTATTGGCACAATAAAAAGAAGGTTTTAAGCTTTCCAAAAGCCAACTCTATGCAAGACAATCTACAATGGGTAAAGAAAAATAGACCAAAAAATAAAAGTATAGATGAAATTTTAGATCTTTATTCAACATATTCTAATGTATTACAAGGTAACAAAATAATTACATTAGAAGAATACCTTAGCTACCTGGAAGAGCGAGAAGCAAATGCAAATTCATGGGTGAAAATGAAGAAAATAACCTAAAGGATTATATATTTTATGGCGAAGAAAATAAAAGGTTTGACCATTCCAGTATCGCTCTATTGGACGACTGAAAAGAGTTTTGTTGACAGCGACAACAAGAGAAGGCTTTCCGAAGAGCTACAGAGCATTATAAGAAAAAAAGCTGCTGATATATTAGATTCGGAATACAGCCTATCCCCAGGAGCTTATTTTGATTTATCCAATGGTACCGCGTTCTTGCTCCCCTCAGCTAAAAGCAAAAAGAGCTTTTCTTACCAGCCCGCCACCTCTGAAATGCAAGTTAAGGTTTTCTTACCTTCAAGCAAGGTTAAGAGTTTAGGAATTACTAAGAAATCTGACTTACCTACGACTTATTTGTTTGATTCTACCGATTATCTTATTTTAGTTTTTGATGAGTCGTTTAGCGATAGCTCTCCAATAATGAAAAAGTTTGAAGAGTTTAAGGCCATTTTGAAATCGATGGTAGATACGGCGGACAAGTTTGGTGTAGACCTTTATAAAGAAAAGTATATCCTAGAAAATTTTGACGCTTGGACTTCAGGAGTTAGGGACGACATACAAGAATTTTATAAACAAAAAAAACAAAGTGCCCAACAGACAGGGTTTGCCAGTCTATACGACATGGGTCCGGTTATTCCTATCCTGGGAATAACTTTCCCAAACACAAAAAATATTAACGACTACAGGTCCGAATTGGCCGAGTCGGTTCCTACGCTCGGCCAATTTATGGACACACTACCCGGCCTGGCACCGGGACAGACAGCCCGAAGCCTTAGTGAGGAAGAATCTAAAGAGTTTGAGATTACTCGAAACAGAGAGGTAAATTTAAATAATGATGATTATGTAGCAAAGATTGGTTTTAAAAAAAATCACTTCGGCTTTACTTTCATAAAGAGCATTCCAGAAGATGCGGTTAGATTTGGAGAGGCTGAATTCGAAGCTCAATTTGCTTTGAGCGCAAATCCTTTAAGTGAGGAGGAGTTGAAAGAACTCGAAATCCCGCCCGCGCAGGCTGGAGATGCTGAAACACTTGCCAATAATCAATTATTAAACCCTACTCCAAAAAGAACTCAAAATACTATTGGCGGCGAATATTATCCAACGTTTGTAAATTACATTAGAAACATGAACGAGATAATAAAAGAGTATCCTGCACAAAGTGATGATGTTTATGGAGTGGATAGGCAGGTAGACTTGATGCCGTTCTTGGAGATGTATCACTATCCACAAGACATACCGCTAAAAGACTTAGAAAAGATAGGCAGGTCTTTCGATGAAGCAGAAGAGAATTATAAGACCGCTGCACAAGTAGACACAGAAAACAAAGAGCTACACGTTCTCAACGCGAAAATAGCAGACAAACTTCATAATCAAGTGGTCAACGCACCGTTTACACGACAAGACGCGGCAGACACACTAAAAGAAAATGGCGGCTTGCATGGCGCTTATGGTTCTCTGATGCAAGATGGGTTTAATTTTGATTCATTAAATTATGAGTATGATGTGCCCTGGCTAAGTTATCCTGGCAACTCTAAAATTAGACCATCCCACATTATTAGCGATTCGATAGTTTCTCAAATAAGTTCTGGAAAAATGTTGTCTAGAATTAAGACAATCAAAGACATAGAAAATCTGATTGTTAAGCGATTAACAATTAGAGATCTTTTGATCATGGCACTAACTTGTGCCGATAGGTACGGTACCCCGAACATCAATGTTCTGGAAAGAATTGATAAGTTCTTGATGGCCCTTGGTAACACAAGAGTAATGCCTGCTTTTAGAAAGACCACTCCAATTGGAGATTTCTGGGTGGATTTCACGGATCAGATCGAAGGGGTCATTAAAGAAACTGTAGAAAAAGCGATAGTCGAGTTCTTTAAGCAAACCTTGGTGATGATAGCTTCTTGTAACGTCGAGGGGGTTGGGAAGCAATTTAAAAAAGGCACAGCCGATCTTGGAAACTTTTTAACAAACAAAGACGGCGCTCTTCTAAAGTTTGCTGATGATGTTTTAACCAAGTCTCTACAGAAAACACCTAATTCTCAAAATTTACTTAGAACTAAGAATGAGTTGGAAAGAATAGCTAAAATTGTTACCACAAATACAACTCCGCTAGAATTAAGAGAATGTCTCCAAGGAAACGCAAGCGACGCTGTGATCGCTGCGATAGCGGAAGGGCTTGGTAGGGAACTTGGCTTTAACGCCGAGAAGTCTGCTGTTGAATCATCTTTAAAGCAAATGGGCAGAGAGGATTGTGATTTAGCACTATTAGATGAAAGAATTGAGGAATATGCACTAGAGACAGCAGATACTAGCACGGAGCTTTGTGCGGACTTCAAAAGGCAACTTAAAGAAAAATATTCAAACTATGATGATAATTTACTAGAAGAAATTATTGGCAGCTTGCCGGATAAGGACCCAGAAACTGCACTTGCGTTCGATCCGGAATTCGCTTTGCAACCTTGCGAGCTTTTAAAAATCCCTGACCCTGCTGGTGATTTTATGAACCAGAGCGCATACGAAAGTGCGTTTACCAGCGTGAAGACTAAATTTACTTTTGAATTAAATGCTTTTCCAATTTTCCTACTTGATTCGGGCGCTGTAAGAAAGCTAAATATTAAAACTGATTTGGTCGAAATTGATGATGGCACGTTTATGCCAACCATGACTTCTAACAAGGGGGCGCTTGAAGATAACAGCTTGGGGTTATTGAAGGAATACAAAAAACTTCTTGATGACGACACCCGCGCTTTAGTACAGGTTGTCTCTAGCGATTCTAGGCAGGATGTAAAATACAACGCAGCTAATCCTAAAGCTACAACTCTTCTGATGGAAAATCCTAATATTCCTCCTGTTCTTCTAAAAATTCTTGAAGACCTAGCTGCTGAAGAACCTGATGCAGTGGCAAACTTGTCTTTGAAAAAGAAGGTCAATTCTCAAGATTTGAAAAATTCTAATATTGTTGATGGCTTAGAGTATGATAAAGAGATTATACTTAGGAACAAGGTTTATGCTAATCTTTCTCCTGTAGGTATTAGCCAACAGCTTATTTCTGTAACAGGATTGCAATCTATAGAAATAGACAATCTTAAAGAGACACTTTCTCTTAGAATTTCTAGCCCACCTCCTAATAAACAACTAGAATCTGCAATCAAATCATTCGATAAAGATTTTAAATATCCTAACGTGTTGGCTGCATCTTTTGGCTTGATAGAGAACGCTCAACCGACTTCGCAGGCGGAAAGATTTTCACAAGTAGCGACAAAGGGATGGAAAGATATTTTAGGCAAGATTGACGATAGCTACACGTCGGCATTTAGGACCGCCATGCGCATTCACTACCCTGTTGCGGTAGATGCTTTCGCTGGCAGATTTTCTAAAAAAGCTAAGTATTCTCCGTTTTTAATGTCAGATAAGCTAACCACTATGAGTATCTTCGATGACCCTCTATGTCCGACAAAACAAGTTGACTTGTTGGATCTCGCCGCATTAACTGCGTCGATGGAGACAATTAGAAAAAACTTTATATGCCAAGGCATGGATGAACAAGAGGCACTGCAAAGAGCAATTCAGGCGGGTTTGACTATAACATTTATGAGGGTGCTAATCTATGAGAAGTTCTTACCATCAATTTTTTACTTCTCTGAGGTGGGGATGGACAACGTTAATAAAGAAATTTATATGGCGTTTATATTCAGTCTGTTCTGTGCTGAGATCGATGGCGGCGGGGACGATATACTAGGGATTATGGCACAAGCCTCTCGCGACCTTCTTTCCGAAGAAGAAGCAATTGACCTTTCGAACACTGATGCGCTGAAGCTTTTGTTAGAAAAAACTCTTTACGAAGTTAGCGACAAAGTTAAAGAAAATATACAGACAACCTCCGAATTAGATGTAAACGCAGAAAAGTTTGGAGAAGTTAGCGATGTGTTATTAAGGAGGATATTGGACACTCCAGTAATTGCAACCTATGGGCCTGTGCAAGATGACTTAAAAAACAAACCTCTTACGGACGATACGTTAAAGCTTCAAGGCCGCACAGTATATCCAGAGATACTTAACGTGCCTACTTTTATGAGTGTGTACGAGGACACAGCCAACCAGGCGCTGGACACTGCGAGATACTTAGCATATACATATAACGGAAAGAAAAACGATGATTTGATAGGGATCTTACAACAAGCATCCAAAGATAAGACAATTGATTTAAGCTCTCTAGATGCAGCAATCGCTTTAGCAGATGGAGCGGTGCCTCCTGAGCTTTTTAATAACGAATCCGGCAAGCTTGTCTCTATAGAAAAGCAATTATTAAAAAACGATATTGACAAAAAATATTTTAAAGAAGGCGGCTTTCTTCTAGAACAGTTCATAGAAGTTCAAACAAAGAAAGGGTTTAGTCTAAAAGACATTACTAAAGACACGCAGGTTAAAAAGATTAACTTTAACTTAAACCCCCTATTCTCAAATGTATCCGCTGAAGACGCCTTGGCAGAAGGGGTATATGGTGAAATTAGTGAAGAATCATTTGATTATGTTGATGACTTCTTAGAACTTGCTGGTTCCACTCCGTTGCTGAGCGGCTACGTTGGCCTTGATGACTTTTATTCTCTGACAACGATTACACAAAATATAAATGAAGGATTTTCGGAACTTTCTCAAATCGATAAAGATCTTCATAATATGCTAGAAGAATGGAAGCAATTTAGGTACAGACCAACAGCTATACCAAAACAAGTTTTAGATCTCAACCAAGAATCGGAGATCTTTAAAAACATAAACTCTATAGATGAAAGTGGAAATATAAATGTTTTTAAAAGCATAAACAGTATTGATGATATTGCTAATACAAACGGTAATTCGCATGTTCCCATTGGAGCACATAGGCTTGTAGCGCCAAACACTAGCAAGGCAAAGAAAGGAGCCAATTTTTCTTTTTATATTAGAGGCGATAGCTTAAACAGCGCAAAAAAATCAACAGTAAAATATACTCCAAATTCTTTGTTAAAGTTTGATGCTGATCTAGATGCTATTGATTGGGCTAAGTGGGAAACTCTTGACTTTGCGGATATTCCGGCAAAGCAGAGTGTGCTATATGATACGGTAGTCTCACTCTATCAAATTATGTTTAAAAAACAAGGCACGAACCTTGACGTCTTCAAAGCAGAATTAATGATGCGTGGATTTGTACCATACACGGGAGACACTCTGGACACAACAGAGCAAGGCGCTAGTCTCAGCGTTCAAGATAACAATGTTATTGTCGCCCCTGCGGGATATTCTGTAACAGACCCATACCTACTAAAAGCTTGGCTTAACGTTGGGTACATACACAAATATCTAAGATCTCTTAAATATCGTGTTGAGTATGAATCAAAATTTACCTGGGAAATTTGGGAAGACACTGACTACCAAGGTCAAGAAAAAATTATACTAGGAGGTGGGGATATTGATAATCCTACTTCTACTGACGACTGCTATGCTGTGTTTGGAAAAATTTATAGCAACCTGTCTAAACTTTTTGGTGATCAAGAAGAACAAAGATTCCACGTAAAGCAGCTAGAATACGATGCTGAAAACGAAAAATGGAGATTATCGTTTAAAAGCTCCGTAATTCCACGTCTTCTTCTTTACATGGAAAACCTATATCAAGAAGAACTAGGCCTGTTCCCAATCGAAAAAGATCTAATAGAGTACGTTAAAGATACTGATTTTTCTAATATAAACGAAGCATCTGAAAATATTCTTAGCTTCTTAAATCTACAATATGCCATACCGAAGCCGGAAGAAGGCACGTCGGAAATGGAGAATTGGCAAGCCATCTTCAACCCAGTCTATGTCACCGTTTCTCTACCTTTTGGTAAGTCTCTTGGCCTTAGCAACGCAGCCACTTTTGGTGAAATGAATAATAATTTCGTAGAGTTTGATGTTAATACTATGGCACAATCTTTTAAGGACGATGAACTAAAGTTTTCAGCGAACCTAGTAACTTCTTATAATCAAGTAGACGAAATTTTATTTAATCTTAACGCCGAAGAGCTTTATTGGCACTTTGATCATGTACTGAAAAATATTACTTTTTATGGACTGTTTACGGACAAGTCGGTGGGAGCTAACTGGACCAAGTGGGTTAGCTGTTTAAACGGGTACAATTATTATCCTTACGAACTTACTGAACGCGAAATAGACCCAACTGAGACCAAGGGAGATCCGGATAAATCAAAGATTGCTTGGAGACAATTTTCAAATCCCGATGTGGAGATAGAGTTTTTACATCAGGTCACTAAGAAGAATAAAAAAGATAAATATCTTAATTCAACCTCACTCCCTTTGCTTGACTACCAAGACAAAAATTATGATTTTGCCAAGAAAACATTTGGGGATGGAAAAACTACCAACTTACACATAAAGCCCTCATTGTTGTTTGGAAAGACCACCATCCATTATGACAATGGCGAATACAGCAATGAGCCGGAGGGGCATCCAAACGTAACTAATTTTCAATCATTTAATTGGTATACTGACCACGGAACTTATGGTCAGAACGTAAACGATGGCATCGACGATGACATTAGCGAGCACATGGCGAAAAGATATCATCCTGATTATTTGCATGAAGAAACAGCTAGAGTCGGCTTTAAAATTCTAAAGAGCGATGCAGGATCCAATGCTTTACCTGAAAAGAATGTTAACACGACGCCCTACACTCCCTCACAATATGCTAGAATTTGGGGTATCAAGGCAAAAAATTATTCACCTCTCCTTAATGAGTCTTATGGTAACATGAAGGACTGGGATCCTAATTGGGACGGCGGGTTCTTTGCGGGTGCAGGCGACGCCGGAAAAGCAATCTTGGAGGGTATAGGGAATATCTTCGGTCTAGGCGGCTTTACAGACTCAGAAAATCCAGGCCCTAGAAGCGTCCTCTGGTTTTTAAACGAATTTAAAGACATATGGACAGAGGACCATGGTAGAAGAAAGGCTACTCTAGATACTCTACTGATGAACATGAAATTTTATCTAAACCAAATAGAAAACTACGATACCCTACCCCAGAGTCACATGAACGATTGGACGGCTCTTTACGTTAGTGATGCCGTTGACAACATCATGCTAAATGGGCCGGATCTTGGACTTAAGTCAATTAGAATTGGTAGAACAACTCCGGTCGGCAAGCAGTACGAAATAAACTCGATGGGCAACTTAGATGGACTTGATGCTCGTGGCCTTGATTTTGATAATGAGATTGGAGATGTGATAAATAAATTTATGTCTAAACCAAATTATGACACTTTATATGGACAGGATTTTGAACTAGCAGAAGACGCGGAATACACGCCGATCATTAAAATTCCTTTAGTTAGACAAGGCATATCTGGACATAAAGCAGGATATGAAAACTTTAACTTCCCTATGGATAAATTTGCCGTCCACATGCAAGACTCGGCGTTCTTTGCTACGGGCAAATCAAAGAGCGCATATAACAATATGTATAATGCTAGATCCCTATACTTGTACAATTCGACTGCCAATACTTATGAAAGAATAGACGGACAACAAACGGTAGCGTATAAATTATTGAAGCACTGGTACGACAGAATTGAGGAGCTTCGTGACAAGAGAGCAAAAATACTAAATAACTTGAGAGATAAAATAATAAAGTTTATGCCCGCATCTCCACCTGGAGATTCTTATAAGGTGCAAGACGGAGACGCCGAAGTAACTTTCCCAGGGAGTGGATTTTTTGCAGACCAGCCGCATACGAACTACTTTAAACCTTTTAAAGCAGGAGTTAGGCTTAGCTATGTTCTCCCCGTTTCGGAAGAGTCAGAGGACGCGATACCTGCGGAAATGCCAATTCCAAAAGAAGTTTTGTCTAGCATGGTTCAAGCGCGCCGAGTTGAGGCTGGAACGCCTGGGAAATGGTACCCACCTCTTTACAGAAAGTCGTATGAGATAATTGAAAGGCAAGCTAGAGAAGTGAAGGTCGATGATGATGTAGAGGTGCAAATTACCAATAAACAAGTTTATAAAATTCCAATTGCTGAATCTAAAATTAAAATTAGTGAGATTTACGGAATTGAAGATCAAGAGCTACCAGTAGCATTCGCGCTACAGCTAGATGAAAACAATGATATAAAATACGATTATAACAAAGTTTACGAAGCTATTTTTAAACTTAAAGAAAAGCTATTAGAGAGCCCCGACTTCCAGGTTATGTTCAATTACTCTCTTCCTGTTGAAGACTTATCAACAATGAGCGCTCTGGCGACTTACAATACTGTGGTGGATAAAGCCAAGCCAGGTCTAGGACAAATGTTCGCTACAACTAAAAAAGATCTATTGAATACAATGCAAGCATTTAGCCTGCCTCTTAGCTATGATTCGGAAGCCTTAATTAGATCTTATGAAGAAGAATATGCTTTTACCACTACTGATCCGATTGACGAAACAGGAGTAGACGCAAAAGTTATTTTTGATGCAAGCCGGATGATTTTGAAAGCAGTGGCAGAAATTAGCGATCCAACAGTTGCAACAGCTAAGGCAATTAAAGATGTGACATACTTGGGTGTAAAATCAACAATAAAAGCTGGCGAAGCAGCATTTGGTGGAGACGCCTCATCGCTTTATGACAACAGTACTATGAGATACTGGAGAAGTTCAAAAGCGATGGCCCCAATTATTCTTTCATTGCTGCCGTATCCCATAATCCCGGCCCCGCTCTTGTTCAGCATGGGGATTGTCAAGCCATTTCATATTACGCCCCTTGGTATGGCTTATCTTGGCAATTCAATTTATGAACATATTGAGCCGCGTGATCAAACCCTTGCTGCTGGGTATCACTCTGATAAGGACTGTTAATAATAGTTTTATCAAACTATTTATTTTAAAGGAGCCATGTTATGCCTGGATACGGAGCAAAACTTCCATTAATAATTGATGCACAAGATGGGCCATATTCTCTAGTACACGATTACGCGACGCTTATGCGGCAAAACCTAAAGATGCTTTTGCTTACTGCTCCTGGTGAGAGGATGATGATCCCTAGCTACGGCGTGGGATTAAGAAATTTTCTTTTTGAAAATAGGGGGCCTAATGTTAAAAACGATATTAGGGCAAAAATAAAAGAGCAAGTAAAAATTTACTTGCCATTTATAAAAATTTTGAGGATAGCGTTTTTCGATACAGAGGAAAACACTTTATCCTTAGAGGTCTCCTATGTTGTTGAGTCTTTGAATTTAAAAGACCTTGTAACAATAAATGTTGATTTGAACTAATTATTTTTGCTTGAGGAAACATAGCAATGGCAAAAAAAAATAATCCTATAAATTATACCAATAGAGACTTTGAATCGATAAAACAATCACTTGTAGAATATGCAAAAAGATATTATCCTACAAACTTCAAAGATTTTAACGAATCCTCATTTGGTTCTTTGATGCTTGACACCGTTGCATACGTAGGAGATATGCTCTCCTTTTATCTTGATTATCAAGTTAACGAATCCTTCATAGATAGTGCTGTTGATTATGATAATGTCGTTAGGCTAGCAAGGCAGCTTGGATACAAACTCGATAAGGCTTATACGTCTTCCGGACTTGTCTCTTTTTTCTTAGTGGTCCCAGCAAAGACTGTTGGTGGAGGTCCCGACACCGACTACATGCCAAAAATATTAAAGGGCAGCACGGTTAGAAGCCAAAATGGTTCCTCTTTTACTTTAGCGGACGATATAGATTTTTCCGATGATAATAATTTAGTTTATCCGGCAACGATTGATTCG
>TARA_R100000664_G_C2759962_1_pt1 | contig 13983 bp, 22 predicted proteins | sample TARA_R100000664 | Tara Oceans TARA_R100000664 (sample SAMEA2622705) | marine metagenome | biome: marine biome (ENVO:00000447); feature: deep chlorophyll maximum layer (ENVO:xxxxxxxx); material: "saline water (ENVO:00002010), including plankton (ENVO:xxxxxxxx)" | depth 115 m | reverse complement strand
TAGATACTGTAACATTTACAACTAGTCTTTGGCCTAAAACAGAGGAAGAAGGGAAGGGTACATTAACATTTAATGAAATGGTAACCCTTTCGGATTCCATTGCTTTATCTATAACACCAGAGGCAGTATTATATGAAGCATCTGCAAGACCAGGAGTAAGAATCATTGAAACAATTTACCGAGGTAATGATGAATGGCCTTCTTTAACTATTGGAGTATCAGCAAATGGTTTAGATAGTGTTCAAAAAAATACAGAACCTTATTTAGAATGTCTCCCTATTCCTCTTCCAGTAAAAATGACATTAGAAGAAGCGGAAGAAAAATTACAACAATCTAAGTATGCTGGAACTTGGGAGATAGTAGTACTACGAGCACCGTTAGGTCCAGTTAAACTTCCACCTCTTTATATCTTTACAGTAGAAGAACAAGGATACATAGCAGTCAATACATGGACTGGTATGGTGTCACCTTTAACCGATTAAAATAAAAACAATGAAAAAATTAATACTCATATTATTACTTTCTTTTCCTTTTTTATCATTTGGACAAAATAACTTTACAGATGAAGAAATGATAAAAATAGACTCACTATTCCAGGTACATGAACAGACTGATAGTTTACAAAAATTGGAAATTAAATTACTTAAGACCCAACTCCTAAACTATAAGAAATTACATGAACAAGATAGTTTACATATTATGTATTTAGATGAAAATGTATTACTTTTAAATAAGAGAATTGATTTATATATAGACCTAACAAAAGAACTGGAACCTAAGTGGTATAAACGACCTGGATTCCAGTTCTTATTAGGTGCAGCAACAATTGTGACTTCATCCTGGGTTTTATCCAATATCCAACAGTAGTTATCCCAAGTACAATATATTTATAGTAAAACACTATAACATGGCATTGACCGCTACAGATAAGAAAGAAATAGAAAGAATCGCAAGAAAAGAAATTAAATCTTTTTTTGACGGAACTCAAGCGGAAAAAAAAGTTATAGATATGGTTGAAAAAGAGTTAGGTAAAAAAACAGGTAAATTAGGAAGAGCAGAACATAAAAGAATCGTAGATGTAGCAACTAAAGTCATTGTAGAGTTATATAAAACCCTATGGATGAGAAAAGGATTTTGGGAAAATGCTTTAAAAAATACTAAATAATGAATTTATCACAAAAATATGACCAAGCTCTTAAATCTAGTTTTGATGATAATCTAGAAGATGAAGCCATTAAATCAGGGGATAATTATATGAATATTATGAAATTAAAAAAAGATATTGAAATACAAGAAGATTTAACTGGTTTAGAAGATGAACTAAAAGAACAAATGGTACAAAATTTTTTAAACGAAAAAATTAGAAGTAATATAGAATGGACCGGTAATAAAAAGGTGGACACTTATGGGACTGAAAAACCAGATAAAGAAGAAGATAAATTATTTAGTGGTAAAAGTAAGTTTTTAATTGATAAACACACACAAACTGATAAATTCTCTAAAAAATACAATTTTGGAATAAACGAAAATGAAGATTTAACAGGATTAAATGAAGATGAAATTGAAATTAAAGTAGATGGTGACTACGAGATTGAAGTTGAAAAAGATGACGAAAAAGACCAACCTAAAATAAGAAGAAGTGATAGTGATAGATTACGTAGAAGACCATACTCTGCTAAAGCAAGGTTTAGAGCAGGTTTAAATGAGGAAGAAGACTTAACAGGTTTAGATGAAACAGAAGAAGAAGTAGATGAAGGTACAGGTGCCGCTTCTTCAGGAGCATACTCACAACCAGCAATTTGGGCAAAAGACGCTAAAAATTGGAAATTTGCACAAAAACCCACATACGGAGGAAAAGGAAGTAAATTTGTAACAGTAAAAAATAGATGCAGAACTTACCCTTACTGTAACCAAGGTGATATAAAAGCACTTAATATATTTGGTGAAAGTTTAAATGAAGCGGTTAAAAAAGCAGCTCATAAACTTAACAAACCTTTTAATTATGTAGCTAAACTAGTTATGGAAGAAATGAGCCAAAGTGCTTTAGGTAAAAAAATGACAGAAAAACTACAGAAACAAATGAAGGGGGAAAAACAAAAAAAATTCACTAAAAAAGAATTAGAAGAAATAATAACTAGAAGTTTTTACAAATCACCAGTTACAGACCCTAAAGCAGGGATAGTGGGGGTAAGTAAAATGAATTTACCTATCGGTCAAATGTTTACGATGGCAGGAAATAAACCAAAATATGAAGCATAGAAAACCTATAACATTAAAAGAACAAAAACTACACCAACTTCAATTAAATGAAGGGGTTATGGCAACAATGACCGCTGCAATAGCAGATTTAATGAAAAATCCTAAAGTAAGGGCTGCAGTTAAAGACATGTCAGATAAATTTATTCAACATGTAAAAGAAAAAGGTTTGGAAGAATATAATAATTTTACACAACTGTCTGATGAAGAGAAGAAAAAATATGTAGAAGAGTTTTTTAATAGAGCATCTAAAACTTATGAAGATGTAAACATACCAGGTACGGAAAACGTAGGGAAAGAAAAAGGAGTTCCGATGAAAGGAAAAGAAGTTTTTGATTTAGCTGGATTTGGTAAAAGAATATCAGAACCAGTCAGTAGATTTTTTTCTAAACGTAACAAAGAGATTTAAATAAAATTTAATCTATTTATATATAAAGTAATTAAAAAATAAAAAACTAATTTAAGATGGATAATAAAACTAAAAAAAATATAGATACTATATTGGAAAATGTAACAAGAGAAGCGTTGATGAAATACATCCCAAAAAAATACAAAAGCTCAATTAAAGAGAACGATATTTCTTTGTTAAAAAATAAACTTTTAGGTGACCTCTTAAATGAAAAAAAAGACACAAAAAAATTCCCAGGAAGAGTAGAAACTGAAAAAAACTGGAAAGAGTCTGGTAAAGACTTTAATGACCATATGAAAGCAGTCGCTGAAAAAATGAAAAGTTATTTAGATTTTAAAAATAACTCACATCCAGAGTTTCCACACCAAAATAATTCTAAAACAGATTACGAATCACCGATGTATAGAAATAGTACAGAGGAAGAAGAGTTTATCGATGATTTTAGAGGTATGGGACTACAAGATGCAAATGGTGTAGAAGATTTGGATAGACTAGATGATTACTTAAGTGGTTCACAAGAAACAGGAAACGCACAAAAAGATGCTGACGGGAACGATTTAGGTAATGTTGTTTCAAGTGATTTAGGTAAAAGAATAGAAAAAACTTTAAAGAGAAAAAAGGAAAAAATCGCTGATAGAAAATCTAAAATGTCTAATTTAAGAGGTATAACACCAGATGTTCAGACAGTTACTAACTTAAAGGAATCTACAGATGAAGAAGAAATAAATGAGTTTTTAGCCGCATTAGCAAGACCAGCAGCCGCAGCAGTTGCAACTTACGCGGGTGAAAAATTAATAGATAAAATGGTGGATGAAGAAGCTAAACCAGATTTTTTAGATTTAGATGGTGACGGTGACAAAGAAGAACCAATGAAAAAAGCAGCCAAAGAAAAAGAAATGAAAGAAGGTAAGAAAAAAGACCACGATGGGGACGGTGATATAGACTCTGATGATTATTTAGCAGCTAAAGATAAAGCTATTAAAAAATCAATGGGGAAAGAAGTAGAAGAAATGACAGGAGCTTCCTCAGCAGGAGCTTTCGTTGCACCCCTAGGATATAAACCAGGTCAAGACGAATCAAAACCTTTGAATGAAAGTGTAATGAATGATATGAAAAAAATGGCTCGTTTATTGAAGTACAATAAGAATACACAATAGTATTGATTCCCCCAGGCTATTACTTAATATTAAGCCTATGGAACAAAGAAATTTTACACCAAGTCAATTTTTTAGATATATAAGTCAACCTCTATCCAAAGAGGATATCGAGGTTTGGATTAAAGTTAATGGCATAGTATCTGAAAAATCTGATTTATTTTTTGATTTTGTTACTTCGTTATATAAGTTAGTAAATAAAACTTACTTAGGTGATGATGTAATAAGAAAAGAAGAAGATAAAATCAACCACTTTAATTGGTGTTGGAACAAAGTTTTAGATAACTTTGAAAAAGAAAACATCACATTCGAAAGAAAAGGCCCCCACTACAGTTATTTTTGGAATTTTTTTGATGAGTCATTCTATAGTAAAGATGTGAATATCGTAATTGAAAGGCTTAATGAATTTTTTCCTATTTTATTTAAGTTTAATAGAAGAAAGACTAAATCTGAACTTGATTTATTCACAGATTTGTATAAATTATTGGATAATAACCTCAGAACTTGACTTTTTTAAAATAACTGTTAATATTTAGGTTAATAAAATTAATAAAAATAAAAAAAAATGAACGAAAGATTTTTAAACTTAGTAACTACTAAACTTATCATGGAAAGACAACTATTAGAAGGTGAGTTAGAAGTGGTTTTAAATGACGCTAAATTATCTTTAGAAGAAAAAGTAGAAAAAACTACTTGCTTACTTAAAGATATAGCGGTCCTTATTAATGGTGTTGGTTTGTGGGAAAACTACAATAGACCACAACAGGCACAAGGAGAGACAATAAATAACGAAGAAAATACAGAACAAGATGGAGACACTGAATAAAATAAAAGAAATAACAGAAAGTTTATCGGTAGATACAACTAAGTTTTTTGACACGGGAAATAAATCCGCTGGAACTAGAGCTAGAAAAGCAGCACAACAAATTAAGAATTTGTGTACTGAACTAAGAAAGGAAATTTTACAAGAATCAAAAAAATAAAATGGACAACTGGGGACTCGCTTTAATTTTTATATTTTCAATTTTAACAATTTTAAAATTTATTTTTATTTTTGTTAAATCATTATTAACAACGCCCCCACAACCATTGACATTAACAAGAGAAGAACAAATCTTTTACGGATTGTTCTTCTCTTATTTCCTAACTTATTTAATATTTTAATATGAATTTATACGAAGCGTTAGTTGACATTTATAGTTATTTACATGGTATTAGAAAACATGAAGATTACTTTATAATTGATTTAAATTTTCCACCTCATTGGTCAATCCCTAATAAACCTATTGAAAACGTAGGGGTAAAGGTATATAAAACTAATGATGAGGGGAAAGTTATATCTTTTTATACGGTATTTGATGAAGAAACCTGTAAAACATTAGTAGGTGTAGTCAAAGAAGTTATTAAACTCAACAAAGAAAAAGAAGAAAAACAAAATCTATTAGAAGAAAAAAGACTAGAACTAGAAAAGCTATTCAACGTGAACTCATTAGATAGTTTAAAAAATATGTCTTTTATGTTTAATCGTGAAAACGAATACTATGAAGAAATCAAAACAAAACTTAATACTCCAAGCGGAAAAAATGGAGAAGGAACAACAACAATTCAAGAAAACACTCCAGAAAGAGAAGAAAAAGTTAATTAAGGAGATTAAAAGTTCGTATAAAAAAGTAACTAAACCTAAAAAGAAGATATCAGTATGGAACAGAATACTAATAACGATGGGGATAAAGAGTTAACACCACTATTATCTGAATTAGCTGAACTATCTGAAGACATTTCTAGTCTAAAATTACAGACCCTTACCCGCACAGTAACTTTAACAGTAAATAAAAATAATTGGAAGAGGTTAACCACTGAAATAAATTTATTCGCTAGATTACAACCAGACACTCCATTAGAAGATAATGTCAAGATTAATATCTCGGGAGTTATTTTTGAATTTATAAAAGGTTAGTAAGTGTAGTGTTTATAAAGGAAGGACCTACTAAATCCCTGTTCTTCCAGTAAATTATAAATTTCTTTTCTTTGGATAGTAGACAAGTCTTTAGTAAAAATACAATTAATTCTTCCCTCATCAGTAAACTTTCTTCTAATGTTATCCAACAATCTTCTACAATCATCTATATTTTTTAAACTAAATATTTTAACATTATCTTCATTTCTAATTACTAGTTTATTATTTATGGTAAAGACATTGAGAAGGTTAGACTCTTCTTTAGGGAGATAAGTACTCATTAAGGCTGTAGAGTCTATTCTTTTACGAGTTTGATGGTCATACACCAATTCCTCTATTTCAAAAGGAGAGGTTTCTAAAATAACATAATCACCCCCAGTTATTTTATAAGGTACATTTCTACCTAAAGAATCTTTTACATGGGTTAGCTTATTTTTATCGTCACCTTTCTTTAAAAGTATTACTTCAAACTCACACTTTTTTTTATTTAAGTTTTTACGAGGAAAGAATTTAATTGACTTTTTAATCAATTCAGCATATTTTTTATCTATTGTCGATTTAATATTCGACCTATATAAGACTCTTTGTTTTTTAGAGCCATTAAAAAGTACAATTAAATAGTTATAAGTTCGCATGAAAAATTATTACGATATTTTGGGTGTAAGTAAAGACACAAATCCCGATGAATTAAAAAAAGCTTATAGAAAACTCTCTAAAGAACATCATCCTGATAGAGGTGGTAATGAAGATAAATTTAAAGAGGTAGCGGAAGCGTATTCGGTATTAAGTGACGATAATAAAAAAGCCCAATATGATAGAAGAAGAGAAAATCCTTTTGCGGGCGGAGGTAATCCTTTTGATGGGTTTAGTGGAGGTGACCCATTTGAAATGTTTAAAGAATTTTTTGAAGGTAGAAGCCAAAGGAGACCACAACAACACCAACCAAGAGGTACTGATATAAACATGCGTGTAGACGTTACCCTAGAAGACGTATTTTTTGGGTATAAAAAAACCGTTAAATATAATAGACAAACTACGTGTGGTACTTGTAGGGGAAACGGAGGTGAAAGAGAAAGATGTAATTATTGTGGCGGTAAAGGTATAATAGAACAAGTACAAGGTAATTCATTCTTTAGACAAGTAGTGCACCAACCGTGTCCACATTGTAATGGGGAAGGTTCAAGACTAACTTTTAAATGTACGGATTGTAAAGGTCAAAAATATAAATTAAAAGAAGAAAAGTTAGAATTCGCAGTACCTAAAGGTACGGATGAAGGCCAGTTTTTTAGATTTTTACGTAAAGGTAATGAAGTAGCGAATGGTAAACCAGGTAATCTTTTAGTGACTTTTAGAATTTTACCACACGATAAATTTTTTAAAAATGGATTAGACTTAGTCACAGATATTACTATGAATCCAGTTGATTTAATGTTAGGTAAAAAAATACTTATTAATCATTTTGAAGGTAGTATTAAGATAGATATACCCCCATTAATAGAACCAGGAAAAGCTTTAAAAGCAGATAAAAAAGGATTTTATAGTGTAACGGGAGAAAAAGGAAATTTATACATCAATATTAATCTGGAAATACCCAAAAAACTTAATGGAGAAGAAGTAGCGTTACTAGAAAGGTTAAAGATGAGTGAAAATTTTATGTATAAAACTTAAAATATTAAATTAAATAACGAAGAAAACACATAGATTAGAGTTTCTACCAAAACCCAACCAATTACTAAAACAAAAGTACTAATACCAAAAAATTGTAACCAACGCAAATTAGGTTGAACAGATTTAGGTAAAAAATCGTCAGCTTGTTTTTCTGACCATCCTTTTTCCATTAGTTTTTCTTTTTGTTTTTCTCTAATTTTTTCCGCTCTACTTTTTTTACACGAATTACACCCCATAAGTTGATTTTATTATTTATATTTGTTATTATGTAGTATCAATAATACTTTTAAATTAAACAAATGGAAATACTAACTTATAAAATAAAAAACGGACCCCGAGTGGAATCTTCAAATCAATTTCAGCTAAAGGATGGAACCACAGTAGCGATGTTTCAAGGATTTAGAGGGGAGAACCCTGACTTAGATTTTATTGTAAAATATAAAGAAATTAATAAAAGAGTTAGAACACCTTCACATACCCATTGGATTGTAGATTTAGTTATAAAGGGGGAAATAAATCCAGAATTGACCTTGTCATTTGTTAATTCATTGATTAATATATATGATGAGATAAATCCTTTTAATACGGTTGAAGAAAGAGATAATTATAAATTAATTTATAGTGACTCATTAGTTGAAGAATATGCTGATTTAGATAGTAATGGGGCATTTTCAGTAGAATTAATTTCAGTACTGGTAGAATTATTTTCTAAATGTGAAAAACAAACTACGGGTGCATTTATGTTTAGAAGTATGTTGAATTTAACAAAAGAGTATTTAGAAGGAAAAAAAGACTACTATCAAATAATAGGAACATCTAAAAGAGTATAAAATGGGAGAACAATTAGATTTATTTGAAATTAAAGAAGACGAATTTAACTTTGAGTTGATGAAACAAAAACTCATAGACAATCTTGACATGCTTAAAAATATGACTGTAGAGGAACAGACTCTTTACAAGAAATGGCAAGAAATGAATAAAGGTGGTAAAATGTCAAAAGTAAAAAAGAAATTACTGACCTATAAAAATAATTTGTGGGCACCTACCGATATTTTTAATGTAGAACAAACTATAAAAGAAATTGAAGAATTAGAACCTTATGTGGAAATGGCTTCGCCAGGTAAAGGAGTAACAGAATGGGTGAACTATAGAAAACTTATTCATACTATGGAATGGGTAGCAAACCCAGGTAGAAATATGAAATTTTGGGTAAGAGATAAAAAAACAAATAAGGTTTTAGGTTTAATTTGTTTAGGTTCAGATGTGACAAGTATAAAAGTTAGAGACGCGTACATAGGTTGGGACAAAGTAAATAAATTTGAACAACATAAATTAAATAATACTGCTATAGCTACTACTATATGCTCCACTCAACCAGGAGGGTATAATATGTTAATGGGTAAATTGGTAGCAGCTTTGACAACATGTAAAACAATACGAGATGCTTGGGAAGAAAAATACGGGGATAAATTAATCGCTGTGGGAACTACTTCATTATATGGTATTAATTCTATGTATAATGGAATGCCACATTTTAAAACTATGGGAGAAACTGCTGGACAAGTAAGATTAAAACCAGATGATAAGGTTTATCTACCTTGGAATACTTGGTTGAAAGAAAACCACCCCGAAGAACATAAAAAGGCAATAAACGCTACAGGACCTAAACAAAATATAATTAACAAAGTTTTTAAACATTGCAGTATTAGACCTTCTACCTATGACCACGGATTTAAAAGAGGGGTTTATTTGGCAATGATGTATGAAAATGGGTGTGAATTTTTAAGGAATGAAATAGATAAAAATGAATTAAAATTAAAGAAAAAATTTGAAGACGACATTCCTTATACTGAAAAATGGTGGAAGAAAAAAGCGGTAAAAAGATACACTAATATGAAAAAACAAGGAAGAATTAAACCAGATTCATTATTTTATTGGGATGTTATAGATATGGATTGGGAATCAACAAAAAATAATTATTTAAAAGATGTTGGAAGATGAAAAATAAAAAATTTAAATTAAGTACAAAAGATAAAAAAATAGCTGGAGTATGTGGGGGAATATCGGAATATTTTAATTTTGAACACAGTCTTTTAGTTAGGATAGGGTTTGTAGTTCTATTTTTAACCCCATCGTTTCCAGCATTAATATTTTACGTTATATTATGGTTATTAGCAAAATATTAAAACCATACGGTCTACCAGAGGACATACAAAAAGAAATTTTAGATAACTGGGAAAAAATAAGAGATGATTATCTAAGCCTAACTCACGAGGATAAAGTAAAATACATGTCTCATTATATTAAAGAACATGGTAAATCTTTTTGGGAAGAGGGGGGAATGTGGATGACATTTCCTTTAAGAAATTATCCATGGGGAGAAAAAATAAATGAAGAGAAGTGTGAATTCACCCACCAACTCCTTTCCAAAATACCAAGATTAAGAGCGGCTTCTTTCTCTATTTTAGCTCCTAATAGTAAAACTATCAAACACAGGGGAGAAAAAGATGGTACCTTACGATACCATTTAGGTTTAATAGTACCTAAAGGAGCTTATCTAAGTTCAGCAAGTAAAAAATATAAGCATAAAGAAGGAAAAATGTTTAAATTTGACGACACAGAACTTCATTATGCACATAACCCCACTAATAAAGATAGGGTGGTATTTTTGTTCGATATAGAAGAAAAATTTTCTTTATTATTGTTCATAGGTTCAATCATTATTAAAATAAAAAGTTTCTTTAAATAATTTTTTACTTTAAATAAAAAAACCTATCTTTGTACTTATAAAATAAAATTTAATAATCATTTAAAATAAAAAACATGTCTGTAAAAAGTAAAAAAACAAAATTAGGTAACTATGTGTGTAAAATAGGAAAATATGACGTTAGACAATTAATTACAAGACCAAGAAAACAAAGAAACTATCAGGGCCAAGTAACTATTATTCCTGGAAGTATTGAGGGAAGAGTTTGTTCTGGTAAAAATGTAGTTGTTGGTAAGTTAAAAAGTTGTCAAGAAGCGATAAAAGAAGCGTACGCTTTAGTCTGTAAAGAAGGCACACAATCTACCGTATCAAAAAAACTCATTACTAAGCATAATCTAACGTGTGAATAATATATTTATAGGTATAAACAGATATTTATATTAAAAATAAAAGATGAAATTCACTAACGTTTTAAGAGAGATTATATTAGAGGCTTCGAGATATGAAGTGCTGGTGAACAAGTTCTCAACCCCAAAAAAGAAAGCTTCGGGTAAAGTAATTAAACCTAAAATACCTTTAGATGTATTGAAAAGTTTAATGTTAGCCGACCCAACTACGACTCCAGGAGAAGGAACAGATGTAGATGAAGGAGATATTGAAAAAGTAGGTAAGTACTCCCAATGGTTAATAAAACAGTGGATGTCATTACAACAAAAGGCTCAAGAAGAATATGAGTACGACCCAAGTCCCAACTCACCATTCCAAGGTAAACTTAATCAATTACAAGAACTATTTTTAGAAGACTTATATAAAACCACTGATGACCTAAAACTATTTTCTCGATTTAAACATAGAGTGGACCCTGAAAAAAGAGACATTAATAAAGTAAATAGTGTAGACGAACTCTACGATTTGGTAAAAGATTTCCAAGGTCTAGACGCGGATGAAACAAAAGCAGAAAAGAAAGAACGAATAAAAAGAGATGACTTTGAAATTGTTTACGATGGTGATAGGTGGGAAGTAGGTATTCCTTTAACAAAGGATGTAAGTTGTGAAATAGCGGGTCCCCCACTAACTAGATGGTGTACAGCAGCTGCAGGACACAATTGGTATGATAATTACGCTAAACAAGGACCACTCTTTGTTATAAGGGACAAAAATAATATTGTAGAGTCTGGGAAAGGAGCAGGAGAACCAAAACCTATGTACCAATTCCATTTTGAAAGTAATAACTTTATGGATGAAGACGACCGTAGTATCAACCTCGAAAATTTCTTAAATAAGGAGGGACAAGAATTAAAACCTCTCTTTAAAGAAAAATTCGCAGACGCTATCAATAAAGAATTCGGTAAGAAAATTCAAATAAATTATCCTAATGATAAAGTATCAAGATACATTGCATTATATGGATTTGATGAATTATTTGAAAGATTACCACAAGATTTAGAAAGATTTGATTTTGAAGTAAGTAGTGGAGGAAGGAATGCTGATAAAGAACCTATGAAAGCAATGACACTTCCACCTCAGTTACTAAATTTTAAAAATTTACAAATCTTACATATAGAGGGTCTATTGGATTCATTACCAGAAAATATAGATTCTTTAGAAAGATTACAATTTATTTCTATACCACATAACCCAAACATGAAAAGTTTACCAGAGGCATTAGTTAATTTACCTAACTTAGAAGTATTAAATATAAGAGGAAATAATGTCGAAATACCACCTGCACTAGAAGAAAAGTGGAACAACGGAGAAATAGTAATAGTAAAATAGTATTAATCACATAAAAATAATATATGTCACAACGCAATAGTAATTGGTATACATTACGTGTATACAATGGAAAAGAAAAAAAAGTAAAAGAAAGTTTAGAGAGAGAAATAGAATTAGGGACATTTTTTGATGAGGTAGAAAAAGTAATCCTTCCTTTAGAAAAAGTTTTTACTATGAGAAAAGGTAAAAAAATAACAGTAGAAAAAAATATGTATCCTGGTTACCTTATTATAGAATCTAAATATGAAATTTTAAGTCCTGAAGCAATCGCTAACATTACAACTCAAAACATGGTATTAAGTTTTTTAGGGGGAGTGAGGCCCACTTCTTTAACCCAGAGAGAAAAACAAAGAATATTAGAAAGATTGGGTGAGATTGAAAAAATAGGTGTAGAGGTAGAAGAACCATTTTTAATTGGAGAATCAGTAACTATAACAGATGGTCCTTTTACTACTTTTACAGGTAATGTGGTAAAAGTAAATGAGAAAAAACACACCTTACAATTAGATGTAAAAATATTTGGGAGAAGTACACCTGTAGAGTTAAGTTTTAGTCAAGTAGATAGATTACAAACAGCTTAAATATCTTTCACCTCTATCACATAAGATAGTGATAGCATTTAATTTAGAGTTTTTAGACAACCAAGTTTCAGCAGCTAATACATTAGCCCCCGCACTTATACCAACTAATAATCCTTTTTTAGATAAAAGTTTAGCTTTGTTTTTTGCATCTGCGGTAGATATAGTAATAATTTCATCGACGAAATCTAAATCCACTAAGAATTTAGAACCATCTCCTATCCCCTGGATTCCATGGAGTCCTGGTTCTCCACCTGACATGACTGGACTCTCCGCTGGCTCCACCGCAACTATTTTAATATTTGGCCATTTTTCTTTCAAGAATTTACCTGTACCCATTAAGGTCCCACCTGTCCCAGTTCCCAATATAAGAACATCTGGGGAGTCTGTACGACGATAAGCTCCTTGTACCTTAGGGAGAGACCATTCTTCATATATTTCAGGACCAGTAGTCTCATAATGAGCTTGAATATTTAAAGGGTTATGAAATTGGTTACAATTAAACCATCCCTTTTCTTTACACATATTATCTCTTAAATCTATAGCACCATCGAAATCACCATCCTCAACTTCTATTAATTCAGCTCCATAAAATTTAAACATCTTTTTTCTTTCTTCACTCATATTAGAAGGCATAATAATTACCATTCTATATCCCCTTTCAGCAGCTAACATAGCGAAAGCAATTCCACTATTCCCACTGGTTGCTTCACATAAAGTATCACCAACCTTTATCACACCTCTCCTTTCTGCGTCATTGATAATAAAAGTAGCCATACGGTCTTTAACTGAACCTGAAGGATTGGTAAACTCTGCTTTAGCCCACACAGTTTGATTTTTTTGAGAAATAGGTATAAGATTGGTGTTACCAACCAGGTTAGAAAGTCTCATCATAATTCTTTTATTTTAGTAAAAATATATGTAAATTTGTACGGATGAAAAGTTTTAATTACACTATAATATTTATAAGATATGAACATTGATATAGAAATATACTTAAATAATTTAAAAAATTTTTTTAATAATAACCCAAACTTACAGGAAGAGTTTTTTGGGCCTTATCCCTTTTTAGAGAAAGAAGATTTTTTTGAAGGGGTTAAAAATTTAGCTATTGAAAATTTTGAAAAACAAGGAGAACCTACTCTATCTAAAGTACAGATGTTGGAAGCTCTAGAACTAGCCATTACTAAAAACATGGGAAAAGAACTCCAAGACTTCACAAAAAAAGGTTATTTAGAAATAACAGATAAGGTAAATGAGAAAGGACAACCAATTTTTAAATTAACGCCACAATCAATGTTAAAAATGAATATTGAAAATCCCCCTATTCAAGAAACCAGTGCGGGACCTATTTTTTTAAATTAATTATCTACAAACGTCTATTCGGGTGATGATACAGTCCCTTAAAGTAAAACAACCTTGTTCGTACTCACGACATGGAGTGTCTGCATAATATCCATCTGCGGCACATGCGGTAC
>TARA_R100000664_G_scaffold20070_1_pt1 | contig 14046 bp, 17 predicted proteins | sample TARA_R100000664 | Tara Oceans TARA_R100000664 (sample SAMEA2622705) | marine metagenome | biome: marine biome (ENVO:00000447); feature: deep chlorophyll maximum layer (ENVO:xxxxxxxx); material: "saline water (ENVO:00002010), including plankton (ENVO:xxxxxxxx)" | depth 115 m | reverse complement strand
CTTATTCTCAACTCTCAATCTTGGATTAAAGGTGTTGAGGACTGTGTTAAATATGCCAAAGACAACGATTTAGAGTATGAACTAGTATGGGGTTTAAAGCACGGAGAACTGCTTAAAAAGATGGCGGCAAGCAAGGGTATTATCTTTATGCCAAGAGGTGGTGACACCTGCCCTAGATGGGTCATAGAGGCTATGATGTTGGACTGTGATGTCATCGCTAACGATAATGTTATGCACAAGGATGAAGAGTGGTTTAATCCAGAATCTTGTGTGGGTTATTTAAAATCAAGGCCCTATGTTTTCTGGAAAAAGATAGCAAAAGACCTTTGCCCGTATAATGTGGATGTTCAAAACCACTTTAAGATTATTATTCCATTCTATAATGTCAAAGATTATCTCCCAAGGTGTGTGGAGAGCCTAAACAGGCAAAGATATAGAAACTTTACTGCTTATTTTGTGGATGATATTTCAACGGATGGTTCCTTGGAAGCAGCCAAAGAACTCAAAGGCGAAGGATACTTAATAAGAAATGAAGAAAAGAAGTATGCCCTGCGAAATATCTGGGATACATTAGAGCAATACGAGCACGATGACGAAGATATTGTCATCATTCTAGACGGCGATGATTGGTTGGCTCACGAAAATGTGCTTGGCAAACTTAATGAGGTTTATAACAAACAAAAATGCTTGGTAACATATGGCAACTATGTTTATTATCCATATGGAAACAAAGGAGTAGAGCCGTCAGCATATCCAGAAGAGATTATTAGAACAAATATGTTTAGACAGGACAAGTGGAGGGCTTCTCATTTAAGATCGTTTAAATATAAACTATGGAAACACTTAGATCCTGATTATCTACAAGACGATTACGGCGACTTCTATAAGACAGCATACGATCAGGCGATGATGCTGCCCTTGTTGGAGATGGCTTCTGATAAGTCTTACTTCATTAACGATGTGCTTTATGTATATAACAAGGAAAATCCTCTTAACGTTGATAAAATAAAGGCTATCGTTCAATACGAAACGATGCTTGAGATAAGAAAGAAGGAGCCTTGTAGACCGTTATGAATATATTTGTCGAAAACGTAGATTTAAAAAGTTTTACTGGTCCAAACCACTTTGCTCGTAAGCTGGTTAAGTATTTGGCACTGGATGGATGTGAGTTTACTGAAAATAAGAAGTATGATGTTCGCCTTTCGTTTATTCAAAATAGACTAAAAGCACACATTCCAACTGTGCTTCGACTAGATGGTATTTATTTTAACAAAAAACAAGACTACAAGGCACAAAATGCCTTGATTGAGAAGTCTTATAAAGAATCACACGGTGTAATCTTTCAAACTGAGTTCAACAAGGATTTGATTTTTAAATACTTTGGAGAGCACGATAACTATAAGATTATCCCAAATGGTGCTGATTTAGATGGACTATCACTTATCTCACCAAGCAGACTTCAGCTTGTAGAGAAGTTTGACAAGATTTGGATGTGTGCCTCAATGTGGAGGCCACACAAGCGACTGGAAGAGAACGTTAGATACTTCAAGGAGCACGCTGGCGAAGATGATTGCTTGGTTATTGCTGGTCACGTTCAATACGACACCAATGTTATGGCTATGGCGAGAGACGAAAGAGTATTCTTCCTAAGCCAGCAGACACCAAATCAACTCGCTTCTCTATACAAGATGGCTGACAACTTCATTCACTTGGCTTGGTTAGACCACTGCCCGAATGTTGTTGTTGATGCGAGAGCCAGTGGTTGCAAGATTATCTGCTCCTCGGCAGGAGGCACGCAAGAGATTGCTGGTGATAATGCCATCATCATCCAAGAGGATGAGTGGGACTTTGAACCTTGCGACCTATACTCGCCGCCTAAACTAGATTTTAGTAGAAAAACAGAGAGCAAGTTTAGATCTGAGATTGATATGAAAGTCGTGGCAAAAGAGTACAAAGGATTTTTGGAGAAGGTTAAGAATGAAAGTTAATTTTTTTGACTTAGGGTCATATATGGGTGTTGAAGCTGATTGGATGGTAAGCAATATTTTTCCAATGCTTGGAATTACTGATTATAATATTTATTGTTTTGAGGCATGTAGGAAATATGCCAAAAGACTTACTAAAATATATGAAAGTAATCAAAATGTAGAGGTTATTAATAAGGCGGTTGTAGACAAGCCTGGTACAATTAAACTATATTATTCTCCAAACAGGGTTGGGCATTCTGTCTTTTCCACTAAAAATAATGTTACTAGTGAGTATGAGGAGGTAGAAGGCATCGTTTTTTCTGACTGGGTAAAAGAAAATGTAGAAGACTATGAAAAGTCCTTCAATGTTTTAAAAGTAAATATTGAAGGGGCAGAGTGGTACCTTTTTAATGATTTATTTAATTCTGGCTTGCATAAAGAAATTGATATATATTGTGGGCAAGGTCACGATTTGCATAAGATTGGAGAACTTGAAGACAAAATACAAGAGTATTATACCTTATTAGAAGAAAACGGCGTTCATTTACACAGGTTTACTGAGTTTAGACCACACCAGAATGTTGATTTGTATACTTTAATAAAGGAAAAAATGGAAAATTATGAAAACAGTTAAATTAACAGATTTTTTTGATAAAGTTGGCTACGATTGGGAAAAAGATAAGGAAGAACTAAATGTTATTTGTAGATTAACTAAAACTCGCCCTGACAACGAAAGGATTCAAGGACAGTTCTCACACGGACAAGAACAGCCATTTTTTATTAAGGCCCTGGCAGAACATATTAAAGCTGAAAGTTTTTTTGAAATTGGTACTGGTCGCGGTACTGCTTGTTATGCTGTTGCTCTAAATAATAATATGAAGGAGATTAGAACCTTTGATATTGTGCCACACGAACAAAAGAAAAATGAGGCAATTGATTATAAACCGGCCTTTGTATCAAATGCTGACTTGTACGAAATGATGCCATATAAAGAAAAAGAAAAAATTATATTTGATCTAAGACCCAATATGAAAAATCTCCTTAAAACGCATGAAGGCAGTTTTGATTTATGTTTTATCGATGGCAATCACACCGATGCACGAGTTATTATGGAAGACTTTTATTTTGCCCATAAACTTCTTAAACCGGGAGGTGCTATTGTTTTTGATGATTATCATCCAAGAAAGTTTGCTGTAAAAGATGTTGTTGATGCAATTGATAACAGTGAAAACTATAATTTCTATTCATTTTTAGCAATCACAACAGGACATTTATTTGAAAATAAAGGCCCAGCACAAGATTTTGGAATGGCAGTTTTTATGTCCGAGGAGCTAGAGGTATAATGTGGGATTAGGCGGATACTTGACTTGGACTGCTGTTGCAAGAGAGATCTGTAACGGTAAAGACACCAGCATATATAAAATTGTTCCGTGCGAATTACACGGAGATTCACTAAGACTCGTTAAGTCGGAAGTGTTTCGTGATAATCCCGCTTTTTTACAAAATGGTGCTAAAATAAGCAGATATGAGTGCTTTCCGCTACAATTAAACAACCCTAAAACAAATTACTGCATTCAAGATACCCCAACTAAAGCTTATCATCGTTATGATAAACACATAATAGAGCAAATATGCGAATTTTATGAAATTGATAAACCTACTCTTCGGTGTGAGTTGTATTTCTCTCAACGAGAGCAGCAAAGAGTTGATGATATTAAAAAGTCTCTTGGAAAAAAGTTTATTGCAATTGAGCCTCACTCAAAAACAAACTATACACCCAACAGGGCATATCCTTTTGAAAAGTGGCAGAAAGTGGTAAATGAACTATCTAAACACACACAAGTTGTCCAAATTGGCCCACCGGGAAAGCGTGTTTTAGAAAATGTAACAGATTTAACAAATAGCACCTCTTTCAAAGAAGCAGCACTTTTGCTTAAATATGCACAAGGTTTTGTTAGCACAGAGGGCGGTTTAGTACACGCAGCGACGGCTGTAGATACAAAATCAGTTGTTGTGATGACAGGTTATCAAAGTATGAAGATGGTGGCATATCCACAAAACATTAATATTGATATTTCCAGTCACGGGCCTTGTGGTATGAAGGTAGTATGCCCACAATGTAGTGATGATGCCAATAAACACGATTATCATATTATTGTTGAAAAGGTCTTGGAAAACTTAAATGTCTAGACTTGTTTTTACAAATGGGTGTTTTGACATAATCCATAGAGGGCACATAGAGCTGCTTAAGTATTGCAAAACTCTTGGCGATGAGGTGATAGTTGGCCTTAACAGTGATGATAGTGTGAGAAGACTAAAAGGTGAGACAAGGCCAATCAACCTTGCTAACGATAGAAAGGCAGTATTAGAGGCAATGAGTTGTGTTGATAAGGTCGTTGTTTTTGAGGAAGATACTCCATATAATTTAATAAAAAATATAAAACCTGATGTCATAGTCAAAGGTGGTGATTATAATAAGGAAAACGTCGTAGGCGGGGACCTTTGTGAAGTTATAATCTTCAAATATTTAAATGGATACTCAACAACAAAAACTATCAAAAGTCTTAGTAATCGGTGATTCGTGTGTCGATCTCTACCATTATGGCGATTGTGATAGGATAAGCCCAGAGGCGCCGGTACCAGTTTTAAAAGTTCTTAGAACTGAAGGTTTGCCTGGAATGGCTGATAACGTTGCAAAAAATATAGAATCACTCCATAATGAAGTGGAAACGATTACTAATTTTAATAAAATACATAAAATTAGATATGTTGATAACAAGACCAAACAACATCTGTTGAGAGTTGATGTTGGAGAAGATATACCGCTCTTGCCTTTGCCAATAGAAAAAGTTAAATCAATTAACTTTTCCGACTATGACTGTGTGGTAATGTCAGATTATAATAAAGGCTTTTTAAGAGAAGCCAATATTAAGGTTATAATAAAAAAAGCAAAGCAAGCAAAAAAGCCAATTTTTGTAGATTCTAAAAAGAGCGATCTGGCAGTCTTTAAAAATTGTTTTATAAAAATAAACGAAGCGGAGCATAAGAAAGCAAAAAATATTCCAAGCAGTAGCAAACTTATCGTAACTCTGGGTGCTAAAGGTGCTTTGTTTAATGGTAAGATCTTTCCTGTGGAAGAAGCACAAGTATTTGATGTTTGCGGAGCTGGGGATACATTCCTAGCGGGGCTTGTGACGAAGTATTTGGTGACTAAGGATATAGAAGAGGCAATTAAATATGCCAACAAATGTGCCGCAGTGGCGGTTAAAAAGTTTGGAACTTATGTTATAAACAAACAAGAGATAAACTAAAGAAGGATAGAAAATTGGAAAAAGTAAAAAATATTGTTAAATGGCTAAAAAAGATAGAAGAGGAGGATTATCCCTGGAGTTTGGAGGGGTATCACGATTGGAAGTTAGGTGCTGCAAGCATCTTTGCTAAACTAGCGACAATCTATCAAAACCACGAGACCTTTGACAAAGAAGGTATCAAAAATCATATTATGAAATACAAACACAACGATGAGTATTTTGTATGTGTGCCTGGAGATAAGAACATCATAGCCGAGACACGGCAAGCAATGTCTGGTCTTTATAACTTAGGTTATGATGTTGGTAATTGTAATGTATCCAAGTTTTTCCAAGAGCCCTTGTTCTTTATGAATGATATGAGCTGGTCAAACCCGTGGGATGCGGGAGCACAAGTCTCACACTATCTTTTCTTTCATCACCACACAGGACAGAAGGAAAAGAATGATGAGATGCTCAATAAGATAGAAAGATATAGACATAGCGATGGCTGGTACTCTTATAAGCCCTCGCCTAATGTCCTGATTAATGGAATAATGAAAATATTCACAGGGTTTGATGCGATTGGCCACAAAATGGACGAGGATCAGCTAAGAGGTATGCTAGACTATGTTTTAGCGACTCATACTAGTCATGGTGGCTGTAACGTATATGATTATGTTTATGTGCTAGCGAAGTGCTTGGAGATTGATTATCGAACAAAAGAGGCAACCAAGCAACTTAAAAATACCCTGGTAAACATCTTTGAATACCAGCATAAAGATGGTGGATTTTCTTATCATAAAAATAGTACACAAATAGGCTACTATGGACAGAAAATAACACCGGGAGCTGCTTGTGGTGGTATTCACGGAACAGGGCTCTTTAGTATGACGCTGGCTCTGATAGACAGAGCTTTGAAGCTAGATTTAGGGCTGGAGGTGCCCACAACATGAGAATTTGTTTTAGTATGAACCCAAGAGAAGGCATTCCTGCTGGTGGCGGGATGAAGTTTGCTATTGGGCTTAAAAAGTTTTTAAATGAGAGAGGACATCAAGTTGAGTTTGAGTCAGATATAAATAATCCACCAGACCTATATTTTATTTTTGATCCTCGTTTTCTTAATTATTCTAGAAATTGGCTGACGATTGATCACGTAAGATACTTACAAGATGTTTTAAAGATAAAAACACCTATTGTTCACCGTTTAAATGACATTGGTGCCCCCAAAGAAAGGCCGGCAAATTATGTTGTCCAGATGAAAGAGTTAGCAAACAGGGCTACTGCTGCTGTGCACGTATCTGAGTTTGTTAAAGAGTATTACGGTGAAGAAATTGAGACACCCTCATATGTCATTCACAATGGAGTTGATAGGGAACTTTTTACCATTAGAGATTATGAGTTTGATAAAATTAAATTAGTTACCCATCACTGGTCTAACAATCATTTAAAAGGTTGGGATATATATCAACAAATTGATGAATGGCTAGGAGATAGAGACGACATTGAGTTGAACTTTATTGGTAATGTGGCAAAAAATATTCCTCTTAAAAACATCAAAGTTCATTCACCAACTCACGGCACTGATATGGTCAATCTGCTCAAACAGTCTAATATCTACCTAACAGCTAGCAGATATGAGCCCTGCGGCAACCATTATATTGAAGGTGTTGCTTGCGGTCTGCCCTTGCTTTACCATACTGATGGTGGTGGTGTTTTATCTATGAAAGACTTTGGCCTAGGCTACAAAGATTTTGACGACTTTAAAAACAAACTTTCTGAAATGTGTGAAAGGCATATGGAGTTTTATGATAAGATCGTGAGCGATTTTAACTTTTATCACGATGTAATTTTTGAACAGTATTATGATGTAATAAAGGCGGCGGCTGATAAGACAAAGTGAAACACTACTATTCAAAAATTAATCCATCATTATTACTCCACGCAGTAGTGAGATTAGAAGACACACAGGACAAAAAGAGGCTTGATGTAACACCGGCAGAACAATTTCTGCAAGCCTCTTTATTAAAGTTCAATAAAGGACCGATGACAAAGCCACATAAACATTTGTGGAAAGAATCACCCAAAAAAACTATTACACAGGAGTCAATGGTTGTCGTTAAGGGTAGAATTAGATTTATAATGTATGATATTGATGATCAAATTTTAGAAGAGGTGGATATAGAGCAAGGGGATATGACTTTAACTTTTCAAGGTGGGCATACATACGAAGTGTTGGAGGATAATTCAGTTGTATACGAATATAAGACCGGTCCTTATTATGGAAGAGAGATGGATAAAGAGTGGATTTAAAACAATACAAAAAAATTATATATCTTGGTATGCATCCACATGCTGATACTTTTATTTCAAAAGAGCAGCTATGCTTATCTGAAGATGTTTATCCACTAGAGTGTTATTTAAACGAGGATAGTGGTGACATAAGACTAGGGATAACTACAAGTGCTAATGAGAGATATAATCTTTATGATTATTCATACACATCTTCTAATTCTGCTTTTGCAAAAGAACATTGGGATGAGTTATCTGAAACTGTTTTTAACAGATTTGAGTTAAATAGCAGTTCGTATGTTGTTGAGGTTGGGTCTAATGATGGTTATTTGATTGGTAAGCTGGCAGAAAAAGGTGTCAATACACTAGGAGTTGATGCATCACAGTATATGACCAAGATAGCTGCAAAAAACAATAATATAAAAACCTGTTGTGCTATTTTTGGAGAGAAGGTCAGCGAAGACCTGTTGGACAAATATGGCCAAGCTGATCTTATCATAGCAAATAATGTCTTTAACCACGCAAATAATCCAGTAGATTTTGCCAAGGGTGTTAAAAACCTTTTAAAAACAAACGGTGTTTTTGTTTATGAAGTGCCGTATTGGTTAAATACGATAAAAGATAAAAAATTTGATCAAATCTATCACGAGCATATTTCTTATTTTACTGTCAAATCCTCCTTGGAGTTATTAAAATCCGTAGGTCTTGAGATATTTGATGTACAAGTTGTTAATTATCACGGTGGGTCTATACGTGTCTTCTCAAGGTTGAAAGAACAGAACAAACCGGTTAATGCTGTCATCGATAAGATGATTAAAGACGAAAAGCAGTTAGGCTTGTTTGATGCTGATACATATATCTCTTTTATGGGGAAAATAAAAAAACAACGAAATAAATTTTTACAAAACCTGTATAGCATTAAGTCTCAAGGTCATTCAATAATAGCCGTAGGAGCGGCGGCAAAAGGAAACACATTTTTAAATTTTTATAATTTAGATAGCACCGTAATTGACTACGTTACTGATGCATCAATACACAAGCAAGGAAAATATACTCCTTTAACAAGGATACCAATTGTTGGTGATGAAATATTTTCCAAATATGATAAAGTATATGCTTTGATTTTGTCTTGGAACATATCTGATAAATTAAAATCAAAGTTGAGAAAAATTAACAAAAATATAGAATTTTTAGATTTAAGTGGTGAAAATGAAGACAAGAAATATTAAAAATATAGAAAATACGAATTTAGAACTACACACAGACGATAGGGGTTTGATTGTAGATATATTCTATGATAAGAATATAGACCATGTGGCATTGGTTAGGTCAGAGCCAAACTCGATAAGAGGTAATCACTATCACAAAGAGACAACACAGCATATGCTGATGACAAAGGGTAGTCTGGAATATTGGTATAAACCCGTGGGTTCTGGTGCACCTGCAAAGTGTATAATAGCAAATGTTGGTGATTTAGTTTCAACAGAACCATATGAGGTGCACGCACTAAGGATTGGACCCGAGGGTAATGAGTTTATAGTCTTCTCAGAGGGTATTCGAGGCGGAAAAGACTATGAAAAAGACACATTTAGAGTAGAAAACATAATTGGTGAAAAATGAAAAAAATGATTATTGATCCAAGAGATTTAAGAGACAAGGGCGAGTTTGATGGAAGAGCGTCGAGACCAGTGCCAAACTCCGAGGTTATACAAGCTGTGAACGGAGCAGTTTGTTCGGAACATTTATACAATGATAAGTTGTTAGACAAATTTTTAGAAACATACTTTGCCTGGATTCAGTCTAGTGAAATAAACAAGCTACACGGATTAGAAAAATTTGACAAGCTAAGCTATACTCACGGAACATCCCAGGCATTTGATTTCTTCTTTATGGCACATAAAAGCAGAAGGTTTCGGTGCTTTAGGGGCGACTTTGTTTATCATAAGGTTTCTTGGAATAGTTATTTTGAAGATTGGAAATACATAGAGGACGAGCCTCTCGTTGAGGGTGATGCGATTATTATTTCTTTGCCGTTTAGTGATAGTGGGAATATTCACCCTGAGCTTGAAAAGACACTCGACCAGTGCGATAAACTAAACATACCTGTCTTATTAGATTGTGCTTATTATCATATCTCTGGGGGTATTGAATTTGATTTAAATAGACCCTGTATAGATACAGTAACATTTAGTCTCAGCAAGCCGTTTTATGGTGCCGAAAGACTAAGGATTGGTATGAGATGTAAAAAGACTTATGATGATGATGCTGTTGACTTATTTAATCAGTTTAATATGCTGAGCAGAATAGCCCTTGGGGTGGGAATAAGGCTTTGTGAATCTTTTCACCCAGACTACAATTATAATAAATTTAGAGAAAAACAACTTATTCTGTGCAAAGAATTAGAAATAGAGCCAAGCGATAGTGTTATTTTTGGACTGGCATCAAAAGACCATCCAAAGTTCAAAGGTTATAACAGAGGGTCAGACTATAGGCGAGTTTGTATCTCAAAATTACTGGGAGATTGTAATGAGTAGTTTACGATACATAAACAATATTAGTATTAGTGATGATACACTCAAATCTGTTGAAACTATGCTTAAATATCCGTATGAAAACGGAGGCGTGAAACGAGTACACATCGGGGAGACAGCTGTAAAGGTAGAAAATAAAAATATAAGTCAAAGATGTAAGGCTATGAAAGAAGCTGGCTATGGTCTTGACGATTACTTTATTGAGTTTAATAGTAATATATTACCGCAGGTAGAGGAGACACTTAGAAACAGGTATAACCTATCTTATACACATTGCTGCACGGTAATAATCCCACCAGGGCAGTGTATGCCAGCTCATAGTGATACATACAGTTATTTAATGAGATATATGACTAAAGACTTTAATAGTGTGACATATGATTTAAAGCAAGATGTAAGAAGATATCTGGTGTTTCTGAAAGACTGGCAAGCAGGGCAAGCATTAGGAGCAGAAAATACTATTAAATGTGGATGGAAAATTGGTGGTGTTTATGAATGGGATTATAAAGCAGTTCATTGGTGTTCTAATTCTAGCTTATTACCGACTGTGTTTTTCGAAATAACAGGTTTAAATTTGGAGAAAAAATGAAAAAGAAAGCATTTATAACTGGTATCAATGGACAAGATGGCAGTTATTTGACAGAGCATTTAGTAAGCTTAGGGTATGAAGTACATGGAATTGTAAGAAGACACTCAGTAGCTGAAAATCAAGATGCTAGAATATTTGATGTTGAGGGAGACTTACATACATACTACGGAGACCTTTTAGATCAAAGTGGGATAGAAAGGCTTTTAGATAAAATACAGCCAGATGAGATATATAATATTGCCGCTCAATCACATGTTAGAATTAGTTTTGATGTGCCGCAATTTACCGTGCAGACAAATGCTGTCGGTGTACTGAATATGTTAGAAGCTATGCGTAGGTCATGCCCAGAGGCCAAATTTTATCAAGCTAGTTCATCAGAGATGTTTGGCCGAACTGTGGATGAAGATGGATACCAGAGGGAAAGCACCAGAATGGAGCCAACTAGTCCATACGGATGTGCCAAGGTATTTGGGTATAATATCGTTAGAAATTATCGTTTTGCTTACAAGTTGTTTGCAGCAAATGGTATTTTGTTTAATCATGAATCCCCAAGAAGAGGATCTAATTTCGTCACTAATAAGATTGTAAAAGCAGCTGTTAAAATTAAGTTAGGAAAACAAAAAAAACTTGAGCTAGGAAATATGGACTCTTATCGTGATTGGGGACACTCAAAAGATTATGTTAAAGCGATGCATATGATCTTAAATCACGAAGTGCCAGATGATTTTGTAATAGCAACGGGAGAAACAAGGTCTGTTAGGGATTTATGTAATCACGTCTTTACGAATCTAGATATGAATTATGAAGATTATGTGGTGCAAAATCCAAAGTACTTACGACCAGAAGAATTAAAATATCTACGTGGAGACTGCACAAAGGCTCGCGAGGTGTTAGGCTGGAAGCCTGAGTATACATTTGAAACAATGTTGGATGAGATGACGGAGCACTGGCTTCAAGTATATGGAGGAAAGAATGAATAAGTATAAAAAGGCATGGGATTCTTACTTTGAAGGTGGGTTGGCTGTATGGCCATATTTTGGATATCAATATCATAGCTATCTTATTGTTAAACACATATTACCGCTTTTAAATGTACCAAAAGAGGGTAAGGTAATACAAATGGGCACTGCACTAGGTGTAGCTGTTGAATACCTGTGTTTTCTTTATGGCGAAGATCGTGTTGTCGGCTATGACTTATTTAACCCGCTAGGCCACCCTAATATTAAGTTTATAGACACAGACCTTACTGTGCCGCAGGATAAAGAAATAGCATTTCTAGAGATAGATGTGGGAAGTATGAGCGATAAAAGAGAAAATAGAAAAAATCTTCTTCTCTGGGGTATGAATAATATGGTGGATGGTGGATTAATTTTAACAAACAGAAAGCTAATGCTAGAGCTAAGAGAAGAAGGAAAGTGGAATTTTGATGTCATAGATTTGAATGCTTTTGATATTCCAGAGTTATGGAAGAATGTCTATGAAACAAGACTAAATACCAAGGTTATTTTAAAGATAAATAAAAGGAAAGAATAATGCTGACTATTGTAATGAACTTTGTCTGTACTGAGGACAAGAGGTTAGATTTTATTGTTAATAATGCTCCTGGTTATAAAGAATCTCTTGGAGAATTTGAATTTATTGTTAATTTTAACGATGAACTAAATGAAAAGGCGGTGCGAGAGGCTTTTCAGGCAGAGATACCCAGGCTAAGTTATTTTAATAATAAACAAAAAGACTTCGCAGCCGTTACATATGAACTGTCTAAAAATATTAAAACACCGTATGTTTTATTTTTAGCTGAGGATTACACCGTTAAAGTATCTAAAGAAGAGCTTGAGGCTGTCCTCCAAGAGGTTAGTGAAAACAATATTGATTTTGTGAATTTTACTAAAATTGAAAAATATAATAGACCTCAATATAAGAATATGGGCAAGTATGTCGAGGGTAAGTATGGTCACTTCTATAAAGGAAGAAACTCGCCACCTTCAAGACTTTCAATTCAAGGTTTGTTTAAAACAGAGTTATGGCTAGCATATCTTAAGAACTTTTTAGATAATAAACACAAGCCTATTCCACATAATATACCGATGAGTTATGATAATTTGCCAAACTATATTGAAGGGTATTATGATTTTTCGCTAGGCCCAAGAGGCAATCCCTTGTTTGTTGATTTAAACTGCTATATTCCAAAAAAAGTTATCTTTGATCATTGGGACGAGGTTAAACAAAAATTTGCTTATATCAACTAAAGGAAAATAATGAAATATGATATCTTTACACTTGATGAAGTAAAAAAAAGATTATCAAGTGCACAACTAGTAAGGGAGAGAAAAAAATGGTATGGCGAGCAAGACCATACTAGGTGGGTCTTTTTTGACGGACAAAATGATCAGTGTATCAAACTTTGGAATGATACATATGTTCGCAAAGAATGTGTACAGCAGGCGATTGAAGGCGATTTTTATGATGAAAATCTTATACCGGCATTTCGTGGATTAATCTATGATAGTAATGAGCAATGTAGAGGATATGTTACACAGCGTTGTGAAAATATCAATGTTGATGCAACCACCTGGGAACGTGTGCTTGACTATGTTAAACAAAAAACAAAAGAGACAAGACTTTTTGCATATGACTTTGTACCAGAGCACATTATGTTGTATAAAAAAGAAAACTGTGAGCCAAAAATAAATTTAATCGATCTGGAGGGAGTCTATCCAATCGAAGAATACCCAAATCTACACAACGAACATATAAAACAACAATTACAAAAAAGTAATAATTTGTGGGATTTTTCTTTGCCTTATATGTCTACAAGGCAAATGTTTATGAAAAATACTGCTTATGAGGAGTACATCATTGAACTACTATGTTCCAATTAGTTTTAGATATTTTTTAAACTGTTCGTTTAAGCCAAGCAGGTGTCCTAAAAAAGGTGTATGCACAAACAATGGACAGTTAAAAACTGTAAAGGATGTTTTAAAATATTGGAGTGTCAAAGATAGACATCGCAGTATTGAGAGTATACTACGACCTGGAAATCAAGAATATTATCTATCGATAAAATATGGATTTAGAAAAGGCGTGCCTGATACTGGACCAGGCTCTAAACTAGATTATAAGTTAACACCAGAGCTGTTTGAAGGATTATCGCCTATGGGTAATCAAGAGCTGACAGAATATTTAAAAAACAACCCTATGCCGTTTGAACCGTATAGAGTTGCACACGGCACACATAGAGCATATGCCATGATAGGACACGTTTTGAATGGTGGTGAATATGCTCCTTTTTATGTAGATGTAAATAATCTTTATTGCAAGCCTGGGTGTCATTGGCCACACAATCATTCGTATGACCCAATACTAAAGGTAAGGCATAT
>TARA_R100000664_G_scaffold24516_1_pt1 | contig 14108 bp, 9 predicted proteins | sample TARA_R100000664 | Tara Oceans TARA_R100000664 (sample SAMEA2622705) | marine metagenome | biome: marine biome (ENVO:00000447); feature: deep chlorophyll maximum layer (ENVO:xxxxxxxx); material: "saline water (ENVO:00002010), including plankton (ENVO:xxxxxxxx)" | depth 115 m | reverse complement strand
CCACTTTGTAGCATACTCATATCTAAGTCAAAATAATTACCAGAGGCATCATAAGATAGTTGGGTGTAAGATCCATTGCCGCTCCCGGTTCCATAAGGTATTACTTCAAAATTATCCACAACTCTGTTTAATTTGTAGTAAGCTTTCTCTATTGGGGTTGTTTCAATTTGTGTTTGGGCAACAGTGTAAAGATTTGGATTCCAATTCTTTGGACGAACGTAAAGTCTAAATTTAGCAACCTCATCTGTTGAATAGGTTGTTTTAAGATTTGTAATATTAATCACCCAATCTTTAATTGGATATGTTGCAGCACTTTCAAATCTTTTAACTTCTATTGCAGAACCTGTAAAGAAATCAACTCCTGCCTTGTGCCAAAGTGGGTATAATGTTGTTATATCTGGATTGCTAAATGATAAAGTTGCTTTATACACGCCTGTTGTAACCTTTGAACCAGTAACATTTGTATCATTTGCTGTTACAACACCGCCTCCTTTTGGAAGCTGTAATTTATTTCCAATTGGTCCAGTAGAACCCGAATAAACACTTAGAAAAATTGTAGAGCCAATGTTTGGTATATCTCTTAATTGACCTCTAATATAATTGTACATGTAAATTGTACTTAAGTTTTCGTCTTGAACTCTTGAGCTGCTAAGAAAGAAATTAGAACTATCATCGCCTTCAAAGTCGTTCCAACGAGCCTCTAAAACTGGGCGACGGTGAAAATACTCGCTCCCCCTAGCAAAAAACTTTTTGGTGTAATAAGACTCTGAACCTGTTCTTTGACTGGATGTTAGAAACACTCCGAAGCCATAGCTGCCTGTTTTGCCAATTATCCACTCTTCCACAAACTGTGTAACATCAACCTCTAAGTTTTCTTTTCCAGTCTCAAAGCTCTGCGATGTATGCATCAGTGCGCCGCCATCCTTGATGGCGCCGGTTAAGTAAGTTCCGCCTTGTTGTGTCCAAATTACTCCTTGGCTAGCACTAATCCAATTAGATACACCTTTATCAGTGTAATTGTTCATGTCCAGACCGGTACCTTCTGTCCATGATTGTGAAATAGCCGCAACGGTCAAAGTAAAATCTTTTGGAGTGGACTCAATGTGTTCTGCATCATACATTTTAAAGTAAAAATCGACAGAGCCAGATGCAGGAATATCACCAGCAGTTCTTGCATCAGATACAGACGATATGTCGAATTCAACTAATGTATTTGCCACTTCACTAGATGCACTAGTGGCCTGACCGTAGATGCTAAAAACCTCTAATATGTCTGATGCTCCCATATTAGATCCCGTGCCACGAGTGGTCAGACCGTCTTTAAACGCGTTTGTAATCGTATTATCTTTGGTAGCAAAGAATCTTTTAATCGCCATTATCTAATTACCCCAACAATGTCAGCATCAAAATCTTTTATTTCTAAAATGGTATTATTTGGTACTCTAATTAGTCTGCCGTCCCTTGATGTATTCTGGTCTACATCAAATTGAGATGGGCTGTATCCAACGCCGTTTTTAACCTCAACTTCTACTGAGACTGTATCAACGACACCATCCACATCATTTAGTGTTCTATAAACATCCGAAATGTAAAATGGTTCGCCTAAATTAAATTTTGTTTCGTACTTGTCTTTCAAAGATTGTATTGCATCGTTTAACACTAATGTAAAGTCCTTTTCTAACTCTCCAATAATTTGAAAATTAATTCCAATATTAACAATTGTTGCATCTAAAATATCAACAGAATCGTTAATCATTTTGTAATTATTTAACCAATTTTTAACATTTTGTTTTAATGTTGTAGAGGCAGTTATTAAGTCTCCATCAGAATTTTCAGAAATAACATAAAGATTTAAATTTCTTTTAGAACTATTTGTGTCTTGTACAATGTTTGCTCTCTTTATGCCACCAAACTTAGCTGGCATTCTGTAAATTAAACTAATATAATCTTGCTTAGTTACTGCTCTATTTTGTGCTGCATAATTGTCAAGCGCACGAACTTTAATTTCGTCTGCTGTCGGCAGGGCTACATTCCCTACAATTGGTTCCTCGTTATCAACTTCAAAAGCTGATATTTGTTGGAGTGCGCTTGAATTTGAAACAGAGCTTTTTCTAAACTCTACTTTGGAATCAACAACGGTTGTAATCGTATTTACTGCTGCGTTTGTTGATTCAATCGTGTTTTTCCTATATTTAATTGTTAGAGTTGTATTAACTGGTACAATACCTAATTTTTCTGTTTTTAAAATTTGTGATGGGTCAAAGCTTCTATCAGAGAAAAAGTCTCTACCATTTAATTTCAATGCAGCCGCAGTGGGATCAGGGAATGACTTATTTTCAATTTCTGTTTCCGAACCAAAACCAAATTGAATATGTGTCTCGTTATCTATCGTGTGCTCCACTGCAAATCTTCTAGGGACATACATGCTTCTTAGAATGTACGGTGTTGTCTCCGAATCTTCTCCAATATTTCTTATGGCTCTAAAAACAGTGTTCTGTGATAGATAATCAACTTCATAATACTCGTTTCCATCTGAATCGATAATACTTAATACATCCGAAATATTTTCACCATTTAGTCGCAGCTTTAAAAATCTTTCAAAACTACCAACGTCTATTTCTTCCTGTGTCAGTTCGCCAGATACAATAGTGCCATATGCTTTATATGCATATGTTAGGGGAGTGCCACCACTATCAACAGATGCCACTTTGATTTCAGTATTTGCATTTGCGAAATCTATGTCTGAGTCAAGTGTGTATACCGCGCCCGAGTCTGAGGATACCAACGTGCCAGCCTTTAAGATTGGTACTAGATCTGTGTCTGGTCCAGAACCAGCAGAATTTGCTGGTATTGATACATAAAAAGCAGCTTGACCGGTCGCATTGGGAGCATTATTAAACTTGTAGCCAAGCTGTTTTGCAATTTTTACTATGTTACCTTCTTCAATTGCTGTTTCAAGCAGTGTCTCATTTGTCTGATAATCAACATAGAAGGATAAAATATCGCCAACATATGCGATCATATCAATCATCATAGCTCCAAAAGAAGCCTCGTTGAAGTCTTTATAAGTGTTTGGATAATAGATTTTTGCGTAATTAATTAAATCTTCCTTAATTGAATTAAAATCTCTATTTGTATAACTAATTGGTGGTTTTACTGTTGGCATTAAATCGCGTCTCCATTAAGATTCAAATTTAAAATATCTTCATAGTTTAGTGGTGAAATATAGTAGTTTATTGCTATTGATAATTTATTAGAATCTATCTCTGTATCTTGAAAGTTTATGGACCTTATTTGTATAAATGGCATATAAGCAGCAGCTTGCTCCACTATTCTTGCTTTTGTTTTTTCTTTAATGTCGCTATTATAGTTTTCAAAAAGAAGCCCATATATACCAACTCCAAAATTGATATCCATCACTCTTTCACCGGGCGATGTCAATACTAGGTTTTTAAAGTTTTGTTTTGTGGTAGAGACCAAATCCTTTGTTAAAGCATAGGGTCCATCCTCAGCAGTAACTCTTAAAGGCAATTTTACAGAAATACCAGCAGCCATCTATTCACTCTCCGTCTAAATTAATTAGGTTCAACAACGTATTATCCAAACTTTTAGAGGCGTTAATAATTTGTTGGAAGGGGTTGTTGCCCTCTGGATATAGTTTGGCGGTTGTGCCAGCCAAATCTAATTCAACTGGTGAAATATAATTTTCTAATAACTTTTGAATATTTTTTTCATTTTCTTCAACAATATTGTTTGTTCCCAAGGATTCAAAAAGCTTTTCTTTGTCAATTACATTATCAAATAGTTTAACTTGCTCAGAATCTAATAATTTGTCAATTATTTCTTGATCAGTCAGTTCGTTTGTTTCATCAATAAATTCTGCAATTATCATAGGAAAGTAGCAATAAAGATTTCCCATCGTTGTCTCTTCATCTGCATTAAGTTCACTAGTTTCAAAGCATATTAAAGATTTAGACCACATTAAAAAGTCAAAATCTGTTTTTGATTTAGGGTGTTCTTTTTTCATTTTGAGAAAAACGTTCTTATCAACATCGTACTTTGTCTTATATTGCCCAGTAAAATAATGCGGACTACCATCAGATACTATATTATCAGGATTTAGCCCAGTTTGTAGTTTAAAAACAGCAGAGGATAAAAACGTTTGTACGGTATCTCCTGAAAAGGTTTTAGCCGCAGCTAGTGTGTTTGCAGGAACATCAGCATTTTTACCTATATTTTGATAAACAGATAAAAAAGGCAACTGGTATTCATCGACATAAGTTCTAAGATTAGACTGAACATTAAAATCTTGATTAATAATATTGATCAAATTAAGATAATATGGCAAATAACGGCTAGGTTTTATTGGGTAATACTTTATTTTACCATAACTTGATACCACACTTGTATTAATGGATAGCGCACTTGTAAGGTTGAGCATTATTCTGGCACCGCGATAAGCAAAATCCTTGCCAGTCTGAAATGGCAACTGTGAATTGGAATACCCATCTCCCTCGCCTTGATAAGAGTAGCGATATTCGCGATCTTGCTCACCGATTTTAATACTTGGCTTTTTTCTATAAAAGAAATCAATATAGAAAGGAGACTCGTTAGTGTCCATCATTTGTTGAATTGTAAATTCATTCTTTGATGGAGTTAATAAATCAGTTTTTAGCCAATAATCACTAAGTGATCCAACATTTTTATTGTTTTCTTTAACAAAAATATCAGTAATATCTCCCAATTTTAGTTTTTTTACAAACCTTGGTATTTCTCTTTGATATCTTGTATCCTTTAAAAATGATAAAACTGATTTTGATGTGTCTATTGGCTCTTGCATATCGCCAGTTCCACTAAAAAATTCTTTTTTGTTAATAATGTCTTCAAATATATTTTTTAATGATTCTTCTGCCTTCTGTAACGAGGTAGACCGGTCATTAGTTATAAAATCGTAATCTGGTGAGTCTATTAATATTGATGAAAAAGCATAATCATAATAAAGTCCGTTGGCGCCTAATCCAAGTTCATTTTTAAAGTGTTTATAAAAAACATCTGCCACATCATTTGCAGTAGAGGTGTTTGCCACAGTTGAAGTAAAAACTGGAATGTTAACTATTTTTCGAATGTTTAAAAATAATCTTATTCTCTGTTCTATGACAGAACCTATTACTGATTTTGTATATGAGTCATATGCTAACATGTTATACCTTTACCGACTTTATAATCTTGTTCATTTGTTGTAAATTTGCTACAAAAAAGTTTGAGTTTTTGCCACCCTCATTAACAAGCGCATCAAAATTAGTGTTTGCTTCTTTTTTAATTTCCTCTGCGTTTTTAAAGCTTTCATTTAAAAACTTTTCAAATTCTCCTTCTATACTTAAAATATCTTTTACTTTGGTGAAGTCACTATCTTTTATTGATGATGTGCTTAAAATCCAATAAGTAAAAAATATAAAAAATCTGTCTATATCAGGCAAAACATTATTTAGTCCAGCCTTCTTACGAGTTATTTGATTGAATGGCGTTGAGTTGTTTTGGTCTGAATATATCTTTGATTTTCCACCAAAATTAGCATTTAAAGATTCATTAAAAAATTTGTGTATTTTATCGTCTGATGGGATATTAATAATCTGAGTTATATTAGACTGTTTATCATTTAAATCTGAAAGTGCTCCTGCATATGTGGTTGAAGACAATGATAATTTTGTAAGGTTTAAAGAAGCGTTGGGGGATGTAATGTTCCCACCTATGTACAAGTGTGATAAAATATCTTTAAGCTCGTTTCTATTTGATGTATTAGAAAAGGCGTCCACAGCCGCTTGTTGGGTTTTCACTATTGGTTCTACTGTTGCTTCAACACTTTTTTGAAGTGAGTTTTTAAAATTGGTCGAAATCAAATTTGGAAGAGCAACAGAGGTATTGTATGCCCCAGCCGATAATTTAGAACATATATCTGTTATTCTTTTTAATGAATCATTTAGAGCACTATCAACGTAGTCTGACAAAGACATACCATCCAAACCAGTTAAGAATTCTTGTAAAACTTCTAATTCTTCAACATCTAGTCTACCGATGTTAATAAAGCATGGATCTGGTGCTATTATTGTAGTATCAACAATATCTTGATTAATAATATCAAAGTTTATAAAGCTGCTCAGATACCCGTAAAACGTATTTATTGAGTTGATATCACTTAAAACGCCCGTAGTAATCAAATTTGTAGCTGCATAATCTGCAACCTTATTGTAAGTTTTTGCAATTGCAATTCCTCTTAACAAAGATTTTGTTTCCTCTGCAATTGTCACTTGTGATAAATCATCTAGAATCTCTTCAATTACTACAACTGGATCTCTTTTCAAGTCATTTTTTATTCTTTCTCTTAGGATGGGGAACAAGGATAACAGACCATTAAAAATATTTTCTAAACTATCAATTCTGCTAGCTCTTAAAAGTGGTACAAGATCTACATAGACATTTTTTACGCCCAGTTCATCTGCATTGGGTCTATTAAGAGCAAGCGAGCGAACAGAGTCTTCTAGTGGAACTTTTTTCCCAAACTCATCTTTATTTTTATTGTTCAACTTATCATAAATTAAACTTTGTAATCCAGCATCAAGCTGTGATTCAACTTCGCAAAGTTGCTTTAACATAATTGCCAATATTGCTTGCAGCGCTGCAAATATTGCTTCTTTTATTGCGTCCTCAATAATTTTACGACCAAATTTTTGAAAATCAAGAATGAAAATGTATGGAACTTCAAAATTAAGTTTTGGTATTTCTGGCAAATTAGCGATTGTTGTTAAATCAAAATTTTTATAAAAATCAACAAAATTGGCAAAAGCAGCCAAAACTTGCTCAACATTTTGATCCGTTAAACAGGCATTAACTTTGTTGGCAAAGTCTTTAACATCTTTTGCTGGTCCTATATTTGAAACTTTTCTAAGTTCCGCTAAAAGAAACTTTGCTAAAATGTCTTCCCAGTCAAATTTTGAAAGGAGGTGATTATAAATTTGATTAAAATCTCCATTTCTTACTATGTCAGATAAGCCGCATAAACCCGGTTCCGCACTACTTGCAGCGGCAATTAACAAAACTTCTTTATTGAACATCTTGCTGATCGACTTATAATCATTTGGGTCAAAATCTTTCAGTTTTTTAAGTGCAGATGGTCTTGCGCTGTTGTCATATCGCGCTTTTACCAATCCCGAATCTGGTGCTCCCGTATCTTTTTGCTTTGGTATTGTCGGCTTTACAAACAATTTAGGATAGTGAAAACGTTCTAAGAAAGATTGTATGTCGTCTACCGTTCTAGCATCTATTTGTGAAAAAGTTTCGTTACCAGACAGAAACTGTGCTGTTCCTTGTGCAAGCTGCAATCCTTTTGTTGCTAATGAATAAATCCCCTCTAAATCAGACGATAAGTTTATTTCAGATGCAGATAAGAAAAACAGGTTTGATGTTTTTAATAAAACAGTTTTAAACATCTTATTGGAACCAAAAACAAGATCTCCCATATCGTCAAACTCAATTACTCTTGGTAAGCTGCCCTTAATAAATTTTTTGCCATTTTTTACTTCGATTACTTCTTCTTTTGAGGGACTGTTGTTTGGTTTTTCTTTAATGTTGTCAAAATTTTTGTCAAGTAAGTCAACATATAAATCTGTCACTAGGATTAATGGACCGGGCAAACCAGTTTTCATACCACCATTTTCTTCAATCTCAAATGAAATTACTGAATATTGTTTGTTTAGATTGCTAAGTGGATTCTTCTCCCCCAATTCATATTCAAATGGTATGTTGTTTTGTTGGAATTTTGTTTGAGTAATTTGCGGATCTTTTTTAGTTGCCTTTCTGGGTGCGGTACCAATAGCCAATAAATTGTTAAAATTGTCATAATAAAAAATTAAATTTTCTATAAACTCGTCTTCATAAAGAGGGCTTTTTGCAATTCTTGGATCGGCAATTCTTTGTACAATATATTCTAAGATTAATGTTGAATAAACCTCTCTAATTGTGCTTGACACATTTTCTAAATTTAAAGAATATTGAGTTTTTAAAATTGCCTCTGTTGTTGCATTTGATGTTTTTTCGTACTTTTTTACCAACTCCTCAATATTTGAAATATCAAGTCCTGCCCTTTGTTCGTCTAGATCAAAGAAAAGTGCTGGTCCATTTTGCACTGCCTCGTTTTTATTGTTAATAACCTCTGATAGTTTTTCTATTTCTTCTTGTGCAACATCCCTTGTACTCTGATCGTTTGTTGATTGTATTATTTTTTCTGCTATTCCAACTGCTGGTAGGTTGATAATTGAATAGTCAACAAAATCTAAAACACTTCTTTTTGGTGATTGATTTTGTGGTTTTAGCGAAGTAATTAATTTTCCATAATGAAAACCAACACAAACTCTAAATGTGCTGTTAGAGGTTGATTCTACTTTTAGAGGAACCTTGTCAAAAAAGGCCGGTGTCTGCGATGCATCTTTTTTATGGTTAAAAATAGAAACTATAACGCTTTCTTTTTCTTTGGTGGTTTCTATCTTTCTATCTACGCGAAAAGATATTTCCTCAATGGCGCGATCAAGAACTTTATTTTGTGAATTAGAACTTTTTATCTCCTCTTTTTTAACTATAAAAGTTAAACAAACTGTTGGAAATCCAGTGTTGAATGGGCCACCGTCTAATGCCACAAAGCTTTTAAACTGACCTTGTTTTAGAGGGATGTCTGTCCAAGATATTGAGCTTCCATCGGATGCATTTGCAGGAGACAAATATCCAGAGGAAGAATTGTTTTTAACAAAATTTTCGTAGTGCCACTTATAAAAAGCTTGTGAAACTATACACTCATATGTGTGGACATCATCTAAAAGTTGATTTTTAATTAGCTCATTAAACTTATTTGAATTCAAGCACGCTTGTACAACACTGCTCTTACTTCCTGCCAATATCTGCTGAGGATTAGAAATGGAATCATCTGCGCTGACCTTATTTGTATTTTTTAAATAATCCGTAGCTAATTTGTAAATCAAATTATTGGAATCACCATTTCCAAATCCAAGGTCAACATTCTTCCCATATTCTTTAAAGTTGTTCAATCTTACTGCACGAGCTATATTTCCAAATTTGTCTAAATTGTCTATTGGATCGGTAAAGGCAAGCGGGTCTTCTAAAATTAATCTTAACGATGGTATTGATACAGTCGTAAGACTATTTTCATTAAAAGCAAGATTTGTAAACTCTTGCCCCTTAAACACGCCTTTATTATCTTTAAAATATATGTCTGGGAACTCTATTTCAACAGGAGAAGTGAATGGTCCAAGCTCAGAAGATAGGTCTTTCTTAAATTGCTCTTTTGCTTTTTTATATATGTTTTTCGATAGTGCCATTTTAATTTACTTTATTAAACTTACTCAATACATATTTTGGTGAGTACGGTTCTAAAAAATTATTTTTAAATATAGAGTGGTTGACATCAACTCCCATATTGTTAGACAAGGCTATTGCACTCTTTGGGGTCGATACTCCGACTGCGCTAACCAAAGCGGTTCCTGCGGCTGGAACTGCACCAAATATTAATGGTCCCACGCCAGCAGCAAGCGCTGATCCAAATATAGTTAAAGTTATTTTTAGCTGTAAAATATCATTAATTATTGCTTGTTGCACAGATGTTAAGTTTTGTATAAACTCTATTTGTTGAGTTAAGAACTGTACCATGTCATCTCCTTTCACCATGGGTTGCAAAGAGAGATCTCCTTTCTTAGTTTTATTGCCCGCTATAATGTTAACGCCACCGTACACTGATGGGTTTTTTGCGCCATTCGACAAGTAATTCTCACCGCCAGCAGCAATTTCTACTATTTCTCGTCCAGCAAACTTAACATTATCTGCCTTTGCGCCTACAAGAGATCGATAGTTTGGCTTTCCCACCAAAGAATTAATGCCAGTATCGTCTGTTGCCTCCGATAAGACGATCTGAGCGGCGTCTAGTGAGTTTCTAGACCCGTACTCCACCGGCTTACCTTCTGGCGTTAATTCCGCTTGTGCGGCGCCGTGAGCGCCTGCAACAAAGCACACCTCAGATTTTGCTTGATAGCCGGGACTATCATAAAGGATCGCAAACGCAGATTTATTTTCATGGCGCATCCCAATTTGAGAATTAACTATTTTTGGATTTGGAAATGCATCATCGATGGCATTCGGATCCTTCTGTTCATTGCCACGATTAATGATACTATTGGTTTTTTCACTCTGCCTAGTGCTATTACCTTTATTTCTTACTGGAATTCCCATATAATAATTAATCCTATAATAAGTTTTCTATTTTTGGAGGGAGCGCTCCTGTTTTAGATTTTGTGTCCTTAATAACAAAACTTTTGATAATTTTATCCTTAATGGCATCTGCCCTACCAAAAGCTTGCCCATATACTGTCTTAGAATCATTGGATTCTGACAGCCACCTTCTTCTAAGAGGCTGAATGTTGGGATCTCTTGGATCTACAAGATCGTTCATATACTCGTAATGAACATATCCTACTTGTCTAGACTTGCCTTTCTCCAATAAAGCAAGTCCACAAGTTGACAGCTTTCCTTTACCAATGGTGTCTAAATATTTTAAAATATAAAGATAAACAATTGTATTTGGTATTTCATAAGTTGAATTAGTCGGTATTTTTTTAGATGAGCTTAAAAACTTATTGTCTATATTGATATACACGCACAAATCTATTGCTCTATTGAAAAAGTGTCTACTATTTCTGTCGATACCAGAATTTCTTCTACTTTTGGTATACTTTCTGAACACGCTTATTGGAAAGACGACAACCTGATCTGGTGTCAAACCCTCGTTTTGGGCTATAAAAAAAGTTAGTCCTCTAACAAACTCTGCTAATTTTTTTCCATTTTGTTTTATTTTTTGTTTATTTGTTCCTCTGCCATCCAATTTTTTCTTTTTTTGTTTGTTTTTATCTTTTTTAAGTCCTATGGTTTTTTTAGCATTAAGCGCATCACGAGTTTTTGGATTTTCTGGCTGAACTGCTATAACCTCTGTACTAAGATTGTAATTAAATTCTTTGCTTTTTGGTAAATTTGTGGACCTCTCAAAATCATCCATAATATATGTTTCAATATTTGAAAGCCAGCCATCTAAACCTTTATTTTTTGTAATCTTTTTTAGTCTAATGTTGTCTTTTTTTAGAGTTTTTAAGCTTTTTCCCTCTTTTACTAAATTATAAAGTAAGTTGTTTACCTCTGTCTGGTCTTCACAATTTGGTAATTCACTTGATATTTTAGAAGACACGTTGCCGGTAAGTCGTTGTTTTTGTAAATCTTGGGCTGACTGTGCAGCCTGCTTTTCAGATGGTGGAGATATACTAGTTCTCTCATTTGATTCCGTTGAAGAGAAAGATTTATTCACAACAAAACTAGAATATTTTATGGCGTCATCAATAGTAGAATTTTTTAATTTAGTTGATAAATTATCTTTTCCAAAAATGTCCATTTTATAAACATTGTTTGGCTCAGAACTCCATTTATATCGAAAATGACTTTCTGATAACTCTTTAAGATAAACAGAAATGTCGCCAATCAAATTATTATTTTTTAATCCCTTTAAATCAATAAAAAAAGCTCTTGGGTCTGTAACAGACTGGTTGGTTTCTATAACGGGGGTATAAGAGTTGGCAACCTCAACTGCAACTTCTTTTTTAATAAAATCAACAAGTTTTTGTGATCCATAGATTTTTATATTAGTAAATGGAAAATCGTCTTGATTTTCTAAAAAATATTTTTGATATCCGCTGGTGGTTTGATCGTCAACAAAACCTCCATATTTTTGTTGCAGTTCACCAGTTGTATTTGTCAAAATCACCTGTTGTATTAAATTTGCAGAATTTAGCAAGGTTAAAAGTGTTGAATAAGTATAAAGATAATCTTTTGGATTTTTTAAATTGTAGCTTAAATTAGAGGCAACCCCATATCCCTCAGCATCTTCAAGCGCCAAAAGCTTGCAAGCTAAAATATTTTCCATTACCTCCTTTGTAGATTCATACTTTTTTTTCTCACCTTGTAATCTTTGGTTTTTTGTTTTATCTACATCTATAATAATTGGACCAGTATATGTTGCTGTGTTTTGAAAAATAACTTGAACAATTTGTCCCCTTTTAACTTTTTTAGTTGTTAAAGCAGGTATCTTTTGCAAGTCAGAGCTTGTTAGACCTTGATTTGGCTTGAAAGAAGTTTTAAACTGCTCCTCATCAAAACTATTAAAATATGTATGTAGCTCTGGAACATGTAAGAGGGCAATCTTATAAGACTTTGATTCTGAATCTGAAAGTCCGTTGATTCTTTCTATCTCGTGTCTATCAGATAAAAATAAATCAGTCAAAGCGCTAGCGTCATCTATAACTCTTGTGACGACCGCAAAGAATCTTTGTTTGCCAGAATTTGAGTCTGGTGTTAAAGCCTGTCTTGCTAAGTAATTGTATAGCTCTTCTAGGGTTGTTTGTTTATTGAGAATTGACTGGGCATCAGCCACAGATGGTGGAGGCTTTATTCTTATCGCCTTAGAAGAATTAAATGATGTTGCGCTTGTCATTGTTCACTAGGTTCCTCTTCTGGTTTTTTGTTGATTTCCTCAAACAACTTGTCTCTTTCAGAATCGGAGAACCCAGTAAAATGATTGGTTTCTGTTTTCTTGAATAGGGCAGTGAGCTTAACCAACTGCTCGTTAGCTCTCTGCATTGTCTCCAAATGCTTTGATAAGACCATTCCAGCACTTTGGTGATTTGTTTTACCAGCCTGAATATCTGCTAGAATTTTAGTTACAAGATAATCAGCCTTATTTCTATCTTCTTCGATGTTTTTTATTGCCTGCTCTGCCAACTCATCTGGATTTATCATCTCGGACCACCATTTACCCAATCATGCTTGAACTCTCGATATCTCTTCTTGATGTTGCTCAAGCTTGCTACAAGTTGTTTAGTATTTAAACCACTAATCTCTCGTAGGTATAGATAAATAGCTTTTTTGTTAAAAATTTCAATGTCTTCAATACTCTCCATTAGATCTTCAATGGCTAAAATGGTTTTTTGTTCATTCTCTTTTAGCGGCATTTGCTTCCAGCCATCAATTTCACTAGTCAAAGCACCCCAAAATTCTTTTTTGGCGCGGTCGTCTTCATAGTGATTTTTAGTTACAAACTGCTCGTTTTCTATCTGGTGGTAGACATCATCGCACCTTACTTCTCTTTGGAGCCTCTTTGTGTTCTTTTTAACTTTCTGAATGAACCAGTTCTTTGTGATCACACTAAAATATGAAAAAGCTTTATAACCTTTCTCTGGATCAAATTTATCCAGAATTGTTGTTAACCAAATTTTACATTCGTCCGCTAAAACCTCATGGTTTGGCAGGTTATTAAATTTATATGTATAGATAATCTTATCGACCATCTCACTAAAAGCAGGCTGGATTAAAGTGCCATAAAGTCGGTCTCGCTCAAAACGATCCCTAGTCAATGCATATTGTATGATTGCTTCTTCATGGACTTTTGTAAAATAAAGTCGTTTAGTTCTCTTCCGTCTCTTTCTCTTCATTGGTTTTGTCATTTTCTATCTCAAATAAGTTTTTAAATTGACTAATACTGTCAACGACTTCTTTAGAATGACGAATGAGTTGACCAAGGGTTTCATCCCCATAGTACATTTCCATTTCATAAACATTATCTAGATGTTTTGAAAATTCAACCATCTTATCTTCCATCTGTTGGACATCTACGGTCATTTGATACACTACCCTAAGTAAGCCTCTGACGTACCACACAGCCAATCCTAGGGCGATTGAGAGGGTAATTGTAGCTATTGTTAGTGCAATGATCATTTGGTTGCCTCGGCTTTCATCTGCTTTAAAATTTCTTTGTTCTCTTCAATGTGGTCGATTACATTTTCCTTAGCAGATTTCTTTTTTTGAATTGTTTTGTTTATTGTAACAAAGTTTGTGGGAACTTTGTAGGGCTTTCCCTGTTCACAATGAGGGCATTCTAGTGGAAGTGGATCTTTCATTCCCATCCACTGCCACCACTGTCGGTTACAATGATCACAGTTAAATTTATACTTTGG
>TARA_R100000664_G_scaffold26528_1_pt1 | contig 14123 bp, 24 predicted proteins | sample TARA_R100000664 | Tara Oceans TARA_R100000664 (sample SAMEA2622705) | marine metagenome | biome: marine biome (ENVO:00000447); feature: deep chlorophyll maximum layer (ENVO:xxxxxxxx); material: "saline water (ENVO:00002010), including plankton (ENVO:xxxxxxxx)" | depth 115 m | reverse complement strand
TTGGATTGAAGATGAACATGGATTAGCAAAAACGAAAAAAGAAAAGCCAAAAAATAAACAAAAACCAAAAGTTGAAGAAATAAATTTAGAAAATTAATTAATTAATAAAAAAGAAAAAAAATGGCAACAACAGGAATTTTTAACGGAACTAGCTTAGTTCTAAAAGTGGACACATCAGGTAGTGGTTCACCATCATTATTGGGGGCTTCAACAAGTTGTTCAGTTAATTTTACACTAGATACTTTTGAAACTACTAATAAAGATTCAGCTCACAAAAAATCATATTTACCTGCTGCAACAGGGTTCACAATGGATTGTGAAGCGTTTTATACAACAGATGAAGCAAATGCACCTGATAATTTAATGACTGCTTTAAACAACAGAACATTAATTGATGTTGAGTTTAATGAAGCAACACCAAATTCAGGAGATTTTAAATATACAGGAAAAGCGTATATCACAAGTTGTTCGTTAAATGCACCAAATGAAGATGCTGCGACTTATTCTATAAGTTTACAGGGTTCAGGAGCATTAACGATTACTGAAAACCCATAGTATTGTTTAGCTTTGTTTTTAATACTATATTGAACAAAAATTATATAGTATGACAAAAGAATTAAACAAACTAGCAATTGGTGGCAAAATGCGACCAGTTCATTTTGGCTTTGCAACATTATCTGATTGGTGTGATATGTGTAATATGACATTAAATGACATTAGTAAATTAGGGGCGGATATGCCTATATCTACTGCAATATCAATGGTGTTTTGTGCATTAAAACATGGAGCTAGAAAATCAAAAGTTGCGTTTAAATATACAACTGATGATATTGCTGATTGGTTAGATGATGACCAAAACGCATTGGTAGAAACGATGGAATTGTTTACTAAATCAATGAGTAAAGGCAAAGAGGAAAAAAAGGAGAAGGGGGCGAAATAGCTGCCCCCCAAACCTTTGATTCTTTATTGGAAATAGCATTAGGGAAACTTAATATGCACGAAGATGATTTTTGGGATATGACCCCGAAATCTTTTCAATTAAAGTGTGATGGGTTTTTTTCATTAATCGACCAACAACAAAGGCAAGAATGGGAACGAATGAGATTCCAAACAGTTTGTTTAATTAATAGTCAAAGAAAACGAAGTCAGCAAATTAGTTTGCAAAAGTTAATAAAGTTTGATTGGGAGAAAAAAGAATCTCAAAAAAACGAAAGAGATAAAATTGATTATATAATTCACAAATCACAAAATAAATGAGTTTAGCCAAACACGTATCTATATTTTTCAAAGCTGACACTAAGGCTTTTCAAAGTGGTCTAGATAAAATGTCAAAAAGCATGACCAGATTTGGTCGGCAAACTCAAAAACTAGGTCGTTCAATTACAAGAAATTTTAGTGTTCCTTTTGCGTTAGCAGGTGGTGCAGCCGTTAAAATGGTTGCAGATTTTGACACTTCGTTAACAAAAATCAGAACTCTTGTTGGTGCAAGTGAACAACAGGTTAATCAATTTAAAGATTCAATTTTAGAATTATCAGGAACAACCGCACAAGCACCAAAAGAATTAGCAGATGGTTTGTTTTTCTTAACATCAGCAGGATTAAAAGGGGCAAATGCAATGGAAACTTTAGAACAAGTTTCAAAGGGTGTTGCAATTGGATTAGGTGAACAAACAGATTTAGCAAAAGTTGCAGGAGCTGCTCAAAACGCATACGGAAAAGATGTATTGTCGGCATCTGAAGCATTAGACACGTTTGGGGCTATGGTGAAAACAGGGATGTTTGAATCATCTGAACTTGCCCAAGTGCTAGGAAAAGAAGCGGGTTTTGCTGCTGCTCTAGGAATTTCATTTGAAGAATTAGGTGCATTTATTTCAACATATACCAGAACAACAGGTGATGCAACTTCTGCAACAGTTGGTGTTTCAGGTGTGATGATGGCTTTCACAAAACAAACAGATAAAGGGGAAAAGGCATTATCAGGAATCAACATGACTTATGGTTCATTAAAACAAATGCTAGGTGAACAGGGTTTGCAAAAAACTTTGATTCATTTAAAAGAGAGATTTGCAGAAGAAAATATTGAGTTATCAGAATTTTTTAGTAAATCACAATCTTTAAAAGGTGTTATTAATGTTCTAGGAAATCAAACTGGGGAATATGTGAATATTCTTGATGATTTAAAAAAGTCAACAGGTTTTGTAAATGATGGCTTTGAAATTGTTGAAGAAACAGTTGGTTTTAAATTACAAAAAGCCTTTAATGAATTTAAGTTAGCCATGATGGACTTGGGCGTTGCATTATTGCCTTTAGCAACTCAGATAATAGAATTTGTTACAAAACTTTCAGAGAAATTTCAAAACTTAGGACCTATTGCACAAAAAACCATTGCTACATTGGCAGCAGGTTTTGCAATATCAGGACCATTATTAACAGGAATTGGGGCGGTTTCAATAGGTATAGGAAGAATCACAAAAGCATTTAAACTTTTAGCAGCTAACCCTTATTTAGCAGCAATAGGTGTTGCAATAGCAGGTGTTATAGCTCTTGTAAATGAGCTGAAGTTTGCTACTATGGGATTAAAAGATGCAACCGCAGATGCAAACGCAGAAGTTGACACTGAAATGACTAAATTTCAAACTTTAATTGATATTGCTAAGGATGAAATATATGAATTAGGAAGAAGGCAAAAAGCAATTGATGAATTAAATAAAAGGGTTCATGCGTATAATGGAGAATTAAATTTATCTAATGTTGCCCTTTTAGACCATACAAAACTTCTAAAAATAGAAAGAGAGGAATTGATGAAGGTGGCAATGTTAAAAGCTGCACAAAAAGAAATACAAGCGGTTTCAGATAAACTATTTGACTTAAACCAAAAATTAGCAGATGGACCGCCAAAATTATTATCTTTTAAAACAGGAATACAATTTGCAGCTAGGTCTTTAAAAAGAAATAGATTAAAAGAACAGTTAGAAGAATTAACTAAAATAACTTTAGATTATAATGATGCCAATGGTGATACAGAAACAACTAATTTAGCAGCAGCAAATTCTTTTGATGATTTAAGTACGAGTGTAAATGATGCAACAGGAGAAATTCAAAACTTTGCTGATACTGCATTAGATTCTTCTTATGATATTTTTGATTTAGCGGTTCAAACAGATAATTTACGAGTTGCCACTATGGGTCTAAGAGATTTAAAAATTGACCCTTTTGAATTTCAAAGTCCAGATAGTTTGTTGAGGAAATTTGAAAAGATGAAAGAAAGAATAAAGAAGAAAAAGCCGAAAGGGGGTGGTGGTGATTTTCAAGGTGAACAACAAGAAATGTTTGATATACCTAGTCTAGGTGGAGTTTTTGCAAACTATACGCCCATTGTAAATGAATTTAAGGAAAACTTAATGGAACTTGAAGAAGTTTATATTGAAACAATGGATGCTTTCAGTGAGGAAAACATGGGTTTTTTAAGTGCTTGGGAACAAATTGCAATTGCATTAAATGATATGTCAATTCAAGTTACAGAAAACATTGCTTCGGGATTAGGAGGTGCTTTTGCAGATGCGATTGTAGATGGTCAAAATTTTGGTGAAGCCATGATTCAAATTTTTAAAGATATTACAAAACAAATTATTGCAGCAATAGCAAAACAATTAATTTTAAATGCTTTGATGAGTGCAACAGGTGGTGTAGGTATTTTAGGAAAAGTAGTCGGAGATATAATGGGAGGAATTACATCCGCAAATGATATAGCTTTTGGACCAAGTGCAGGAAGATTTATCACAGGACCAGAAGGCACATTTTCATTAAATCAAAATGATTCTATTGTTGCAGGAACAGATTTATTTGGAAATCAAGGGAGCCAAAACATGACAGTTAATGGATATATAGATGGAAGTTCAATATTTTTATCTAACACAAGACAAACAAACACAGTTAATAGATTATCATAAATGGCAGGTATTAAATATCAATGTGAGTTTTACAGTAATAATGGTTCTAGGTATAGAATGAATTTATATCATGTAGATTATTCAGGAACAACTATTCCATTTGTTGCAGGTCCAGAGGGTTTTCAATTAACCTATGAAGGACAAACTGATTCTGTCTATCAATGTATAAAAGCATCAACATTGCAATTTGATTTTGTAATCACAGAAGCACCAACATTAGCAGGCGACCCAACCACAGGGAATATATATGCTGATTTACTTGCTAATAATGAAAATAAAATGTTTATAATTGTTCAGCAATATACGGGTTCAGTTTGGCGGAATTTTTGGGCGGGTGATATTATTGATGATACAGTGGAAATTGAAGATGCACCATATCCTGTTCAAATTAGAATAAAAGCAACTGATGGAATTGCTAAAATGAAACAAAAAAAATATGTTCCTATAAGTGGTGGTACAAATTTAACTGTTCTTTTTTATTTTCAAAAAGCCATAGAACAAACAACATATTATTCAACATTGTTTCCAAGTTCAGGTGGAACAAGTGTTGTAACAATAAGAAACACGCCAGACAGGTATCATGAAAATATGGGTTCAATTACAGATTCAACTTGGCAAGATACTTATAACCCAATGAAATTGTGTATGATAAACGAATCTGCATTTATAAAAAAAGATGGCGAGTATTTTACTTATTATGAAATATTAGAACAAATTTGCACGTTGTGGAATTGTCAATTTTTTTTAAGTTCTATTTGGGATGAAGATTTGGGTTGTACTTGGTGGTTGTTTTCTAGATATATAATGTATTTTGAAAGTGGTTCTTCTATTTTAGATACTTGCAGAGTTTTTAAAAATCAAGCGTACGATTCAGGAAACACCGCTTTAAATTTTGCTGAATATAGTGTTCCTGACACATCAGTTAATTATACACCTACATTAACAAAAACAATTGATGATGCAACTCACCCAAAATTTTCAGGAAATAAAATTACTTATGTTGCACCTTTAGGAAGGGTTAAAAATATTTATAATCACGATTTATTTTCCTATACATGGAATACCGCAACTGTTGTTGGTAATCAATATAATAATTTAAATTCAGTTAGAGTTTCATCATCTTCAGGAACGCAAGGGTTTTATGAAAATGGAACTGCGGTTACAAATGCAAATTTAGAATCACCTATGTTTCCTGAAGGTATGCCATATAATTCAGACCCAGATGAAAATGATAATAATCAAGGTTTGTTTTTTAATGTAACATCAGGTCAAGATGCAATTATGGTAAAAGGTGAATTGACTTTAAATTTTTTGTTAGCTTTAGACACAACAACAGTAATGGGGAATTTATTAAATAATTTAGAAACTGTTGATGGAACACCATTTTCATTTGATTTTAAGGCATCAATTGCGGTGGAATTTATAACATCAGATAAAAATGCTGAAGATTGGGCAACCGCACAAGATAATGACAATGACTTAAATGATAGTGAAGCAATTTTAAATTTAAATGGTGAATTTGGAAGTGACACAGGAAATGGCATGTCAGAATGGGCAGATGGAAGTTGTATTGTTCATATAAAAGATGTTCCTATAATTTCAACTACGCCAATTACTATGACAGTTCCTTTTTCTTTTATTAGCGAAGCAATTCCAACAACAACAGGGGGAACTACTATAAGTACATTAAAAAGATGTAAATTTACAATTTTAGATTGGTCAGATACTTATAATTTAGGTTCTACAATGGCAGCTTTAATTGGAAATGGGGTTAATCCTGTTTACATGAACTATCAAATAAATAATTTAACTATTTCATCTATATTAGATGGTTCTGAAATGGGAGATTATTTTTCAACTGAAGTTGGATTATCAACTAACGGAAATGCAGATGCTTCAGCAGAAATGGTTGTATCTCCCGAATTGTTTATTGGCGACCCTCCACCTTATGCGGTTTCAAATACAGGTGTTGCAAGTGTTCCAACAGGTTCACCATCAATGTATATGGGTGGGTTAAAAATTGTTGCACCTTCTGCATCTAACCCAACAACAACTACACCAAATCAAGCTCAACAAAATAACAGAAGATGGAGAACACAACAAGACGGAACATTTTTGCCATTGAATCAAGTGTTGTCAAGAGAAATAAGTAAAAAAAGGGCAACCCCTTCTTATAAATATAATATATCTTTTGAAAATAGTGACCCAACAACAACCATAACTTTTGTTAATCCTTTAAAAATTGACATGAAATTAAATAGTGGAGCAAGTACAGACCTTCAAGGGTTTTTTCCTATTGGTGGCACATATACCGCAGCAACAGATTCTTGGAAAATGACAGTTGAACAATTTTCAAGCACCACTACAACCAATATAACAAATGCTAGTTATTTTAATATAAATAGAGAAATGTTTTTAGATAACCCAAATATTATTATATCACCAAATTTTTAAAATGAAAGGCGGAAAATTAAACTTACAGGGAAATAAAATAGTAAATAGAAGTCAAGCTGATATTAAAAAAAATCAGGGTTTTATGTATAATCAGCATAACTTTAATGTTACAAGATTAGGATTAAAACAATTGCAACAAAGGTTAGCAATAACAGAAACAACTTCTGATATTACAGGAACAGTAACATCTATTGGAATTAACACAACAGGCTTTGACATTATAAAAAACGCAGATAAATTAATTATTGTTAATCCTGTTACGGGTATTGGAACAGATGTTAATGTAACCGCAGATGTAAAAGGTTCAGACAGTTTAATTGCGGTTGCATCAGTAGTTCTTATTGCCCCTGCTGGTTCTTTTGTAATGTTTCAAGAAGAATTTTTAAATTATTTTGTTAGGGGTGGAACAATAACTTATAAAACAACAATTGCAAATGCAGATTATAAAACATTAAACACAAGTCCTGTTACATTAGTTACGGGAGCTAGTGGTTTAGTTATGATTCCTGTAAACTTATTAATTATCACAGATGGTTATAGTACAGATGATGAAAGCAATAGCAGAACTTTATTTTGTGGTCATGGAACAGGCACAACCGCAGGTGGTTATTGGGATAATATATTGGCTTTTAATTATCGATTGCGTAATAATTCAACATGGAATATGACAGGTGATACGGCAAAAATATATAATTCTTCTATTGCAGGACAGGGCATAAATTTGTATTCAAATGGAGCTTTTGAAAGTGATGATTTTAGTTTAAAAGTTTATTTAACATATAGAATTGACAGTGCTTAAAATGAAAAAAATTAAAAAATATTTGGAAAATTCAAAAACTTATTTGAGGGGCAAAATCTTGCGTTTAAGCGACTTTCTTGTTTCTGGGGTATGTTACTATTCAAAGTCAAAGTTCGTAAAAGTACCTCTGTTGGGAATAACGTTTTTTTTGGGTTGTGTAATTTGTAGTTCACAAAGCAATTTTTTTAAATATTCAACTTTTTATGCTACAATGAACACGCAAAGTTCAATGATTGAACAACAAAATTATGTTGCAATTTCAAAAGGCTACGAAGAAACAACGCAAGTTAATCCATACGATTTTCAAATAAATTTTGGATTGCGAAAAGTGGCACGAATGGACTATGAACAAAAATTAAAAAAATGGTTTTATGGAAATGAAGAATCGGTTTCTGACTTCACTACAATTGGGAATAATAATAATGGTTGGGAGTATTTGTTTAATTATTCTTTTATACGTAATCGTGGTGAAAAATTTAATTCTCAAAAGTATTGGGTTAGATATTTGACAAATAATTTAGCAACTAAAATTGAATATAGAGATAATGAAAGAGTAGATTTAAAATATAGCTCCGTCGATTTGAGATACAGAATAAATAAAAACTTTTTTGATTTTACTTTTGGAATTGTTGGAAGGATGCACCCTGTATATCACATAACACCAATTGAAGATTTTTGGATTAGTGGCGAAACATCATTTTTTGATTTAGCATCTGATTTTGGTTATTCTAGTCAGTTTGTAAATGGTAGATGGCATTGGTTTAAAAATGGTGAATTACTTGCAACTAGCAATGATGAATTTTTTAAACATTATTTTGGTGATGCAATAAGAGAATTTAATGAACAAGAATTATCAAAGCTGAATGAAGTAAAAGAATTATCATTAGTTGTTGGAATATCTTATTATAAATATCAACCTGATTTTTGGGTTCATGCGTGGTTTAATGCTTTGCCATATCATTATGGATTAGATGAATATTCTTTTGAATACAATGGTTCTTCATTTGAATATGATGGCGGTTTTGTTTTAGGTTATAGAATAGGAAACAAAAAAAACTTTGGTGTTTTTATAGAAAACAATATTCAAAGAGTTTGGGAAAAAGATATATTCAATCTTCAGTTTGGGTTTAATTATTTAATATTTTAAAAGATGAAAAAGTTATTATTATTATTAGTGTTTAGTTATGGTTTTAGTCAAACAAATTGTGAATTATGTGTTGAACAAAATGGTTTTTATTGTGGTGATGATGAAAGCAATTGGACACAATATAGTCCTAATGGTTGTGTGCCTAATGGTCTTAATAATTTATTTTATCTTAATGATAATTGGAATGATTGTGTTGATGGTTCGGATGAAAACGAAAGTGTGCCTACAACCATTGAAGAATGTGATTCGTATAATATCGGTTGTGATACTATTTATGTTGATGTTTTTGTTACTGATACAATTTTTATAAATACTATTGACACTATAGTAAACACAGAATATATTGATTGTGAAACAGGATTACCATGCGGTATTGGTTTACAAGAAATATTAGAAAACTCAAAAACCAAAAATGTTTTATACAACCTTGAAGGAAAAGAAATAAGACAAAGAAAAGGTGTATATATTGAAAATGGAATTATTAAACTAAAAATAAATTAAAAAATGAAAGAAGTAATAAACAGAATAATCAGCTCACGTAAATTTTGGTATGGTTTTACAACTATGCTTTTAATAATGTTTTCCGAAGATATGGGAATAAGTGAAACAAAAATGAATACACTTGTAATTGTTTGCGTTGCCCTTATAATCGGTCAAGGAATAGCAGATAAATCTTGTAAAAAGTAAAGTCATGGAGGTTTCAGAAAATAGTAAATTCACACTATCACTTAAATCAATAATAGCTATTGTTGTTTTAGTTAGTAGTTTTGTTGGTCAATTCTATGTCTTGTCAAATGAAATTGAGGAAGCTAAGAGATTACCTGAATCAGAAATAAGCAGGTCGGAATTAGATTTGAAATTACAATTAATATCAAAAACAGTAATCAGCAACGCTGAAAAACTAAACAAAATAGAAACGCAGATAGAAAAAATTGAGGGGAGAGTTTACGAATTAAAATGAGATTTCTGAAATATATATTAGTATTGTTGGCAATACAACTACAAGCACAAAATTTTATTAATGAAAAAGGGTTTGATAATCATATCAAAAAAAATGATGTATTTGTTATAGAATTTTGGGCGGAATGGAATGATAAAAATTCTTGTAATTTTTTAAAAGATTTAAAACAATGTATTACAAATAGGGTTTGTATTGTGGAAAACAAAAAATTAAAAGAAAGATTTAAAGTTGATGTGTTGCCAACACTAATATTAATTCACAAAGGGCAAGAGGTTTGCAGATTTAATGGAAATCTTTTGTTTCAGCTAACAACCAAAAAAAATGAAGTTCAAACAAAAATAGATAGTATAGTAATTAACAAATTTAATTAATGGAACTAACAAAAGACAAAATCGAAAAGGCGGTAAAATCAAAAGAATATAAATGGTTTGAAAATGGTTTTTATAATCTCAATATTGTAGGTGTTAGAAATAGCACAACAGGGGATGAAATTACAAATAAGTTTGATGACCAAATAACAGTTAGTTATAGATGCAATTCTGACCTTTACAAAGGGGATTGGAAATTTCATTCTTTTAATTGCACCACAGATTCAGGAAGATATTGGATGGATAACAATATGAGAAAATCTGGTTGTGCTATTTTGAAAGAAGGACAATATAGAAGTGCTTACAGAATTGACAAACACAGAGGAATTTATGATTGTCTTGCTCAGAGAAATGCGAAGGTTACTGTTTATCGTGATGCAAACAAAGATGATTGTTATGATTTTGATAATGACAAAACAGAAACAGGATATTTCGGAATCAATATTCATCGTGCCACTGCGAGAGAGGGTAAAACATCAACACAAGTTGACAAATGGTCCGCAGGTTGTCAAGTTATAGCATCTAATGATGATTGGAAAGAGTTTATGGAAATATGCTATAAAGCCAGAGAAATTTGGGGAAACAGTTTTACATATACATTAATAGAAAGTAAAGATATAATATAATGGAAACAGTAGCTTACTCAATTGCAATGTTAATTTTTTGTTTAGGGTGTTTTGCCTTTGGAATGTATGTTGCAACACAAATTAGTGATTGGATTAATAAAAAATTAAAATAATATGTTTGGAAAAATATTTAATAAAGTCAATTTAGATTCTGTTAATAACATAGTTGATAATTTAGTTACTAACAAAGAAGAACGTAAAGAATTAAAAATTAAATTCAAGCAAGTTTTGTTAGATGCAGAATCAAAAGCACAAGCCGAAGTAACTAAAAGATGGTCTAGTGATATGGCAAGTGATAATAATTTGTCCAAAAATATTAGACCGCTAACATTAATTTTTTTAACAAGTGTGTTTGTTATAATTTCGGTGTTTGATGGAAATGTTGGTGATTTTAAAATATCATCTGCATATATACCAATTTATCAAACTTTATTGCTTTGCGTTTATTCTGCATATTTTGCAGGAAGAAGCATCGAGAAATTAAAAACACCTAAGAATGAGAAGAAAAAAAATTAGACCTAGAGTTAATGAAGTTGAGCATGAATATTTAAAACAATATAGAAGAAATAAAGGTGATGAAGTAATATTGGTTATTTCAGACCTCCATGCACCATATAATCACCCCCAAGCGGTTGAGTTTTTAGAAGCTATTAAATACAAATATCGACCTACAAAAATTCTGGGGGCGGGAGACGAATGCGATTACCACGCCCTGTCTTTTCATGACACTGACGCTGAACTAGATAATGCCTACGCAGAATTAATAAAAGCTAGAAAAGTTATTAAAAAAATTCATAAGCTATTTCCGAAAATGGATTTAGTTCATTCTAATCATGGTTCTATGTTATACAGGAGGGGAAAAGCACATGGTATTCCAAGACATATGCTTAAAAGTTATAATGAAGTTTTAGAAGTTGGCAAAGGTTGGAAATGGCATATTGATTATAAATATCAAATGGTCAATGGTCAATGGTTGTTTATGACACATGGATTAAAAAAGAATGGTTTGGCTTTAGCAAAAGAAATGGGAATGTGCGTTATACAGGGCCATTATCACACGAGTTTCGAAATTGGCTACACCAGCAATCCAATGAGTTTAAATTGGTCAATGATGGTTGGTTGTTTAATAGATGATAAGTCAATGGCATTTGCATATAATAAGGTAAATAGCCAAAGGGTAATTCTAGGGTGTGGAATTATTATAAATGGTCAACCAAAATTGATTCCAATGATACTTAAAAAAGGAGGTGGTTGGGATAAAATAGTTCATTAATTATAAAAGGGAAATTAACAGTTTCCTTTTTTTTTGTTTAAAACTTTGTTAATAAGTAAAAAAACAAAAATGTCGAAGATTAAATAATTATTCAGAGTTTTACAAAAACAAAAACTAAAATTATGAAACAAAAAGATTTTTTAATATTGCAAATAATTAATATGACAAAATTAGATGCAAGAAGTTTATATTTTTACGCAAAAGAATTAAACGAATTAAGTTTTCAAAAATTATTAATCATTAAAAACCAATTAACCAATGAATCCTAAAAATCAAAAAGAAGCGGTGTTATATCACCTAAAACAATTTCAAACAATTACAAGTTTAGAAGCAATAAAAGAATATGGCATAACAAGATTATCCGCAATTATTTTTAATTTAAGAAAAGATAATTATGATATTGGAACTTTGCCATTTGTTCGCAAAAATAGATTTGGAAATTCAGTAACACTAGCTAAATATTATTTAAATGAAAAATAGAGAATTATTAAAAGAATTATATAAAAAATATAATTTAAGTCCTGAAGATATTTTTAAATCACCAATTGGTTTTACAATTATCACTAGGTCAGGAATTGACAAAATTCAAGCGGTTGCACAAATAGAAATAAATTATTCATTGGAAAAAATCTCTGATGATAATAAGTACGTAGTAATAAAAGCAACAGGACATACAAAAGATAAATTTATTGAAACTTATGGTGAATCATCACCACAAAATACCAGAAATCAATATCCTGTTGCCATGGCCGAAAAACGTAGTATGAGTAGGTGCGTTTTAAAGTTAACGGGCTTTTATGAATTAGGTATCTATGGTGAGGATGAAGTTAATGAAATAGAAAAAAAATAATTATGGAAAATACACAAATAAAAAATGTTCCTATATATAGGATAATAAAAAAAGAAGATAAATCTGAAAATATTATAACACAAGTTATTTTTGCTAAAGATGATGAAAACAAAAGACTTATCATGGTTGATGTTTGTCAAATGGTTGTTGTTGATATTTTTTATGATTGGGAGGATTTTACCAATCAATATAAGTTAGATGTTGCATTAAGAATTTACGAATCTATAAGATGAATCAATTATACACTTTAAAAAATAAAATTATAAATGAAGAATCATTAATTGTTGATGGTGTTTTTGTTTGGGATTATCCTGAATTCTGTGATGCTTATTTTTCGTTTGCTAAAGACATTGAAGGAAATGAATTGTATGATGAAGAATTAGATAAATTGACTATTAAATATCCTGAATTGGTTAATGAACTTGCTCTTAAAAAAATGTTTGAATGAAAACAAAATATATTAAAAATTTGTTAAGCGGTTGTTGTAAATCTGATATTTACGAAAAATACACACCTAAATATTTAGGGGGTTCAGTTAGATATTGTGCTAATTGTGGAAAAGGTGTTATGTTAGAAAAAAATATTAATTTAAGAAACACACCACCAGAACAATCTACAACTTGGGCAATTGCCATAAAAAACAAATGTGTTCTTTTATATAAAGGAACAAAAAAAGAAACTAAAAATTATATTCAAGAATTGATTGTGGAAAAAGAAAATGTTGTTGATTACTTTGAATATAACTCAAAAGATTATTATTATTTTTTACACGGACCATTATGGAAGGAATCAATATAAAACGATTAATAGAAACCGCTTGTTATTTTAACAAAGTTAGTATTAGAAAATATTACTCAACTACAACAAAGCTCAATGTGGTTGATACAAGGGCGGTTGTGTGCAATATTTTGATAAATGAATACAAATACACCAAAGAAGAAACATCGGAGCTTATGGGTCGTTGTTTGGACAGTATAAAATCATATATAAAAGTTCACCAACAATATGAAATTATAAATCATTATACAAAATTGTATCAAAACACATTGGAACATTTTAAAATGGACTTTGAAACAGAACACCATGAACATAATTCAAAGATTCAAAAAACAAAATATGACATGGAATTAGAAAAAAAAGTTGAAAGATTATTAAATGAAGTTGGATATTTACAATTCTTGTTAGAAAAACACAAAAGAAAAGTATATTAATTAAAAAAAAAGTTATGTTAAAAATTAAAGGAAAAATTACAAAAATATTAGAACCTGAAGTTAAAGAAACTAAAGGTGGAAAATTATATATTCAGAAAGTTATTTTAAATAACAATTCAGAATATCCAAATGAAATTATGTTTCAGTTTTTAGGTGATAAATTTAAAAATTTTAATTTCCAAGAAGGTTCAGAAGGTGAAATGTATTTTTATATAAATGGAAGAAAATGGAATGATAAATATTTTGTTAATCTAACTGCTAAAAAATTTGAAGCAGAAATTTCAAATGAACAGGCAATTGCAAATTTTGAAATGACAGAAAAAATTGAACAAGATGCTGAAGAATTAGCAATGAAGATTCAAAATGAATTTCAGAAAGATGAAAAAGATGATTTACCCTTTTAATTATGAAAACAGTAGTATCTATTTCTGGGGGTAAATCTTCTGCTTATATACTAGCTAATTATCCAAGTGATTATGCGGTT
>TARA_R100000664_G_scaffold17733_1_pt1 | contig 14126 bp, 26 predicted proteins | sample TARA_R100000664 | Tara Oceans TARA_R100000664 (sample SAMEA2622705) | marine metagenome | biome: marine biome (ENVO:00000447); feature: deep chlorophyll maximum layer (ENVO:xxxxxxxx); material: "saline water (ENVO:00002010), including plankton (ENVO:xxxxxxxx)" | depth 115 m | reverse complement strand
GTTGACGCGATAGACATCGAACGCACCTGTCTGACTAGCTGTCGCTGCGGGGAATAGTTGGATCGTGTTTGTTTCTGAGGCGTCTACGCTTGGCGCAGCCCCATAAATGGCGTAATAGCCGTTGCCGACATATCGCTGACCTAAGTAGGTGCCATTGGTCGCAGTAACAGACGGAACGCCGTTGCTCCATGTAATGGTGAGCAACATTCGCCACGTCGAGCCTTCTTTTACTCCAATTTGTTGGCCGCCTGAGCCGGGAGCAGTCCTGTCCCTGACCACAAAAACAATGCCCTTGGTCCCATCGTCAGTAAAACTGCACGTCAGTTTTTTACCTCTAGCCGCACTGCCGTCGCTGTCTGTGATGGAATAAGCAGTGGAACCACCAGCCGGGTCTGTAGTTGCTGCGACAGTAGGCGCACCGCCTTCATCACTCCAGCCAGAGTCGAAATTGTCAGAGCTAACGAGATTGGTGAACGACTTCTCGATCAGTAGCGACGGGGTGCCATCGTTCCACGATACGCGCGGAATGTTTGCATCAGCCTTAACAACACGGCCAGAGCCGCCCACATACGTTTCAACTGCACCAGCACGAGTAAACGTCGAAGCATTGTCCTGCGCCTCGGACTCACGCCACACAATCGTGCCATGCCTTGAAACGCACTCGCCGCCAGCAAAAAAGAGAAGGTCGCTCATAGCAGCACCTGTTGGTATTCGACCATCGCCAAAGCCAGATCACGGCCTCGCCTACCCGCTGCCTGTGGTGCCGCATAGCTACCAGAGGGCGCATAAGCCAGCCACGACCGCTCTGCATGGCCGAGTTCGGAGGTGTACCACATCGTGTGGCCTTGCCAGAACAGGCTGTGGATCACCCACTTAGCCGTCGCCCATTCTGTTTCATCACGCAACATGAGCTGCACTTGGTTTTGCCTACCCGTCTGCAAGTACCCTGTGGGGCTGCCGTTGCGCGCGCTTGGCTGATCTAGCCACTTTGGCTCATCATCCCACGGCATCCTCGTAATCTGTGGCTGCCACGACTTGCCTAGCCACAAACCACCAACGCGCGGCCTCTCATTGGCACCCATCGCGTCTACTCGAAACCGCCAATACTTCGCAGACGTTTGCGCAAACCTGTAAATGATTGCGCCCTCGTCTGTCCTTACTGGGTGGCCGTCGCTTGCGTAATTGCCCGTGTATGTCTTGCTGGGCACTGTAAACGTGAACTCCTCATACGTCCCAAAGTCAGACTCAGAGGATGCCCACAGCCGCACCGTCTCGCCTGCGAGGTTTGAGTTTCTGTCGAGCACGAGCATATCGGCTGCTCTAACCCTGTCGCACGTCACATCAAGGTCAGCGTTTACATTCGCCGCATTGGTCGTGTAATAATCCCGACTGTGCCGCCTCGCGTTAGCTATACGATGCACCTCATACCCCGCTAGTGCGGTTGTCGCTGTGAGCGCGTGATTCGGAAACTGCCGAAGGTTGTAAAAGTTCTCACTGAGTAAACAGGTCATACGCGCCTCACTCTGCGCAGCTCACGACTGCGGCCTTGCTGCACTGTGATGGTGTCCACCAGAGTCTCAAGGCCGGGGCCGTTGATGTTGACCACCACGCCACTGCCGGGATGCTCGCGCAAATCGGCCATGCTACCAACCTGACCAACCAGACCAATGCCGCTAGCCACCTTGGAAATGACACCAGCAGCTCCTCCAAAGTTAAAGAAACTAGCCACGCTTCCTAGTATGCCTGTCAGCCTGCCTAAATTACCAAGCGCGCTGCCCGTTTTCTCTAATTCCTCGCGTAAAGCCTCCTGCGCTTCTCGCCACTCGTCAGTGTGTCGTTTTGCGTCAGCGGCTACGGCCTGCCAATCGGTCGCGGTATGGTTTAAGTGATCAAGCGACGGGTTGATCTGTATCAGCTCGTTGTTGAACTCCTCCATTTCTGCGTTAATGATTTCCATTTGGCGAGCAAGTATTTCTTCGGTCGTCGCCAGACCTGTGAGCTGGTGATAATGTTCTGTCAGAAACTCGTTTGAGTGGTCTATGCTGGCAGTTAACCGCTCAATCTCAGCGTTTATGCCAGCGATGCGCGCTTTTTCTGCCTCGGCTATCCGCGCCCGTTCTGCGTCTGCCTCAGCGTTTAACACGTCTGGCGCATTTGCCAGCAGTTCACGATTTAACTGCCTGTTTGCTTGTTCTTCAAAAGCCTTGTCGCCTTTTTGGCGTGAAACCCACGTCATCTGCCCCGTTAGTGGGCTTCGCTCTAGCACTCTCTCCATCTCGTAATAACCAACTCTCACCCGCTCAATCTCTGTCGCTAGGCCGTCAAAAAACCGCATCACTAAGTCGGATTCAGCGACTCCTTTCTTTAAGGCATCAAACGAATTAGTGACCTCGGTCCTAAACGCGACAAACGCATCACCAGCGTTTCGGGTTGTCGGGCCTAACGCTTCGAGTTTTTCTTTTGCCATTTCCATCGCTTCGATGCGAAACGCTTCTTTCTTTTCTAGGTCCGTTAACTGCGCGACGGTTTTACCAAGCGCAGCGGCATATTTGATGTTGGCCTGTTCGACCGAGACGATCAGCCCGAGGTTATCAAGCACCAACCGCGACTGTCGAGCGATACCGACGTTTAGAGAGTTCAATGCGAACGCTGTGTCGAGTCCTAAAGCGCGACCAAGCTGCTGGGCGGTCTTAGCCAAGTCAGAGAACTGCTGAGCGTTGTTCGCCGAGCCAAGCGTCAGGGCCATGTTCGCCTGCGTCATCAGCTCAGTATCGGACACAAGGCCCATCGTCGCGTCGCGCATACTCTGGATTGCTGCAACGCCATCGCCTGTCGCGCGGTTGAACGCAGCTTGGATGGTCAAGGCTCGACCGCCAGCTTCGGCCATTTTCCCAAGCGCGTTAGCGGCCATCGCGATACCCGCAGCAGCCGCACCACCTAACGCGACACGACTAAACACGCGCTCCAGTTTGAGCTTGGCTTTTTCGCCGTCGCTTTGAGCTGCCTTTAGTTTGCGCTGGTATTGGCTTTTGTCTAGGTCGAGAGCGACTGTCAGGGCGGCGATTGTTGACATACCAGCCATGCTATCGGCTCCTGCTCTTGTGCTTTGCTTCTAGCTGGGCATCCAACATGGCTTCTTTCTGTATCTCGTGTTCAATCTTGTAAAAAAACATCCACTCTAACAGCTCGCGGTTGCTCATCTCAGTTTCCAACTGCCCCACCGTCATCCCAAGATCACGCGCCAGCCTCAACCGAAACTGCCGCTCAGGGCTAGACCTTAGTTTCCCTCAAGCTCTCCTGCCTCCTCTACTGTCATGGCCGACACTCGCACGGCAGCATTTACTAACGGCTCTGCCAGATGCGCTGGAATTGACGCAACGTCGTCGTCTTCCGAAAACAACAGGCCGTCTTCAACGTAACACGTCGCCCGTAGCAAGGCGGGTCTAAACGACTCGCCAGAGCGCACAGCCAGCTCAATTACATCACGGCCCCCGGCAGTGAGTCCGCGAACCGTCACGGACTCACCACCGACCTCTACCGTTTCCTCTGGAACTACTGCCCCAAACAGCATTTCTCTAGCACTCATGTGCTCTCCCCCGGTCTAGTTGTTAGGACGTGGCGCGAGCAAACCCGGTTTGCGCTACACCAGCAGCCGTTTGCGCCAAAACGAAAGTCGCAGTGCATAGCCCTTCCGAGCCCACGTCAGAACCATCAAAACGCTCGTAACTTTCGAGATTCATCGTTGCGGTAAATGACGGGTTAGCGTCAGCAACGCCGCCACTAGTCGGCTTAATGACCACCGTAAAGCCATCAGTGTCCGCTAGTAGACTGGACAGCTTCTCATCGACCTTGTCGTCGGTGAAGTCTTGTCGAAACTGTGCGGTGAGAGTTCCCGTGCGGAGTCCAGCTTCAAACGACCGGAAATTGTCACCGTGAACCGTGGCGTCTTGCTGTTCGACCTCCTCGCTGAAGGTCAGTGCTCGCAGCCAATCCGACATATCGAGCGAATCGACTACGATAGAGCAGTCTTTAATAATCATGTTGCATCTTCCAAAAGAAAGGGTATCGAGAGGTTAATCTGTATCCAGCGGGTGTCATCTTGGTTGACTTGTCGCGGCCCACTCGCAGCGAGAAACTCGACGCTTGATCCGGGCGAGGCGCGGTCAAACAGGTTGCGCGCGTTGTCTGCGTACCCGTTTAAAACGCCGTACCCGCTGCCCGGTCGGTCGAAAAATTGCAAAATCAGCACACCTGTGACGATGTTGGTGCCACTAGAACCCATAGACGATGGCGTCCCGTCGCCCCACACAATCGTGGGTCGCACCCACTCTGACGCCGGGTCGTAGTCTACACCCGGCCATGCGACGTTTGTGTTTGCACTCCAGCCGCTCGCAATCGACGTGATGTTAGACGAGAGGTGCGAGTAGATGGCCCCCGCAGCAGCCTTAACCGCACTAGCCACCGATGTCCCTCCTTCTGATGTCGCCAGCTATTCGTTTGATCGTCGGCTTCATCTCTTGCAGGACAGGCTCAACGATTCCTGCGGCAGCTTGCTGCGAATACCCTTGATCTAGTCGCTCAATGTACGGCAGGCCGTTGCTCATAAAAAAGGTGTCGCCGCTTGCGAACTTCAACGTGCGCGTTGCGGTCTGTATCTTGCCCTCCGCAAAGCCTGTGTGCTTGTGTTCTTTGTCCCACTTGGTACTAAACGAGCCTGTCGTGCTGTAGTCCGGCCTGTTGACCGATGCGTTCCAGTTGGCACGAGCACGGCCTGTGTCTACTGGCGTCATCTTCATCAGCCTCCTTGCCAACTCCAAACCAGCAGCTCTGCCTAGCTTGTTGGTTCGAGCGTCCACAATGCGGTCTGCGTTGCGCTTCATGTTGCGCGGGTCGAGCTTGCTCATCGTCGCACCTGTAGCTCGTAGAGCGCGGCTTGGTCGCCTGAGTACGTCGTGCGCACAGAGATGACGTGGAACACGTCTGACCCAATGGTGACGGTATCGTCTGCTTTCGGTTCAGTAATGCCCAGAGCTGGCACGTCTACCTTTACGTCGCCAGCTTCGACCAGCCCATTGACCTCTAATACATCAAACTCAGAGATCACCGCTGGGACAGAGCTGGTCGAAGTACTAGGCGTCGCCGTTTGGGTCGTCGGATTGAATGACCCCGCAGTGACATAGGTGATCGTGATGTCAGTGCCAAACGCAGTGCTCAACGTCTTCGCAAGCCCTCTGAAGCCTGCGTCTAGCGTAGCCATTTAATACGCTGCCCCTACACGGACAGAATTGCCTGCGGTGGTTAATACTGGCCGTAGCAGACGCTTGACTGTGGCTGGTAGCTGCCCAGCACTGAAGCGACGACTGCGTTTCATGTCCATCGAACCGACCGCTGCCTCGTCGAACTCCTCCAAGCCTGTATCCAACAGAGGTGTCTTTGAGTTGCCTCTGTCGATTTCAAACTGAAGGGCCAACTCATAACACGCATATTTGACGATGGTGGGAATCGCGTTCTCAGCGTACTCGTCGCCGTCTTCGTTGTCTGCCCAGTACCTCGGCCATTTCAAGGCCTGACCCTCAGACACCTTTAGACCTTCGTAAGTCTCTTGGTCCAGTCGGCGTGTTGCGGTGATTAACGCGCGCTCTTTCTGGTCGGTGCTACCCGACCAATCAGTGCCGCCGACACGCTCGTCAAAATAGGTGTCGGCATCACTTACAGTTGCGTAAGAGTTCGAGCTTGCTCCACCAACGGTGGCATCAATCGTAGGCATACATCTCTCCCCTGTAGAGGGGCAGGGCTGTTAAGCCCCACCCCTCCAGATCAAAGAAAACTCTTAGCGAGTCTTCAAGATTGCGCCGGGCAGCAACTTGTTGTCTGCCACAACTGTGTCCCAGTTGGTGGCTGTTGCCAGTGCTGCATCGTTCGGGTTTGCACCACCGTTGGTGATGTCCCACTCGCAACCGCGCAGACGGAGGTTGTAAGCTCCTTCGCCTTGGAAGCGGTACACGATGTTCTCTAGGCCCGTTACCAAGTCAGTAACGACTGTGGGAGGCTCAGAGATCGACACGTCAGCCGCGCCGGGGAACAGCGCAAGCGTTGAATAGGCATCTACGCCAGACGACACTCCGTCAGTCTGCACGAGCGATGCTGAGTCTGTGATCATCACAGGCCGTCCCAGCGTCGCCGCTGTGCCCTGCATGATCGACACGCCGTTGGCGCGGTACACTGCGTCGCTGATCTGATCCTTCAGCAAATCGTAGTACACTTTGGAGTGCATAACGAACGCAGTGATGTTGTGCGCTGCGTCGCCCTGCTTTGCCAGTGCGTCAACCAGACCTTCGGTCGTAATCGTAGCAGCGGTGTCGTCCTCTTCGAGGGCTGCAACGGAGTCGAGCTTGCCCTCCAGAGACATGAGAGCTGCCTCAAGCATGGCCTGCGGAACGGCTTTCGCCATCTGCTGACCAACAACAATCGAGAGCGACCCTTGGTCTTTCCCGATCTTGCGCCAACTATCTAAGGTATTGGCGACGGGGCCGACCTTGTAGTTGCGCTTGACCGAAATGAACTCGTCCGAAGTCGGAGCGAGGTCTGTTGCCGACGACACAGATGTCGTGTCGCGACGGCTCACCAGAGAGCCGATAACGTCAAAGAATGACTCACGGGCGTAGTCGCCCATGCTTTCCTCTGTGCGGAGACGGATTACGTTGCCAGAAGCGGCGTTGAACGCTTCGACATTCTGTTGGATCGTCTCGACAAAGGCACCGTGGACTTCTTCATTGTAAATGGTGAAGTCCGAAGCCTTACCTGTTGCCATGTTTTAATTCTCGCGGGTTATGCGTTAGGCAATCCCTTAAAGGCATCTAATCCGTGCTCTTGGATGTATGCCGAACGAGCCTGCCTGCCGCTGTCAGTATTTGCGTCACCCAGATCAGCTTTAGTGCGGATCTGACCAGCGCGCCCCGCGCCACCTCGTCCAGCGGAACCCCCGCCCGACGCTCCACTTGATGAAAAGCCCCAATCCCACTCCTCGCCAGCTTCGCGCATTTGCGAAACGAGGCCAGCAATGTCAGTGGACTCTCCATCAAGCCCTCTCGCCACCGCCCTCCTAGAGCCTTCTTCCGATACTATCGAAACACGCTCTAAAACGTGCGGCAGCATTGCAGTCACTCTTGCCCCAGCGTCAGCTAGTGCAGCCGTGGCCGCATCCTTCTTGATGATCTGTTCAAGTTGAGACGCCAGCAGCGCGTTGTTGCTGTCTGCGGCCTCCAACTCTTTCGCATGGCGCGCTTCCATGTCGCTTTTGAGCTTGTCCCAATCTCCAGCGGCTTTCGCCTTCTCGTCGTCAATCGTCTGACGCAACTTGCGGAGTTCTTCAAGCTCTGCCATGTCGAAATCGTCGGGGACCGTCTCCAGCTTTTTACGCAGTCGCTGGTTCTTGCCCTTCAGATCATCCAGAGTCGCTTTCAAGCCCGTGTCGTCGTAACCGTCAACGCGAATCCTGTAAACGTCCCCGTCCTGCTCATAATGCTGGTGGAGGTCTTCTTCAACTCCCTCCAGCGAATCTAGCACCGCCTTCAAAGCCATATCGTGTCGCCTCCCGCGACCGCGCCAGCCCGACGCTTACCGAAAAGAAAAAGGGGCGGTTCCCCCATACTGGAGTGAAATATCACCCGCCTGCGACCAGCACGACACCGTAGTTCTATTGTGTTGCGCGCTTTGCCCTTCTTTTGTATACTGGGTGCATGACATTCACACTGACACGGGTTGCTGACATGAGCTTGATCGAAATCGACATGGCTGACCGCGCACCAACTGAGAGACAGGTCAACTGGTTGGTCGACGTATTTATGCGCCACAGCCAGTTCGTTACTGGGCGCGAACTCTACCGCAGCACGAACGTCCCCAACTGGACGGCTCTTGCGCGTCGTGGCCTCCTCGCCGCCTTTAACCTCACTTACGAGAACGAGTTCTTCGTGCTTACCGAAGCTGGCAGGGCTTACATCGAAGCCCACCGCCCGTTCTACGTTGAGCTGCGCCGCCAACGGGCAGGTGGTGACGAGTACGCATGGGGTGGCTCTCCTGACGCCGAAGCTGTGTACGACCGCATTGTCAACGCTCGCCGCAACCGCTCAACCCCCGGAGGCTGATATGACATATCGTCGGCATCCGGCCAACACGCGAACCATCAACAGGGCGATTGCTCACCTTGGGTTAGAGATCGTGCGCGGTTATGGATATGCGTACTTTGTCAACAAAGAGGGCGATCAAATCGGCGAGTCTGTCAGCGTGGCCTATTTATCTCATCAGTCGGTGGCTGGTTGGGTTAATGATGCAATCCTAGAGCTAGAAAGACACTACGAGGTTGCATACTATCCCGACCGCATCGTCAACTAGAGCAGCCACAGTGAAAGCGCAAATCCATATCAACCAGCACGTCATCAGACGCAACGGCAAGACAGGAGAGCGCGAGCCTGTCATCACGGTGAAGACGTACAAGAGCAACGAGTACGCATCGGAGGTGGCGATCAACGGGCCAAGCCGAGTTATTTATTCGCCAGACAAGCCTCTGTCGTGTGGTGCCAAGGTTTGGATCGAAACCGAGTACGAGCACGTTTCTTTGAAGTAACAATCACACTTAATCAAGAGAGTTATTTATGTCTTTTGTTATTAGCCAGCACGACAACAAGAAGCTTGACCGGGTAGCCGACGCGGCGGCTCTGTGGGGCGCATTTTTAAGGTATTGGGACCGTGATGCGATTTATGAAAAGGTCGATTCGCTCTGTATCGCCGGAGGGTGTCAGCCAACCATCTACTTTAACCGCAGCGGGACGCGCCTTAACACCCGTGATGTGTTTTGTCGCATCGGTGAGCGCGAATTGCAGCGTTTCGTTGTTAGTCGGCTGAATGACGCATACATCTATTATGAGGAAAACTTGTCGTCAGGAAAGGTAGCTGACTGGGCGAAGCCGTTTCACCGCGTGTTTGCGCCGCGCTACGTTGCACAGGTATTGGTGCCCGAACTGTTCGCTGTAGTTGATGAAAACCTTTCCGAATTACGCTTGACCCGTGGAGGCGAATTGTGAGAAAGCACAAGGCATGGTTGGAGCAGGGCACTCAGAGGGTCAACTCTTGCAAGCCTATGAAGGACGCGACAGTAGCAAAGAAGTTACGTCAGGCATACGCTAGCAAGGCAGAGCGCAGACTCACGAAGGATGAGTTTGGCACGGTTCGCCTTGCTGCTCCCACCGACGCACAATTACGCAAAGCAAATCTTTTGTGATTTACCCCTTGCGCGCTTGTCGGGTTTGTATACATTCCCTATATGAACAATCACTCACACGACACGAAGGAAAGCAAGATGAGCACCACCTACCACGCCACAAACGAAAACAACGAAACAGTCAGCTTTGAACTTGATACGTCTTTCTTTGATGACGCACAGTTTGAGAGGGACAGAAAAGAAGCGATGTCCCGATTCTTGTTTTACGGCGATGGTTACGTGCCAGTAAGGCCCACAGTCTTCTACAAAGAGGCGGCCATTGAAGCGCATCGCTTAATAGGTGGCAAGTTTCTTGAGATTCAAGCCGACGTTGATGGATTGGCAAGCGAGATTTACGCCGTGGAGGGGCACCCATTTCGCCGCCGCCCACGACCGTTTGACCGCATTTCGATGGGCGTTATGGGCCGCGCGCTGCTGGGCGAGCGTTACTCCAGAGATTACGGGCTGTGCAACTGTGCTGCCTAGCGATATTCACTAATCACAAAAGCCCCTCACCGCTTCGGCGGTGGGGGGTTTTTTAGTCGTTGCAGATCACCTCAGACTCACGACTCGCCAATGCCTCGCATAAGCGGTCCAGCCTCTCGTTCATGGCTTGCAGAGCGTCGTCAAACTCGTCGTGCTGGCTGCTGCGCCTGTCGATGTAAATCTGTTGCCGACGAGTCAGTGTTTCGATGTCGGTCTGCTGGCTGACGCTCCTGCTCTCCAGTGCCCCAAACCGCCGATCAACGAACACGGCAAACATCATCAAGCTGACCACTGCGCCGACCGTGAGCTTGACGCCTGTAGCCTTTGAGAAGGTCACGTCGTTCACTCTCGCCTCGCTCGCAGTTCCTCTACCTGTGACTCAAGCTCTGAGATGCGTTCGGCGTACCACTGGAGCGTCAACTCTTGCTGCTGGTCAAACGGTGCGCTGCCCGACTCCACCTCCTCTACCAGCTTCTCTAGCTGCGTCTCTAGGTGCCCGAGCAGCATGAACTGCTCTGCGTCGGCAGGCAGCGATCCCAGCTCTCCTCTGGGCCATCGCACCCGAAACTCAGAGTTCAGCTCTGTCTCTTGCCCCATGATGAGCAACTGCGTCTCTATGTTGTTGAGACGCTCCACGACGCCGAAGTACGCCCACACGCCGACAGCAACCCCTGCCACGATAGACAGGAGGTTGCGCAAGGGCATGGTTAGCTCTGTGTCGTCGTTTAACCGCGCTGGCATCAGTCGGCCTTGCTAGGTGCCCACTTCTCTATGCCGCTAATTGAAAAGCAACCCAGCGTGATAATCAGAAAGCTGTTGTAGATAAACTCTTGTATCTGAAGCTCCATGCCCCAGACTCCTGTTGTGACATCCACAATCGCCGTCAATACCATCATCAGAAACGAGATGGCACCGATCACCGTCTTCTCGTTCCAGTCGTTGTCGTCCTTAAAGATGCTGACAAATCTACTCATCTGTCTCGTCGTCCTGCTTTGTAGTTATGACTAAGAGATGCAGGTCTTGCCCCACCAGCGACTCCATGTACTGGTCGTGCGCTTTTCGGGAACTCCACACTGCAAGCTCGTTGTCTTTACGCCCCCTGCCTGTACCGGGTGCGATGCACCCCTCTAGCTGGTGCGGGTAGTTAGCGGCGTGAACCAAGATCCGATCTCTGCCCTCTACCTGCACCTCAAAAGTCTCGTAGTCGCCTCGGTAGTAGTAATCCCTGACGCACTCGTATGTGCCGTCGGGGATCTTCTTCTCTGCGTTCTCTAGCGTGTACCACTGTAGTCCCTCGCCGTCCGTCATTACACCCCAGACGCCTTGCCCTTCTTCTAGCTCTCTCTCTAGCCTGTACGTCTTCAGCGTTGACACTCTACCCTCTGGCCTCCTGTTGCTGTGCCACCAACGCGAGCACAACGCGCGGCTTGCCTGTGCCCACTCGGTCGCGGATTAGCTGTGCGTACCCCGCCACGGTTGGCTGCTCTATGCCCATCTCTTTGGCCGCCTGCGCGTAGGTCATGCCCTGTGCCCCCACCAGATTCACCACTTGCCGCTCACGCATCGACAGGTGGATCTCCTTTGGTAATACCTGACCGCAAGTCGGACAGCAACCTCTCGACTTCTTCGTAGGCAGCCGCTGGCTCGAATACGCGCTCTTGCCAGAGTCGTAGCTCCAGCTTTTGACCGCTTGCCCACGCTTCTGCTTCGCTGACGCCCTGCGACCGCAATCCTTCGACGTATGCTCCCACCACGCGCCCGATATCCCGACCGCGAGCTTGCATCTGCTCTGCCCAGTGGAGGTCGTTAGCGTCGCACACGTCTGCTCGTCACTCATCGGCTTTTTCTGGCCTTAGCTTCCACCGTATCCCGCCATCACCCTTGTACGGCTTAGAATGTGACTCAAGACCCAACTGTAATGCATCTGGTATGCCTTCGGGGTACGCCTTGCACGTCATGTTCGGGCCGTCGCTCAAATGGGCGCACGTCCAACACTGCATCCAAGTCTGCTTCTCGGGGGTTTCGGTCATTTTGAAATCCTTACAAGTGTGGCGTTGTCTACACTTGCCACAAATTTGAGCGCATCATCGAAATACTCAACAACATACTTAGGCAGGGGCAGCTTAAGTTGGTATGCCGACAATAGCTCTGCCCACCCTTCTGCTACTTTTGTCTTGCCGTAATTAGTCATTACTGGCCGCCCTTTGTGTATGTCGGTGACAGCTTTTTTGTATATCGTTTTAAATCTTTTCTGTAACGCCCTCGCTGTTTTTTGCTGGCTGGCGGTGGCTCCTAACAAGGCGAGCGGGTTGCGGTCTTTGTAAGTCCCATCCCAACGACCGCCAGCTATCTTAGCTAGTTTGTAGTCTATCAAATGGCCTGTCTCGTGCCACAGCACCGCTTCAGCCATTTTATCGCGCGGCACCCGTGCTGCAATTATGTAATTGGGTTGCTTCTCGTTTATAAGATCCCACTGCGCCTCCATTCTTGCCGTTTTTTGACCAGTCGCCCCAACAAACAAGGTGTTGCTCTGGTCGCCCGTCGCCATCATAAAAGGGTCTTTGCCTTTTTTTGTGGCATATGGCTTAATGCTTCCCACTGGCAACACCCACCCTCTGCGGTCGGCGGCATCAAGAACGGTGTTAATCTCTCTTGCTACAACAGGCTCAATGTCTTTAAATGACACCTGTGCGCCCTTAAACCTCTCAACAGCCCAATCTTCTTGCGCCTGCATTGTTAGGGTGGTCGGCACTGCGGTCGCAGCGGTCTGTGCTGCGACAGGCAAGTCTGGCAACTCAGCCAGCGTAAGCACTCGGTTGTCCTTGCCGATCATGTCTCGAAATGTGATCTGGCCGTTTCTGAATAGCTGCGCTCGCGTCACGCCGATGATGCTGTTCTGCATCTGGGCTGACTGGTTGCCGAACCACTGCTCGTAAGTCGTCGAGCTGGGCACCTGCCCACCCATACTGGCGCGTGTGCCCTCGTCTGGTGGTGTGATCCCCAACCCCTCCCAATCGACTGCTGGCACCAAGACGCTGCGACAGTTGTAGTGCAAGGGCGGCACTTGCTTTCTCGGGTCGTCTACCGCCCAGACCGTGCCATCCCACCGCGCGCAGATTTCGGTGGTGCGGCTGTCGAGCGTGGCCGTGAACTCCACGCCCTTGAGCACGTCGGCGTTTTCTTCGTACACAGCTAGGTGCCCACGATTTGCGACGTGCGTGATCGCTGTTCTGGCGATGCCTTCGGCCTGCTTGGTGCTCGTGGCTAGTACACCGCCCGTGAATCGTCCACCGCCTGCTGATCGCCCTCTAATGCGTCTCACGATGTCGCCGAGTGTTTCAGACTGTGCCATGCCAAGCTGGAGCTGCTGGCGCACAGCGTTAACCGTCGCGGCCTCGTGTCGCTTTACCCACATCTTGAGCGTGTCGCCGTCGAACGGGTCTGTCTTCATGATGTTGCGAAAGTACGAGACGCCCAAGCCTGCGGTGGTTGACACTCTGACAGAGCCAATCGTGCGCTGTAGCGAGTTGGTGGCCCACGCAGCCTGCTGCGCGCCAATACGCGCTGTCGTGTCTTCGAGCACCCGTCTGATCTGCGGATACCTCTCAGCGTTCAAGCTGTTAATCTCTTTAAGCACCTTCTCCACGCGCGCCCGTCTGTACCTGTCGCGCGCGACTGACGTGGGGTCGAGCTTTGCGATTGCTGCCACATAGTCATCAATCAACCCGCGCACCTCCGAGCGCATCTCTCGCGCTAGGCCGTTTGATAGCCGCCTGAGTGTTACAAGGTTCTGAAGGGCTATGGCGGTCGGATCGTTAGCCATGCCCCCTCCACACTCTTTGACTCAAGCTAAACAGCACGTTGAGCGTGATTAGCCATGCCACCAACGGCCACGCAACCACCATCACGGTCTGTGCCAAGTGCTCTGCGTTCCTGCGACCGACTGCTGCCGTGGCCGCCACAGCGATATACGCTGGCACCATGCCGAGCAGATACAAAGCTAGACTCATAGCCATCCTGTAAAGCACCTTGTCAGGTCGCAGACTGCACCCTCGTTCGCGTAATGGTAGCGGGTTCGGAACGTCTCTCGAAACGGCCCCTCTGGTATAAACTCCAACGCTTCGAGAAACACGTCTCGGCTTTGCTCTTGGTGCAAGTGCAGCAGCTCATGCACAACGACGCGCTCCACGTCGTCGTCGCCTAGCGCGTCGGCGATCTGCGGCCCAAACGTGAGCACTGCGTCTCTGTACTCAGGCTTACCGATGATCGTGGCAATGTGCTTTAGCTCCGAGTCGTAACGCAAACGCAGGATGTGACACCACGACGGAACCAGCCGCAGCCACTTCGCCATGAACGGGTCCACAATGCCAGCCACAGTGTCTGG
>TARA_R100000664_G_scaffold13013_3_pt1 | contig 14227 bp, 26 predicted proteins | sample TARA_R100000664 | Tara Oceans TARA_R100000664 (sample SAMEA2622705) | marine metagenome | biome: marine biome (ENVO:00000447); feature: deep chlorophyll maximum layer (ENVO:xxxxxxxx); material: "saline water (ENVO:00002010), including plankton (ENVO:xxxxxxxx)" | depth 115 m | reverse complement strand
AAAAAAACAGCTTCCTCTATGTTTGGCAATTTTGCCTACTTAACTAATAATAGGAGTTCAACATGAGCTTTAAGAAACTAATGAAAGCGTTCAAAAAGATCGCAGAACAAAATGCAGACAACCAGTTTGATAATATCTGGTTACAACGATCCAAAGAGGTTGATGGAGAATATATCAATCAATCTACTAGCGTTGATGTATTAATGAGCGATACAACAGATGAATGGATCTATAATCTTTGGGGTAAGATCTCAGAAGAGGGTCTCGCTGAAATGGATAATTTTGTAGAAACAGAATTACTTCCTAAGGGCTTACGACTTTTAGAAGATACTCAACTTGTTTCTGGGGATAAAGGCTCCGTAAGATACATGATAGCACGAAATAACATGGTATCATAACCAACTCAACCAAGTTTTCTAACAGATAGATACATCTAAGATCATTTACAAAATGGTAAATAGTGTACTGTATAGTAAACTGATTGAAAATTAAGCACGTGGGACATCCTACGTGCTTTTTTTGGCTTCGTTCCTCAGCCAAATTAACATAAAAAATGAATGCCTTCGGCACCCGTCACTTTTGTAAAAAAATGGAATAACTAGGGTTGTGCGAACAAGAACTGATTGACTATTTTGTCGAGGAGTAGTAACTTTTAAAACATTAATAAGGGACATAACAAGCATTTTATATATCGTGTTAAACTACTCTGGACATACATATGAATTAACAAGAATTATATTATAGTTAAGTAAAAACAGGGAGCAGTGTTCTTGATAGGCACTGCTTCCTTTATTTTTAGTATTATTTTAATGAACAAAGGAGATAGAATGAAAATATGTCAGCATCATCCTAGAACAGAATTACAATACGCTGAAATGGTAACAACAAAAACCATAAATGGTAATTTGTACAGGAATTATCATGATGTTGAGTATTGTCCTAAATGTTTTGAGGAATACGAACAAGGAAAACAATGGAAACATGATATCCTTGGGAAAAAACCACTTTTCACTAACATAACAAAACAAGTTGATTCTGTCATAGATGGACAGATAGACGAAAGGTAAAACATGAAAATATGTAGATTAAAAATAGACACCAAAGGTAGGGTGCAACTACCTAAATCATTCTTAGACGCTAATCATATAAAAATTGGTCAAACAGGATATATTGAGGTCATCTCAAATAATTCTAGTGCTGTAAGACTTACTTTTGACAATTAAACAAAAGGAGATCAAAATGCAAGAAATGGTCGCATTAGCTAAAAGATTGAATAAGGCTACTACCAATCAAGTTTACAATAAAGATGCCTTAAAGACGGCATTTACGAGCTTACAAGGGTATCCTAACGATCTTAATGAGATCAGTCAGGAACTAGATGAGATATGGACAACAATGTCTAATCTATTGGAACAAGTACAAGCAGTAAATAGAAATCTTATCAAAGTAGCAGATAAACTATCAAAAGACATACAAGAAACGGGGTATAATATATGATAACAGAAACAGATATATTGAGAGATCATATGTCAAAAATAGTATTTCCAAGATTAAATGAAATGCTTTATGATGAATTATCTCACATAAAAGATGATCTCAAACTAAATGACGCCATGGTCAATGATCTATGTTATGCTTGGTTCGATGGAAAGATAAAAGCAATGGATTATGGACTTGATGTCAGTAAAGAAAAAACAAATGAGGAGGTAAAATGAATAAACCTATCACAAAAACTTATAAAGCTAAGTGGATAACAGCTTTAAAAAGTGGTAAATACGGCCAAACAGAAGGATTTTTACATGATGGAGGAAATTATTGTGCAATTGGAGTTGCATTACATGCATGTAACCATATTCCAAGAGAAAGACTGGATTCATGCACAACAACAGATGACCTATGCTTAGCAGATGGAGATTATGATATTCCAACAGAATTATTGCAAAATTCAGAACTAAGTGACACTGTTATGAAATTCAATGACGAAGATAATTATACATTTAAATGGATAGCTGATTGGATAGAAAAAAATGTGGAGGCAGTATGAGTAAAGCAACAACGTTTGCAACGGTTGCAAAAGGTGCAGGTTATTTAGCATTAGCACTAAACCAAATGCTAAGACTGGCTGCAAATGGAACACGCTATGCTATTGATTCTATTAGAGATAGAAAGCGTTACAATATCGAACTACTTGTAGAAGGAGCAACGATTGAAACTAAAACAAATCAATCAGGTGCTCAATTAGGAAGAATAGTTCGTATCATGGGAGAGGTTGGTGTAGACCAAGCGATCATAACTGACGTGAACAAGGATGGATCATGATAATATTAGACCTACCAAATTGGATGATCTATATTACATGGTTCGTCTGCATCAATATGAGCTTAGCACTGAGTTTGATCCTGTGGCTCTGGGCATTTAACAAATGGGACATGAGAAAGGAGAGAACAAATGAGCTCAAAAGAGTCAATTAAAAAACAGTTAATAAAAGAAACAGCATTAGAAGAGCTGGAACAAGCTCATATGCTAAAGGAGAATAGCAATAAAATGGGAAAAGTAAAAAGCTTTTACACCAATGAACTGCTTCTTGAAAGAGAAAATGACATTAGAAAGCTTAATAAAGATGTAGTTCGGTCAGAAAAGACAAATGCTAAACTTAGGTGGGCTTTATTGAATATTAGAACAAACCTAACAGTATCTGATCTTGATGAAAAAACAAAAACAAAAAATGTCAAGATAATAGATAAGGCATTAAGCGATGACTGAAACATATTCTCCTGATCTGAGACCTGCTATAGCATTCGATGAACAAAAAGAGGTACAAGCCATCTTGGACGCATTGAATGCTTACAGGTACAACCATATTGACAAAAAAGACGTAAAGTTAGATGAGTATATCAGAAAACTTTGCGATGAACTAGAAAAATGTGAACAAATGTTTAACAAAAAGGGGTAAATAATGGAATTTACAACATGTAAGGTAAGTGACCTTAAACCATCTAACCTAAATCCACCTCAAAGAGAGCGTAATGTGGCTAAATTAGCCCGTTCTATCAAAGAGGTAGGGTTACTACAGCCTATCGTTATTTCAGGCAATAAAACGGTAATAGATGGACACAGAAGATTGATGGCATGTAAAATACTGAAACTTGAAGAGGTTCCAGTAATCAAGCATAACAGTACATCAAATCAAAAGTATGATAAATTATTTGTACATACAAATGAACATACTCAATTGATGAACGGGAATCAATATCTGTGGAGATATATGAACGGAGCAAGCATACCTGAATACCATTTAACAAGAATAAAATGGTTAGAGAAAGCATTAGGTAAAACATATGCTAAAGGAATGTTTGAAAGAATATTGCAAGAAGGAAGATCTGCTGGTACATATCAGATGGCTATGGGTGTTTACTGTAAGTATACAAATAAAACACAGAAAAATACATCTCATATGAGAAAACTAGCTTACTATCTATTGAATGTTGAAACATGTTATAGAGTAAAATCTGCAATACGGTATTTCATACCAATAAGATTGTTGGTTGACTCTGTGAACAATAGAAAAAAGATAAAATCTGAATTTATAAAAGAAGACTAAAGGAGAAATAATATGATGATGTTACATTGTGGTGGACGCTCAGTAAGCTTTGCTGAGTTACAAGGAGTTCCACTACCAGAAGAAACAGAAACATATACACCTGTTGCATTTGCAGATCTGATCACAAATGCACAGGAAGTAGCTAGTGATCTATTAACAGATTATGCATTCAGAGATGCACAATATGCTTTGGCAGCTAAAGACCAAAGAATGTTTGCTATACTGAATTTTGCAGGAGACGATCCAGAAATGAATCTATCTCTGGGAATACGATCAAGCTATGACAAAAGTATGTCAAATGGATACTGCTTTGGAGGATCCATAACAGTATGTGATAATCTCCTATTTGCTGGAGATTTTGTCATTATGCGTAAGCATACAAAAAATGTCTTTGACGACCTTAGAAAGCAATTGATAGGAACGATATATGATTTCAAAAAGGAATCTAAGTTCCAGAATATTGTAAGAGATCGAGATGACATGAAAAAGGTAAGTATAAATACTGATAACGCTTACCAATTCTTAGGACGAATGTTTGGTTATGGAGTTATAAAAGCAAGGCAGCTTACTACAGCTGTAAATTGCTGGAAAAACCCACCATACGCAGAGTTCAAAGAAAAGAATATGTGGTCATTGTATAATGCTTGTACGGAAGCACTGAAGAGCACGCCACCGAACAAGATCATACAACAACATATTAAGTTGCACGAATACGCAACTGCGTAGTATAAATTGGGAAGCAGTGTACCTTTTAAGGTTCAAGGTTGGACTCCGCATCTCCATCTCCTGCACTGCTTCCTTTATTTTAGGTTTGATCACCGATGAGCAATAAAATGGATTCATTGAAATTATTCAACATTTTATTGCAAAAATGCTGGGTACGATCTGTTAGTCAAGTGTACACGATTCAACTCCGTAAGCGAGCAGAATATATCGTACTGAACTATAAACACACACGGTTAAGGAACATGTGCGTTCCTAGGGGCTAGTCAAACCAAATATTTTAAAAACATAACAAACAGGAGTTAGAATGAATGAGTTTTACTCAACATTAAGAAATGAAGATTACAAACCTTATGTAGAAACAAAAGGTGGAGGTAATTTCTCAGCTGATTATGTATCTTGGGCAGTAATGCATGACTATTTGAAAAGAAATTTTCAATATGTCAATTACAAGATACACGAATACACCGTAGCAAAAGAAAATGGTACTAAATTAACATTGCCATATATGTTGCTGCCAAATGGAACAGCAATTGTAAAAGTTACGTTAACACTAGAAGATAATAGTGGCGATAAACATAGTCACGAAGAATGTCTGGCAGTACGTAATTTTAAAATGACTGCTGAAACATCTCCAGATGCAGCACAAGTAGAAAATACTATTAGACGTTGTATCGCAAAAGCTGGTAGTATGCTAACTGGTTTTGGTATTGAATTATGGTTTGGAGAAGATATCAAAGATCTAGACTACAGACCAGAAACATTGTTGAATGGTAAAGTACCTACGGATGGACATATTACTGTCGATCAAAATGTAAAATTGGATCGCTTAAGTAGAGACCCAGTATTCAAAGGCACAGATACTTCTAAAAAAGTTCGTGCATTGATCGATACAAATCCAACTGAAGAAAAAGCTGAAGCTGCTATTGTAAAATTACAAGAAAGCATAAAGAAACTAAGAAAAGAAAATAAGGAGGCCAAGTAATGGCAGGTGGTTACGAAACAACAGCTACTGTTAAATCTGCAAAGATAGAGTATGATGTTGAGAAACAATGGGGATCATGGAACCCCACATTTGACATGTTCTTGACAGTCACATATAATGACGGTCAGGACTGGGACAATGAAATAGAGATCTATGGAAATGTCAAAAGGGAAATTGGAACAGAAGACCCTAAATCTTGGGGATCTGCTTTCAAGGTCAAGGTATTCTTTGAATCTGTATTCAATGAAAAAGATATATTCATGAATGATGACTACACAATACCTGATAAATGGTTAGACAAGACCATTGGTAGAAAATTCAAAGTATGTAAATACAAAACAACTAAAGTAAAAAAGAATGGTAAACATTTCTGGGATACATATAAAGTTGTTGCATCTGCTAATGCTCCAGAGGGCAAACTAAAAGAAAAGGTTCTTAAGGACGTAGCAAATGGATGGATAAAGAATTACTTCAGTGAAGACATTGATAGTGATTTTAATGCATCAAGTCAAAAACCAGTCGAAAATAAAAAGACTGATTCCGTAGATTTTGACTTGGATATTTGATCATGAAAGTACCAACCGTAAAGTTTATCATTAAAAGATGGTTACGAAACAGGTTAGATAATGGTCTTGATCATGTGGCTTCACATGAAATAGAGACCACTTTGGTTGAGTACGGTAAAGAGTACTGGGGGAAACTACACACCCCCAGTACCTATTCACGTGCTTGGAGAAACCTGAAAAGCGGAAATGAACTTGATGATATAGATATCGATAAAGTAACTGAGATCAAAAACAATAGTGCGGAGACAACATGGAAACTCATAACTGGTACTTAGAGTATGCCGTATCGGCAATAAGTAACAGAAATCATTTGTGCAAACTAGATGATTTTCCCAGTATAGCAAGTAAAAACAAAGGTTCAGAAATATATAGGAGTATGTTCTTGTATGATTCTGATATTGTTGATTTTGTTGCAAAAAACGGTACTGTAACAGGATTTAATGGTGTACAAGGTGTTGATAAACTTGTAATTGATATTGACTATGTCAAAAATGACAATAACAATGGCAACCAAACAAAAAATAAAGTGTTGGATGTAATTGATAGAATGTCCAAGTTATTAATAGAACCTGAGCACTATAATATCTGGTTCTCTGGTAAAGGCTTCCATATTCACTTAGGAAATGTATATGGATTTGAAAATTCAAATGAACTTTCTAAACAGGTAAGGGCTACTATGCAACGTGACTTTGGCGAACATATAGATATCATATATGATAGCAGAAGATTGATACGTGCAGGACACTCTTATCACAAAGGTTCTAGATTATTCAAAATACCATTAGCATATAGTGAATTAGAAGAACTTGATTATGTAGATATAACAGAACTGGCAAGGGATGTTAGAACTGATTATAGACCACATAAGATAAAACAGGAAAAGGTAGATAGCTTAGATCCTATGGATATGAGCCGTAAGAACATTGAAGAGGTACGTAAAGTATTCGACAATGCGAAAGGATTATCTACCAGATATATCACATGCGTACAACATATCTACAATGCTGGATATGTACCAAATAACAGACATAAGCATTTACTTGCTTTAGTAAGTATTTGGAGAAAGAAATATGCGTTTGATAAGGTAGCTTGCGATCATCTTGCAAGAGCCTACATGGCAAAGATGAACGATCCACTACCTTCTGTTGAGACCAGTAAAATAGTAAGTGACGCATTTAAAAACGATTACAATTACGGTTGTAATCACCCTGTACTACAGCCTTATTGCGATAGCAAATGTCTTCTATTCAGATGGAAAAATCTTGATGAAGAAAGCACTATAATGAATGCAGAAGATATGACCAATAAGCTGATAGAATATCTTACCACAGATTATACTGATAGATCCTTTGACCTAAAAGACATCTTTCCATTTATGCAAAGATCTCACATGTTCACAACAGGACAACTTATCACTCTTATAGGTGATACTGGTTTAGGAAAAACAGCTTTCTATCAATATCTAATAGTCAGATTACAGAACATTAAAACATTATTCTTATCATTGGAGGTAGATGATATCACAATGACCAGAAGATTCTTACAGGCAGCTCTTAAAATGTCAAAGTTAGACGTTATAAGTGCCTTTAAGAATAACGATAAGGATATCATTGAAAGAGGTACAAAAGCTATAGATCATATACAGCTTGAAACAATGTGCCCTGATATTGATGACCTATCTAGTGTTGTATCTGAATCTGGTGCAAAGATAGTTGTAGTAGATACCATAGATCGAGTTAAAGCAAAGTATGCTGGTAAAGATGACTTTGCAAGACAGGAGATCATAGCTAATGGTCTGAAAGACATGGCGATGAAAGAAGATGTAATGGTATTAGCAGTACATCATATCTCTAAATCTGCATCTTATAATTTCAAAGAAACAAATACATTGGACGTACATAGCGGTAAAGGCAATAGTGCCATAGAGCAAAAATCAGACCAATACATTGCGTTCCAAGGTAAGGAGATGACCAAGAGTAGATTAGTAAAGTCTTTAAAGGCTAGAGATGAATCAACATTTGAAATACTTCTCAATTACAATTGGGAGACTTTCACATTTGATAAACGTAACTAATGATAGGGCACGGATTCCTTTATTTGTGCCCTATTTACCACATACCGAGGAGTATAGTATGGCAGTAGTAGAAATACATATAGAAAATGATAAAGTACAAAAAATAGAAGGACAGGACGCCTATGTATATGTACATGATCATGATATGAAAAAAACAACAACAATGGTATTCAATAAACAGGAAGAAAAATATGACAACTGGAAGAACTTGGAATCTGCTAGGCTTAGAGGTTCTGAAAAGAGTATTAACGAAGGAGAAGAATAGAGTAAACTATAGAATAGTATTATTTAAAGTATTTTTACTGGGTATAGGTTATGCAACCTTACACGGTGAGAATATTCACATAACGATAGGAATAACAAAGCTAGAAATATTCACATCGTTCACAATAAAAAAGAGGTGGTTAATGTAATGAAAAAACTAACGTTAAACATAGCTAGTAATAAAACAAAAGAACTCATAGGTTACTTATCAGATCTAGAGGCCTCTGATAGAGATAGAATGACTAGCAGTGGTAAAGAATATATGGATAAGATATGGAAACTATTAGGTTTGCCTACATATAATGAATTACCAACTCACATGGACAAAACAATGGAAGAACTTGAACAACATTATGATGACATTATAGCAAGTGATTTCGATGAGAATGGAACATTAATAGAGGAGGAAGAATAATGAAATTAATGGACGAAAATAATAGAGCTGTTGAAGATATATTTATTGAGTCAATCCAAAAGATAAGTAGGTCATTATCAGTATTCACCTATGATAATGATAATTCTATCACCCAAGGATTGTTTGCAATAAGTGCTTCTATTGATAAACTATCTAAATCTGTAGACGACCTAAGGAGAACACAACATGGGGTATAGATCACAAGTTATTGCTGGTGTACCCAAGAAAGATAAGAAAAAAGCTTTAAATATTATCAAAGATTGGGATTGGATATCAGAAGAAAATACTTATAATCCAGAAGACAAAAGAAAATATGTATACTTTATGGCTGATTGGTGGAAATGGTACGATGGATATGATGAGGTTGATAAATTCAATCAATTTATAGATAAAAGTAAAGATAGATTCTTATTAGCAGTAGGAGAAGATGGTGCTCTAGTTGCAGAAATTGGAGAACCATACGATCATGGAGTTTATCGAGTCTCATCTATTAATGAAGAAATTGATTGGAAGGAACATAAATCATGAGCGGCAAAGCACCAAAGCAAAAAGGAAACAGGATCGAAAGAGAATGTGTCAATTTAGCTAAAGAACATGGATTTGAATCTAAACGTGCTTGGGGATCTGATGGTAGATCACTAGGCTGGCATGAAGAGGTAGATGTAGTAATAGAATTACCTTGCAAAGGAAATGTAGTAGAAAGCCATCCTTTTAAGTTTCAAGTAAAAGGTCGTAAAGCTATTGCAGATTACCTTAAGCCATGTGATGAGGTATACGGACAGATACTGAAAGAAGATCGCAAAGAACCATTAGTGACGATACGATACAAAGACTTGTTAACGCTCTTTAAGGGGTTAACAGGCTAACCCTCTTTGTCTGAACATTGGATTTTCCATAGGAAAAGACGGTTAAGAAAAGAGGATGACAAAGCTTAGGGGGCAAGGTTGGTTCTGAGCCCCCTATAGCATAAGGAGAATAATATGAATCCAGAAGAAAAAGTGTTAAAACTAAAAATGCTGATAAACGTTCTTTCTGCAATGAGACCTGAACATAATGAAATGGAACGTATTCTAACAAATATTATGACATTAATTGATGAATTAAAGGAAGATTATGAAAGACAATACACATACGGAAAAGACTATTAAAGCATGGTATTATCCAAAGTCTAAAGAGAAAAAAAATGTTAAGTATCAACCGAAAAGAAATTATGACGCATCTAGATTTGACGCTAAAAAAGCTGATGAATTAATAAAATATTGTAAAGAATGTAAAATGTGTTGGCAAGTAGACTGGGAAGCATCTAGGAGTACTTACAATAGAGAAAGAAATAGGACATTATATAATCACTACGACAATTTTCCAACTTATGGAAAAGAAAGAGAGATATGTCCTATGTGTAAAAACAAAGGAGAATAAAATGACATGGTATTATCTTTATGAAATAGCTATAACAGGAGTATTTGATGATCTGTTCATAGGTTTTTGTATTGCCGTTTTCTACTATCTTAATAAATTGGATAGGAGAAAATATCATGATAAATAGAAAATATATCAAAGAAGCATTTAAGCATGAAAAAGTTCAATTAGGTGAAGGAGTTATTGATAGCATTGAATATGAATTAAAAATACAAGTAAATCGTATGGCTAGAAGATGTAAAGAGGGTAACCTAAAACGATTAACACCAGAATTGTTCTGGGTTGCTTTAGGGAGAATGAATAATGGATAAAAAAAGTGATTGTTGCGAATCTGTGATACTTGAGAAAGAAACACCTATCTGCTCTAGTTGCAAAGAGCATTGTGATGTGGTAAAAAGATATTTCGTAGATCTATCTAGTCTTGAAATATATGCAAAAGACCAAGATAAGGCTTGGGATAAAGCATGGAATATGTATCAAGATGGTAGTATCTTAAATGAAATAGAGCTCAGTTGTATTGAGGAATGGTAATAAACTTAAGAAACGGATGCAGGGGACACTAGGCAATAGTTCTAGATGAGCCGACCTTCCCTGCAAATGTTTAAGGAGACAAATATGTTTGAGCATGAAAAACTGATGGAAAATCCTATGTATAAAAAAGGTTTTCAATACTGCTTTGACCATTATGGAGTGATACTAGAGGGGCAAACGGCAGATGAAAATATAGAACTTCATAATTCTATTAGAGAAATTAAACAATTATGGAAAGCTGATAATGAAAAAATAGAATTAAAATTAAATAAAACAAAAGAAACTTTAAAAGCTGTTAGACAAAGTATGTACTACCATCAAAAAACCAGTAAAGATCTAAGGTCTAAATTAAAAAAGACCAAAGATGAATTTAATTCTTTAAGGTCTAAATGGTATGTAAGGTTGTTTAATTTAAACAGTGTTTAAAGAATAAATATTAGGACATGGTGTTATTGTGTCCTAATATTTTTTTAAACATTCAAGTACTCTTCTATTTCCTCTTGTTGCATTATTTGACGTTGTGCTCTTTCTATCCTGCTTTTCATTTGATTATAAGGTATTCTAAAAAGTATCTCTGGAGCTCTTTCTACGCCACGAAAAGGTCTATCGTCAGCTAATTGTTTTATTTGTCGTATACCACGTCCAAAAGGAAACATGGTGTACATAGTATAATTTGTAAAATCTTCCCATTGACCCGTTAATAACTCACCAAAAGCCTCTGGTACTCTAGCTATAGGCGGTTTTAATACGTTAAGTGGGCCAAGCTTTGAACCGAAGAAAGCCATTTCTTTTTCCCGTTTATCACCAAAGGTATAATCAGCCAAAGCTTGAACCCAATCCCAAGGAGGGGGCAATGTAGTGTCAAATAAACTAAACATGAATGCACTACCTAAGGCATACATCATCATGTCTATAGCAAATGTGTCTTTAAATCTTTCGTAGGACTCCGTACCCTCTTTAAAACCTTGTAGCTTAGCTTGTTTGTAGAACTCTTTACGCATCCTAACGCTATTGAACACAAACAATTTAAACCTACCAAGAACCTTACCCATAGATGTTCTCATGAATGCTGGTCTATGTGAATTTTGATATAAGAACTGTGTCATCTCAATACCACGTTCTGCTCTTTCAAATACGTATTGATCAGCAAGTGATAACTCTTTTCCAGCTCCTTTAAATCCCTCTACAGCTTGAATACCATGAGCTATGAATGCATTTAATCGATTAACACGCTCAGAGTGCTTCATTAAAAAGCTACCAGTCCTAAGCATTAGATCTTTTACTCCATATCTATTAATGACGTTCATAACACTCTCGTCACGATCACCTTTCTTACTCTTAGCTGCTTTAATAAGATCTCGTTGAAAATCTTTTATATTCACTCCAGCTTTCTTTAAACCGCTTGTCAAAGGTTCGTTATATTCAAACTCATGCTTTATAAAATTGTCTATCACACCACGATCTTCAAGATAGGTCATCAATTCTTTTCTATTTGTGACCTTTGTACCATCTAATAATTTTAATACTGCATTGCCTTTAGCATCTGATAATAAAACATCGTATACTATTTTATTGTTAAATGACTTTGCATAATTCTTAGCTCCTGCACTACCCATTGTCATGGTAGCACCACCAAACATATTGGTTGTCCATGTGCCCGTATTCGCCAGTAAACTTAGTAACTCATACTGAGCCTCCAATCTACCAAGATTGTGGATCATACGGCTAAAATACTCCTTTCTAACGGTAGGATCTTTGGGTATTGACTTCTCATTAAAGAAAGGAATGTTTCGTTTCTTACCTAGTTTACTTTGATAAAGCTTTTCCATATGCTTTATAATAGCTTCATCTGATGTTCCCCAGTATAGATTCTTTTTATTCAAGTGTAGCAATCTTCTACCTTGAGGAGTAGACATTCTTTCACTAATAAATGTTTGATATCCTAATGAATCTCTGGCATATAATCTTATATAATCAGCCCAGACATCTATGTAGCTATTGTATCTTAATTTTTTTGGTATCCCACCAGACTCTATAGAGGCATCTTGTATTCCTTTGTATAATTTTTTAAAATATTTTTTTTCTGCTTTTTTATCAACGCCTTTCATTTGGCCTTTAGATGCATTCTTGATCATAAGGTCAATCTCATTTTGTGCTTTTAGCTTCATAAGATTGCGGTGATAAGCTTGAATAAGATTGGTTTGATAATCACTAACGATATCATATGATCTCTTATAAGGAACCTCACCCTGTTCTTGTAGAATGCTTTCATCCATTCTATCAACTTCTAATTTAGTTGTTTCTCTCATTATTGTTTTTGGGTCTATATCAAGTACATCGTTTGTATTGATCCAAGGATTGTCTTGTTGCATTCTTCTAGCAAGTGACTTACGTCTATCAGATGGTTGCTTTGCAAGCCACTCTGCCTGCTCAACAAGTAAACCTTCTGGAGAATTTCTAAATGAATGATGCATATATCTTTCATAATTACGTGGTCTAAATGTTTGAAATTCTTTTTCAGACCTCTGTTCTTCACGAAATGCTTTAGGGTCTTTTGTATCTGACAATCTTAAAGCTCTTTCTATTGCATACTCATGACGGTATCTAAGTACTCCCTCTATCCCCACTTTTCTGATGATCTCTTGAGTTTGTTCTCTGGCATTTAATACCTTATTCTCAAAGAATTTAAAATCAAATTTGCCATTCTTATCATACCTGATATACTCATTTATCTTTCCATATTGCTTATCTTTATCTATTATACTCCAATCAAAACGATTCCCGTTAACATCTTTTGTTGTGATCCAACTCTCTTCCATTCGTTTCCAAAACTTAGTGAACTCTTTATTAAGCTGATCAAATTTTACACGATTGATCTTAGGATCTATATCAGCTTCTGTAAAAGCTTCACCTTTTTTATTTCTACCTTCACGTAATGAGAATAGATTATCCATGTATAGTACCTGATCAGAATCTGAAAGGCTTTTTATTATAGAGTCCATTCTTTTTGTTTCCATCTGTTTATGAGAACGATATCTACCCATACTTGCTTCAGATTTTCTAAAGTAATGAGCAATATTACCTACGGGAGACATCATTATCTTCACATCACGCCTAACAGTGCCTTTAGATGTTTTTATAGGTACGTTTAGTATTTTATGATAACCACCAAACAAGCCTTTAGCTTGCATTACTTCGTCTACCGTTAATGGCGATTGATAAAATTGAGCTAACTTTAATTCTATATCTTTATTTTTATTTAGACTATCAAGATATCGATTCACAAGCTTTATATCTTGCATTTTTAATGTAGTAGCATCTCTAGGATCGCCAAGATTAGTTGTAAAACCTTCATACCATTGGTTAAAATCTTTTCTAAAGATAGGATTGGTCTCTAATCTTTCTTGAAATCTATGTATTTCTTTTACATCGCTATCAAATAAAGCTAAGCCTTCTAATTCTTTTTTCTCTAAAGCTTTATTTATAGTTAGAAAAAGATCTACGTTATTCACAAGAGGCTTTTCTTCTTTCATGGTCTTTTTTATAGACTCAACTGTTTCAGTTTCTTTTATATCAAGACCTTTAAAATCATATTCTTTAGCTCTATCATATATATCATCCATTCGTTGATAGAATTTTCTTTTCACAT
>TARA_R100000664_G_C2759976_1_pt1 | contig 14324 bp, 19 predicted proteins | sample TARA_R100000664 | Tara Oceans TARA_R100000664 (sample SAMEA2622705) | marine metagenome | biome: marine biome (ENVO:00000447); feature: deep chlorophyll maximum layer (ENVO:xxxxxxxx); material: "saline water (ENVO:00002010), including plankton (ENVO:xxxxxxxx)" | depth 115 m | reverse complement strand
CCTTGGCAGATGCAACAGCGGCTCTTAACGCTATGAACCCACCAGTCCTTGTTGACGAACAAGTATAAGGAGAACTTAAATAATGTCTCAAGTAGAAAACTTTGATTATAATGATTACACAGATGAGATGATCAACATTCCTAACCAGTGGAACTTGATCAACCAGCTGGGGATCTTCACTGAAGAGGGTGTTACCACTAAGACTGTTCAGTTCGATGAAACCAGTATGACTCTTGTGTTAATCGAAGATAAGCCTCGTGGTAAACGCGATCAGGTTAACAAAGAACAGTACAGCAAATTGCACACTGTAGGTATCCCTCACTTCCCGTTTGATGATGTGATTCGTCCACAAGACGTTATTGGTCGCAGACGTGCTGGTACTAAGGATCAGCCTGACAACGTAGCAAATGTACGTGCTAAGAAAATGATCCGTATGCGTAGATCATGGTCTGCTACTATCGAGTACGCTCGTATGCAAGCAATCATGGGTAACGTTTACAACCCTAACGGAACTAACGATGTACAGTCTTGGTTCACTGAGATGGATGTTACACAGAACACTGTTGACTTCGACTTTGGTGATAATGCGGCTGACTTAGTTGAGAAGATTGAAGAAGGTTTTGCTTTCTCTCAAGACAATCTATTGTCTGGTGAAATTGCTACAGACTTTATCGCAATCTGTTCTCCACAGTTCTTCTCTGCGTTGATCAAGCACCCTTCAATCAAGGAAGCTTATAAATACTACAGCTCAAGCCAAGAGCCTCTGCGTAATCGCTTGACAAGTGGTATTGATGGACGTTTCCGTGAGTTCGATTATGGTGGTGTTCGTTTCATCGAGTACCGTGGCAGTTACCCTGACAAATCAGGTAATAACCAGCCAATCGTACCAGCTGGGGATGCTTACCTATTACCATTAGGTACTACTGACACCTTTATGACCTACTATGCTCCACCAGAGCGTTTTGGTTATGAGCATACAATGGGTGAATCTCAGTATATGTGGGAATGGGTCGGTGAACGTGGTCATCAAATCGATCTAGAGAGTGAGAGTAACTTCTTGAACGTAAACCGTAGACCACAATGCGTTGTTCGTTTATTCTCTTCTACCTAATCAACTAATATAAGGAGAGGAGGGATGGGATAAGCCCTCCCTCCTATATTTTTAATGATAGACTTTACAAAGAATAACTCTCATTTATGGCAGATCCTTCAAAGCTTTCCTATATATTGGACTCTTTTAGGGAAAAGCTACAGAGCTTACGATAGGGACACTATCAATTTAAATGACCCTATGTATTATAAAATCGAGTTCCCTACAGATAGAAATGTAATACTCTACATGCGGCAACTTGATACACAAGAACAACTACTTACCTACCGTGTACTAATCGGAGGTAGTGATAGTGGAGGGGAAGTAGACCCCGTAACTATCTTTAATAATAACACTTTTTTCCAATCTTCTAAACCCTCTGGATTAACAATAACTAAGGATGTAACACTTGCTGGTCAACAGACAGAAGTTGATTATGCGGTTGTGTATGGTTCAGATATCTCAGGTAGTAGATCATCTGGAGGTCTGAGTCTAGATGGTTTTCCTAGAATCTATGAAGCTGGTCATCCGCCTGTTTATGTAGAAATTAATACAGATCAGGACGCATCCGACCAAAATTATAGATTAGAATTTCAATGGGTGGAGGCATAATGCTAGATATTGATTTATCCAACCCGACAAATAAAGTAAGAGCTATTATAGGTGACTGGGATACGCAGTATATAACAGATGCCAACATTGATTACTTACTACAAGAGAATAACAATGACATTCTCTTAGCGGCTGATGAAGCCCTTTCTTTAATTTTAAGTAACGTTGCCATGTACTCCAGAGAGGAAGTAGGTGACGTTAGAATTTACTGGAACGAAGTTTACAACCAGTTAAAAGATAGAAAAGATAGTCTTAAAAAAGACGTTCTTTACTCTAAATCTAAAAATTTATTTACTTTCGGAGGTACTACAAAATCAGAGGTTAGGCGAGTTAATCGTTCCCCTGAATCAACAAAAGTATCTTTAACAAACCATGAGTTTGAAGGACTCCTTAAACGTATGCGTTGCCTACCTACGGATGAGCCTTATAAGCTCTGCTGGGGCGATGGCTATGTCTATTGAGATAGTTAGAAAGACAAGAAACTTAGAGAAACTAATTGACAGAATACAGAAAACAAGAGGTAAGACTGTAGAGACAGGCTACTTCCAAGAGCAGGGCGTACACTCGGAGTATGGGATTCCTTATGGAAGACTAATGCAAATACACGAGTTTGGTATGTTTGGTTTACCAGAACGTCCTGTACAGCTCCCTACACAGAGATATATGAAAAACACATACTCTGGCTGGGCTATAAACATAAAACGCTACCTACAAGGCACTGTGAAGCTGGAAAATGCGCTCTTTGATATAGGGGATAGAGCTTCTTCTTATGCTAAGGGTGTTTTTGGAGATCCTTTCAAGTTAGAGCCTAATGCTCAATCAACTGTTGAAGAAAAAGGAAGTAATACGCCTCTTGTAGACACTGGAGAACTAAGAGATAAGTGGGCTTTTAGAACCTCTTATTCTGGAATAATTACCAACTCAAGTTATGGAGGGTAGATGTACACAAGATTATTAACCACCCATACCTTAGAGTTTATACGTAAAGCCACAGATGGTGGATATAATGATGATGGGGACTGGGTGGAAGGAACGGCTCAACCCCCATTCGAAGAAAAAGGTAGTTTGCAACCATTCCAAAAAGGTAAATCTAAAGTAGATCTACCAAAAGGTGTAACAGCAAAAGATGTAAGGTTATTTTACACCAAAGCTGATTTGCTTATTGCTGATGAATACTTAGACCAAGAGGCTGATAAAACAACTATTGAAGGAATACCGTACCAAGTCTGGCATATTGAGCCTTGGAAGGGGTATGGGCTAAGGTCAGGGCATAATAAAGTCTTTCTAGTCAGGGAGGATAAAATGAATGGCTCTTAATATTAACGCTTTACAAACAGCTTTTGTAAGGACATTGAATGAGCTTGTAGGAAAGGATGCCGATCCTAGTAGACAGTTATTTACCTCTCCAGTTATAAAAGCTAGGAAAGGTGGTGTTAGACCCGACTACCCTTATGTTGTTGTTGATAAAGCTTCTTTCACCAACTATGGGCTTAATGGTGTTTACTCTGAAGGTTTTAATGAAGACGGTTACTTTGAAAGGAAGACAAATTATAAAGTGCCTATTGTACTAGTTGTACACGGGGGTACTGATGATGATGTTCAAATGATAGCCCAAGAAATACGCGATACTCTTAACAGAGAGTATGGTAGACAAAAACTTTATGAAGAATTTGATGCTGGATTACTTTACATATCAGCTCCCTCGTTTTCTTCTGCTTTCCTAAACACAGACTACGAAGAAGTCAGTAGGATGGTTGTGGAACTTTCAATAACGGATGTCTTCATTGAAGATAATCCTAACATTCCGTCAACAGATGTTATAGAAGACATCTCTGTGGATGGTGTCGTGGAGGATAATGATCAGTCCTCTGATGAAATAAATATAGATATCCCTTAAGGAGATTATTAATGGCATATAGACCTATTGTTGAGGTTGATATCACATTACAGGCATCGGGAATTACCGCACAAGGTTTTGGTACTCCGTTGTTTATTGCTGATATTGACACTGACACCTCTCCTGATCCTTTGGGTTCAGGTGTTAGGGTAAAAACCTATTCAGATTTAGAAGAAGTAGAGGCTGATTTCGCAACTACTGATAATGCTTATAAAGCGGCTCAAGCTTTTTTCAGCTACACGCCTCGCTTACCACAGATTAAGATTGGTTATCGAGATATCGGAACAGCTGATGAAACAGTCACAGAAGCTCTCTCGGCTATTAGAGCAGATGATAGTGACTTCTACTTTGTCACAGCCGAGACTCACGATTCCGCAGAAATTGAAGAATTAGCTACAGCGGTAGAGGCGAGTATAGGCTTTTATTTCTTCTCCTATGGAGAGTCGGATGCACTTACTGTGTATGATGAAGGTGTCTCCACAGACGCTTTAGCACTAGTGAAAGAAGGCAACTTCTTAAGAACTAAAGGTTTCTTCCATCACGAAGCAGATACTATCTTCCCTGAGTGTGATTTTATTGCTCGTAATGCAACATACTTAGCTGGTAGTGTATCTTGGGCTAACTTACAATTATCTGTGTCAGCCTCCCAAGACCCTGCAACAGGTAAGCCTCTCACTACTACTCAGAAAGGCTATTTAGAAGACAGAGATGCAACTTACACTGAGCGTGTATTTGGTCAGACTATTGTAACTCGTAACTCGTTCACTGCTTCTGGTGTTCATCACATTGATGATATCCACGGCTCAGACGCTTTACAAGAAGACCTTAATGTTGAACTGGCTGGACTATTGCTAAGACAACAGGGTGGTAAGATCCCTTATACAAATACAGGTATCACCCAAATTTACAACATTGTAGATAACGTACTTAATAGATACTCTTCTAATCCACGTAATTTTATTAATAATAATTACGTATTGGATTTTAAAATGGCTAATCAAGTTCCTGTTGCTGACAAAGAAGCAAGAGTTTACCGTTCAGGTACTTTCAGAGCAGAGCTTCAAGGAGCTATTGAAGGTGCTAGTATCAGCGGTACAGTTACAGTACAACTATAAGGAGATAAGATATGGCACAAACTTTAACTGACTTTTCTCCCCAACAGGTAGGTATTGTATGGGGTGGTATTCCTTTCGTTGGTTTTGCAGAAGATACTTTTGTAACAGTATCGCGTAACACAGATAACACCACTGCTTCGGTAGGTGCAGACGGTAGTGTTGGTATTACTAGAAATGCTGACAAGACAGGCACTATTGAGGTTACTTTGATGCAGACTTCAGAGACTCATCGTATTCTCTCTGCTATTCAACTTACCCAAGACCAGACAGATCAGCTTTATCGAGCCAACATGTCTGTAACCGATACTTCGGGTGGCTTTATTGCTAAGATGTTCAATGTACACATTCAGACTCCACCTGAGGTTAGCTTAGGTAGTGATCAGAACCCAAAAACTTGGACATTTTATGCAGAACGAGTTGACTATGCAGATGTTCCTGCTGGATTCGCGCAAGCGGCTGGAGAAGCTAGCAAAATTGATGATGCTATCTCAGGCATCCAGACAATTAGTGATAGTTTATTTGGCTAAAAGTCCTTGACAATAATAAATTTAATGTTATAATAATAGGCACATTCCTTCACTGGAGTGTGCCTTTATTTTTACACGGAGGATAATATGAGTTTTAATCTAGAAAAGTTATACAGAAAAACAAACATTAATAATAAAGAATACACTATCAAGTTACTAAAAGCATTACCAGCTTTACGTATGGGTAAAACCTTGATGTCGGTTGTGCTCCCTGCTGTAGGTGGGACTATCGATGGACTGCGGGATGATGGCTATGGCTCTACTCCTAAGACGTTCACCGAACTAGCTTTAGTTTTATGTGACCAACTCGGAGATATCGAACTAGATGAGCTAGCACAAGACCTTTTAGGGGGTATGCTGTGTAACGGTATTGAAGTAACCAACATTGATGACCATTTTCAGGGTGAGATTGATGTCCTTGTTGAATTGTTAGCTTTTGCTTTGAAGGAGAACTTCGGTAAGCTTTTTATGGGAAAGGGTTTGTTAGCCCAATTCCAGAAAGTAACGGAGGGTCTGATGGGCGGTGGATCACAAGAGTCAGAAGAGAGCTAGAAAAACAGAAACCTCTCGATGATGACCTATGGATGTTTTATTACGTTTATGGTAGCGACCACAACAAGGAGAGTTTAGATACACTGATGTATGGAATGACTCTCTCTGATTTTTTCACCCACAGAACTTACATAGAAATTCAACACGAACTTGAACGGGCTATGGAAAAAGATAGTAAAGAGCAGGCAGATAGGGAGAGAAATAGTGGCAAACAACGTTGAAGATTTCCTGATTAGGTTTGTCTTCGAGGATAAGCAAGCTGTTAAACAGCTGAAGTCAATATCGAGTAAGTATGATAACCTCACGACTCGATCCAAAAAACATGCCAAGCAAGAAAGACAAGCCTCTAAGAAAAAACAATCTGATAATAAGAAAGAAATTGATCAGATTAAGAAGAAAAAGAATCTCTTAAGGGATCAGATAAGAATAGCCGAGAAGCTTGGCATAAACACTAAAGGTTTTAAGCAAACGCTTTCAAGAGCTAGGAAAGAGACCACTCTAGACAGTCGTAGGTTAGAACTTCAAGAGCTTATTTCTAAAGAGCGTCTAGACCAGCAAGCTAGAGCTATGAAACAGCTTGAGATTGAGAAAAGAGCCACCCTAGAAAAACAAAAGCAAATGGAGTTGGCACGTAGAGAGAAAATAGACTTCCAAAAAGCTTCTAAAATGGATAGGTTTTCTGGTAGTAAGGCTTTCAGAGACCTTAACTCTATGAACCAATCAGCGGCAACAGACCTCTACAGGAAAGCGCAAAAAGCTTTAAACAGAGAGACTTACGCTGGGGAAAGGCAATTCAGAGAATATGAGAGAGAGCTTAGACGTACAGCCGCAGGAATGAGGAAGGCGCGTAGAGATGCTATTAACCTCACCACTGCTCAACAAGGCTTAAAAGATAGTGTTAGAAACTCTATAAGAGCCTATGCTTCATTGTTTGCTTTGATGGAAGGCACTACAGCGATTAACCGAGTAGGTCAGGACTTCGAAGGTATGAGAGCTTCTATGCTAGCATCTTCTGGGGGAGCTGTCCAAGCTGGTAAGGACTTAGCTTTTGTTAGAGGAGAGGCTGTTAGATTAGGTCTTGATTTAAGAGACGCTACAGACAACTTTGTTAAGTTCCAGTTTGCCGCAAAAGAAACTATGTCGCAAGCAGACACGAGAGCTTTGTTTACAGGTTTCTCAGAATTTGCAACCGCACTTCAATTAACTCCAGCACGTTACGAAAAAGCTTTGACAGCATTACAACAGATGATGAACAAAGAGCAAGTAATGGCTGAAGAATTGAAAAACCAATTAGGTGAACAAGCCGCTGGTTCAATTCAAGTGTTTGCAAGAGCTTTGAATGTTTCCACTAGGGAATTATTTGCCATGATGGAACGTGGTGAGCTAATGGCTAGTGAAGTATTACCTATGGTGGCTAAAGAGTTTTCTAGAACAGCACGAGAAGGTGGTGCATTAGCAAAAGCTATAGAAACAGCTCGAATACAGCAAAGACGTTTCACCACAGGTGCTCAAGAATCAGCTGACGTTATATTCCAAGGTGGCTTTGGAGAAGGTATCTCTAATATGTTCAAAGAGCTTACTGACTCTTTGGGTGAGTCCACCAAAGGGATGGAAGGCTTAGGCAAGGTGTATAAACTTTTCTTTGATCTAGTTACACAAGGGGCTAAAATAGCCATCCCTATCCTAGATAGCCTTTTCTTTGTTTTAGGTGAAATAAGTGATGTACTGAATGCTATCTTTGTTAATGACTCAACTGTCACTTTAGCGGGTATTGCCGCTGTTACTCTAGCAATAAAAAATCTAGACAGAGTGTTTAAGAGTTTGTACGCGAGGTTATTCCTTACCTTAGGTATTCTTGATGAGATATTTTCATTCTTTGTTGCTGGAAGAATAGGTGTTTTAGAAAAACTAATGGGTACGGATGTTGCATTAGGAGACACTGCCTTTTTCCAAAGTTTGAAGGATTGGTTTGAGGGTGGTGAGGATGCTACCCTACTCGAAAAACTCTTGAAAGGATTTGCTGGATTAGCTACAGCGTATGGAATATGGAAAGGCAGTATGTGGGGTTTACAAAAAGCCGCAACAGCCGCTTCTAAAGCGTTGTGGAATGTTGCCACTGGAGGTATGTCTGGCGGTAGAGGCACTAAAGGTGGAAAAGGTGGAGCTACTAGGACACCTAAAGGCACTAGAGTATTACCTAAAGCCGCCTTAGCTACTACGGGTCTTGTGGGTGGCATTGGAGCGGCTCTGTGGTTTATGCACGAACAGAATGTCGGCAGGATACAGAAAGGCGAGTCGTTAGTTGGAAAATATAGCTCTACTAAGGAGCTTCTACCAAGGTATGACTCAGAAGCTTTAAAAAGAGACATAGAAAATGCCCGTAGGTTGCGTAATGAACGTATGAACGGGGGTGGTGGTATCCAGAGACAAGAGAATCATTTCAATATCAAGTCAGATAGTCCAGAGGAAGTTAGGAGAGAAGTGCAAAGCTACCTTGAAGACACTTGGCTACAAAATACCGTAGGAGGTAGTTAAATGTCGGTGTTCTATATAGATACGTCTGAGGGTATTCTAGAGCTAACCTCTACTACAGAGGTACAAGTTTTGGAATCATCCTCTCCAACAAGGCATCCTCTTGAAGATGGAGAGTCGGCAGTAGACAATGTAGTTAATCAGAACTCCACAGTAAAGTTTTCTGGTGTCCTTAGTAATATAAGCTCTGTTTCCAAGACAACCTCGGTGACTAGTCTCTCCTCTGAGGAAGATGACAGGGATACCACTGTTGAAGGTGTTTTAAGTTCTCTACGTAAAGTACGAAAGAACAAGGAACGTTTTACTGTGTACTATGATGAGAGGCTACCCCCTGCTGACAACTGTGTTATAACTTCTCTTAACATCACCACTAACAAGGAGTATTACCTCTCTTATAGAGTGGAACTAGAGTTTGAACAGCTTAGGGTAGTAGCTAGGGCAGAGACCACAGTTACAAGAGACGACCAAGCTTCCCCTGATGACTCTCAGAACAAAACTTCTTCAGACGGTAGTAATACAGAGGATCAAGAGCCTTCTGAAAGCTTATTCTTAGGGGCTGGTACTGCCGTAAGTGAATTTATAGGTTTGCAGGAGGATTAATGGCTAATAATATTAAAGTTCCTGATAGTGCTTGGCACGAACAAGCTATTATTGTGTCTGGCACTGTTATCAGGCTTGTTTTTAAATTCAATACAGCCGATCAAAGTTGGTATATAGATATCTTAGATAACTCTGGTAATGGCATTCTGTATGGATTGAAAGTGATGCCTAATCAAAACCTAACAGGACGACATAACACTCTTCAAAACCTACCAGAGGGTAATTTGTGGTGCGTAAGAGTTAAGAACGATTTCTCCCCTGTCGGGAGAGATAATTTGGGAATAGGGAAGACATACAACCTAATTTGGTACAGTAGTGCCGAAGAAGAGGAGTTAAATATAGATGGAAGAGTTCAGCTATAATAGGAAATATGAGCTTATTGTGAGCAAGCCTATTGAGGATATCTCTGTTGACCCTGCTAATCCTTATAGAAACACCCCTCTAGAGAACGAGAGTATTGTTTTTAAAAGTACAGATAACTACCAGAAAATAAATAGGTTACAGAATGTAATTATTGACTCCCTTCATTTTACTGCGGATATAGAAACAAGTAGTAAGACTTCTGGGTCTAAAGGTAACACAGCAACAATCAAGATATTTAATCTGTCGAATGAAAGCAGAAGCATTGTTGAGAATGTTAACAATTATGTTGTCTTGAACGCTGGGTATGAATCTGATGGAGATAGCCTCCCTATTGTGTTTTCAGGACAAGTCCAAAAAGCTTACTCAGAGAGGCAGGGTAGCGATTTTGTCACCATACTGGTATGTAAGGATGGGTACACCCCATCAAACTCTGTAAGGCTCTCATACAGGGCTAATAGAGGCAAAACTTATGCAGACGTTATCAGAGATTTCGCAGAGGAATGGAGAAAGAACGGGGTAGCATATACTTCTGACTCACTCGTATTGGACGAACCCACTGTTATAGCTCCTGTTGTCGAAGCTACTGCACAAAACACCGTACTAGAAAGAGGGTATATCTTCTCTGGTTTTTTAAGAAAAGCTATGGACGAAGTTACAGAGATGTTTAATCTTGTTTGGTATATCGAGAACAATACTCTTTATGTTCACCCTAAATTTTATAAGAAGATGATAGGTGAAGTGGTGGTTAATAGTGGTAGTATTATTTCTATCCAAAGCTCTCAAGATAACTCGAAAACAACTTCATCCAACTCTGAAAAGAAAGGAGTGCGGTTAAAATTATTCTTAGATGGTAGAATTAAATCATATAAAAGAATAAAGATAGAGGATACTGATAAGGCTGGTACTTATAGGATATCCTCTGTTAGCCATAGACTCCAATATGAGGGAAGTGAATGGTATACAATAGTCGAAGCAGAAGGGGGTTAGAATGCAGTTTACTTTGTTTGATACAATACAAAGCCATATAACCGACTTAAAACGTGGGATAAACACTAACACTATTGCTATTGTAGAATCCTATGATCCTGACGAAAACACTGTAGATGTTTATCCAGCTGTTTATAGGACAGATGAAGATGGTGTTTTAATTAAAGACGAACTACTTGAAAGAGTTCCTGTACAAAGAGTAGGCACTAACGAGATAAGCATTAATTATCCTTTGAAAAAAGGAGATGAAGTTATCTTAGTGGTATGTCAACAAGATATTGAAGGTTGGCTAACCTCAGACAAAGAGTTTATAAAACCGAAAACCTTGCGGAGATTTAATATCAATGATTGTGTTGCTATACCAAGGGTTACAAAATACTCTAAATCACCTATTAAAAATCCTGACAACTTAGAGATTTACCGTAAAGAGTCAGTTATTAGTATCGATCCTGATGAGAATATAACATTAGAGACTAAAGCTGGTAATAAAATATTGGTTAACTCTGATGGTAGTGTTGATATACAGGTGTTTGATAAATTCTCTGTCAGTAATGATACGGGGGAATTAATTAACTGGATAAAGAATTTAATGGAAATATTAGAACAGACAACAGTGAATACATACTACGGGCAGAGTCCTCTTAATTCTGCTAGTGAGATTGCAAGCCTGAGGTCTGATCTAGAAACTATGCTCAAAGGAGGTTAGATGTCTTTAGACGCATCCAGACTCGCTAATGCAATAAAAACAGCGGTAGATAGTATAGATGTTAGTAGTGGAGAAATTGACAATACAGAGGCTATCGAAGCTCTAGCTAATGCAATTATAGAAGAAATCACATCTAATGCAGAGGTTGTTGTATCTAGCGGAAGTAGTGCAGGGACTTATCAGGTAAGCTAATGAATGATTTAAAATTAAACCCAGATGGTGATCTGGAATTTGTAGGAGGGGACTTGGAGCTTCTTAACGATGAGTCGGAAGTAAGTAGACAGTCCTTGCAAATTGAACTTAAAACTTTCAGAGGGGAGTGGTTTTTAGATGTGTCCTTAGGAATCCCTTACCTGAAAAGCATTCTTAAGAAAGGTGTCAGCAAGTCTTTTGTTGATAATATTTTTATAGATAAAGTTAGAAACGGTTATGGTATTGAATCTTTAATCTCTTTCGAATCGGAGATAACATCAAACAGGCGCTATGTTATCAGACAGTTGAAGGCAAAATCTATCACGGGAGAGATAATCAGTGTTTCTAATGTTATCATTTAGGAGAATTAAATGCCAGTAACAAAAAATGGTTTTGATATCAGGAGACTACCAGAGATAAGGGAATCAACAAGATCTGACCTAGAAACTGGTTTAGGTACTCCTGTGGCTTCTAGTCCTAATACAGTGATAGGGGTCTTACTATCTATATTCGGTTCTCAAGTTTATTCTTTGGAGTCCTTGAACCAAGCAGGATTCAACAATCTTGATATTGATAAAGCGGAAGGCGTGTTCCTAGACAAATTAGTGGCTTACATCGGCTTATCTAGATTAAAAGCCTCTCCAGCTTCAGGACAATTAAAAGTGTGGAGAAATGGTGTTGGTACTATTACTTCCGCAGTTCTTTTTGAAGATACAAGTGGAGTTAAGTATAGTGCGGTTAATGGGCTAACACACACCCTAGACGCTTGTAATGAGGTGTTATTAAGCCCCTCTTCAACTTTATATTCAACAACATACTCAGTAACTCTAAACGGAGTGGAATATTCTTATACCACTTCATCATCACCTACAAAAACAGAGATTATAGAAAACATATCTGATCAAATAAATTTGACAGGTAGTTATTCTGCTTCCGTTGAAGGTGATAATCTAAGAGTGTCTGCTTCGGATAATGAGCAAAATGAGCTAGCAGTGAGCTACACAAGAATGCAGTTATTAGAAGTTGCCACTTTTAATTTTATAGAAAGTGTAGACGTGGGGGAGTTATTCGTAACAGATAACACCATTACAAATATACTCACTGCCAACCCCTCTTTGCTTCGAAGTAATAACCCTGTCCCTTTTATTAATGGTCGGGATGCAGAAACAGATGAAGAGCTTAGAGCCAGACATGGGGTTAGTACACAAGTTGCCTCGGTTGCCACTGTCCCAGCAATAACAGCCACGATAAATAACCTAGCAGGTGTTGTAGGAGCTAATGTAGTAGAGAACAGTGGTATTGTCGAGGATTCAGAAGGTAGACCTCCAAAGAGTTACGAGTGTATTGTAGAAGGTGGTAATCCTAATGAAATAGCTCAGTCTATATGGGAAACTAAGCCAGCTGGGGTTGAGTTATATGGCAATATCAGCACGACTGTTATTGACTTCGGAGAGAATCAACAAGTGGTGAGATGGAGCAGACCGACACCTATTTATGTTCACGTTAAAGTGACCTACTCTAAATATAGCGAAGAGGACTTCCCTCTTGGGGGAGAGAATGGAATTATTCAATCTGTATTAGAGTACGGAAATAGCTTAGATTTAGGAGAAGATGTAATACCCACTCGTTTCATTGGAGGTATTTATAACTCGGTAAGCGGTATTGGAGATCTAGCTATAGAAGTAGGTACTTCAAGTGATCCTTCTGCCACCGCTCCTGACGCATGGCAAACAACCTCTTTGTCCATCTCTCAAAGTGAGTTTGCTTCCTTTGCTGAAGGGAGAGTGGTTGTCGAGGAGGTGTAATGATACCTACAAAAAGAGACTTTTCCACAGACGCTTTAGACAAGCTTTTGTGGCAATTCCAAGATAAAAACACTATAGAGACCTTCCTTGAAGCTCTTTGTGATCAATTAGGGATAGTCCAAGAGGATCTATTCAATATAGTTGAAAACTTTAGTATAGAGGATGGTTATGATTACTTGCTAGATATGGTGGGTAAGATTGTAGGAGCTAAGAGACTGGGAAGACCAGATGAAGAGTATAGGGATGCTATTAAACTAAAGATCCTTTTCAACACTTCTAATGGTACTCCTAATAAAATCTTAGAGGCTCTGGCAACCGCTACAACAGCGACAGAAGTGGATATGTGGGAACACTACCCTTTGGCTTGCACTTACTATACAAACGGGGATTCTGTTCCCTCTAACTTAGTTAAAGCTATCAAGTCAGCCTCCCCAGCCACTTGTAACGTTGTGATATATACAGATCCAGAAGAAAACTCTCTAATTCCTTCGGAGTTGGACGTAGATCTATTGCTCCTTATTGATCATGAAGGGAATGAGTTCGTTACAAATAACGATGACAATATTGAAGCGGCTAACTTAAATTCAACTCTTAATGAAAACCCTGAGAGAAGTATTCTAAGTGAGTATACTTACGGAGAAGGGAGTGGGGTAGACAGATCAACCAAAGATGGTTTAGGAATACTTGTGGAAGTGGCAAGAGAAGGAAGCCAGTATTCACAAGAGCAATTACAATTAATAGGTTCATCTAATAACTGGTGGATAACGATGAACTACACAGTTCCAAATATGTTAAGTGGAGTATAATATGACAATAACAGATCAATTCCAACAAGCGGCAGATAAAGCCACTAATGCCAGTGAAATAGCTCACGATTGGGCGAACGGAGACGAGAACACAGAGATCCCTACTGAGAGTGGCTCACTACCATCAATTAAGAAGTACATGAAAGACAATACTACAGATGTTTTCGCCCGTATGCCAATCACGGCTGATAGTCTTGTTGACTTGCTTAATATGCCATTTATCGACGGGCGCACTTATTCTAATAATGGTTTTTATCCAGACTCAGCAGTCGGTGGTGGAACATGGAAAGCTGTTTCGAATGCTGACTTAACTCAAAATAACGGTGGTACGTTTGTATCCGTTGCGGCATTGCAGGCGTGGTATGATGCCGCTGTTGCGGACGGGGGTGTTACTACTGCTAATTTGCAAGCTAATTTAAGTACGCTGTTCGCGGCTGGAACAGGTACGGGCGATGCTTTTGTTCGGGAAAAATCAGCAGAGGTAAAGGTTAGCCAGTACGGGGCTACTGGATCCAACCCTGAGTCGGACAAAATAGCTTG
>TARA_R100000664_G_C2759982_1_pt1 | contig 14395 bp, 24 predicted proteins | sample TARA_R100000664 | Tara Oceans TARA_R100000664 (sample SAMEA2622705) | marine metagenome | biome: marine biome (ENVO:00000447); feature: deep chlorophyll maximum layer (ENVO:xxxxxxxx); material: "saline water (ENVO:00002010), including plankton (ENVO:xxxxxxxx)" | depth 115 m | reverse complement strand
CCAATTGAGCTATAGTGGCTAAGTGGGAATCCTTCCCTTGCGGGTTAATAGCACCTTTCCTCCACTATCAAAGTAGGTTACGGTGTTCTCCCCTTCCATCCATCCAACGGCCCCTTGTGGGGCCATATCTTCTATGTCTTGTTTTCTTGACTTCTCGCCGTCAGGCCACCAAACGTGTTCATCTTTGAAAAAGGCCCTTGAGTTTAGAACTTTGTCACAAATGAAAACATCATATGCGGGTTTCTTCAAAATTAATTCGTGGTGCTTCGCACCCCAATCCTGTAATTGTAGTTCGGTTAACTCTCGCCAATCCTTGCCTGTTCTTGAGCCCCTGGCTGTCCAATATGTTATTATGTGCCCTTGGTCATATAAGGCATTGATCTTGTCAATGTTTGGTTGAATTGGTGTTGACTCTTTGTATTTGCCACCTTCTGGTGTGTGGCATATGGTTTCATCAATATCAACGTATATCTTCATGGTGTCTCCTTGTGGGCTTACCATAGGCGCGGGTGATTCTTTCGTAAAGTCTGTTGAAGGGTCACCTTTGGCGGTTCTTGCCTTGTGCCTAATAACCTATCCGGCCATTCAACTGTTACAGCCCAGTTCTTATTTTGATTCTTCCCCATATGGTGATCCCAGTGAATGGGATGACGCATTCTTGCAAAGGCAGGATCTAAGTGCATTTTGCGATGAAGGTAAAAATATCTTATTGTGCATAACACCAATGTGCCATATACGATTGGTAGAACAAATGCTAAGGGTAGGTGGATTAATAAGACAATGCCTAAAGATCTTAACTCTCTTGCGGCAGGCCCTTTGAAAGGGTGTTTGTAATCATAATCATAAAATTTATTTTTCCTGGCCTTTCTGTGATGGCCATGCCAGTGAAATGAAAACTTGCTCGATTTTTTCTTTCCCAGCCCGTGTAGGACATATTTGTGTAAAACCCATTCTGCCATATGAGAATATGCTATTGCCAATGGTACAAGTAATAATTCCCAATAACCCATTTTTTTGCTCTCCTTTCTTAACACTATAAGAACAAAATGATAAAAGATTAAACTAATTAAGCATATGAAAGACATATTTGGCAATTATCGTTCGTGGCTGCTTGCTGAACAGCAAAATTCAATTTTTCAGCACAATAAAGAAGTTCTTCAAAATGCAACGATTGGAATGGCTGATGAATCGGCTTATAACCATGTTGTTCACCCTCACTATGTGAATAGTGCTGTCGGGGAGGTGCTTGAGGGGTTTGCTGATGCTGCATACCGCATCGGCAATTATGATCGTGGACTTCACGGTGAAATAGCGTCATTAATGGAAAAGGTCACTCGTGAAGTTTATAACATCGTTAAGTTGCTTGATCCTAATAAAGAGACTAACGGTTATTCTCAAGCGGCTGAGGATGTGGCTGGTCCTGAGAGCCCAATAGCTAAATTACTTGACGAGTTCGCTGACTACGGTATACCTCTTGAAGATATTAAAGTTGGCATAGAAGATCAGATTATGGATTTAAGTGTAGATATTGTTCGCTATGTACAAGATTTTTATTTTCAATCAATTCCAGCTCTTCAGAAAGAAAAACTTGGAAAGCATCTTGGGTCAGGTATGTACGGTGCTGTTTTTCAGTTTGCAGACAAAAAAGGTGTCGTGTTTAAGCTTGGCACAAGATACACCATCACCTATGAAGAGGAAAAAGAAAAAGTAGGAAAAGAAACTAAGTTTTATGATGATGCAATGAACGACCTTTTCTCTAAGAAAGCGACAAAATCTACTCTTCCAGTGTATGATCATGGTCAAGTGCTTCTTGGAGAAAAAAATCTTGCCAAGATTGAAGAACTTATCATGAAGCGACTTAACACCGAAACTCACGGTAGAAAGGGTATTGCAGTATATGTGAAACTGCTTTTATCATATATTGATGAAATGAAAGAAGTGCTTGATAAATATTTTGATACAATCCCTAACGATGTTCTTGAGCGTCTAGACATTGGCGGTGAAAGGGCAAAAATATACAGATTACTTAAATTAAATTATAAATACCTAGACAATAACTACATAAAAATCGCGCAATCTTTTAACGAGCTTAAGAGCAAAGTAAAATATCTTGTTGATAAGATAGCAAAAATATACATGAAAGATTCCCTGTACTATGCTGAGATTGGTGAAGTTAATGTCGCTGAGAACTTTGTTAAAAAAGAAATAGGCGATAGGATCCCTCCAGAAATAAACAAACTTAATAAGCAGTTTAGTCAATATGACGATATCGATATCGCTGAGGCATTTAGTACACAACTTGGCAATGCTTATGAAAGTTTAAAGGGAAAATATCAAAGTAAAGTAGGTGATCGCTTTAGAGGTGATCTTAAATCTAGGCAAGTGCGTGAAAAAATATTTAAAAAATCTAAAAACTTTAAACAATACATAGAGGACATTAAAGAATATAATGTCTCGCGATCACGCAAGCGGAGAATTGATTTTGACTTTGACAAAGAAATTAAGATTGGCTTTAATAATGCCCTTATGCCAGCACTTAATGCTATGGAAGATCAGTTTATCAACGGTAAAATATTGCAATTAATCAAACCCACCAGCCAACAGAAAAAGAAAGTAGCAAATGAAATAAGTAATCTTTTTGATGATCTTGCAAGGTTTTTGCAACAGTTTTACAAAGAGTTTATGTATAAGTCGTTTGAAGCAGTATACGACTTAGAAAAAAAATCAGTAAAGACCACTGGTAAAGGTGGTCGATATCTTTGGGGCAGTAATACTTTTGATGTTCACTTTGGAAACTTTGGATTTGCTGCCGATGGCACTGCTGTTATTTATGATCCCTAGTAGTAGGGGTTATGATCATAGTAACAAAAGTCATCCCACATAGTCCAATCACACCAGGCATAGTCTAAACACCACGTCTGTACACAGGAAACACCATATTGGTAATCGTAGTACGGATGATCACAACATAGTTCTGTGCCGTATTCGACACAATTGGTCAGCGGATAGACAGGATCGGCAATCCTACAAGTTCCGTTAACATAATCGTACTCATATTGGTCATAGTAGCCATAATCTTGGCTAGCCGGAACGTATTCATATTCAATTTCGACTGTTCCTGTTTCATCTGGAACGAAAATACAGCCGGTTAGTGTAAAAATTGTTAGTAAAGTTGTTAAAAGTTTCATTTTTTCCTCCATCCCTATGATAGGGACTGTTTTTAAGTGGTCATGCTCTAGCAACTATTATGTAGTGCTTCATAGATCTAGTTATAACTCCTTTCCCCACTACATATATGTCTGCGCTTTCGCCTAACATATTTGAATTGACGCTTAATATTACAGCATATTCGTTGGTTCTTTTATGCCTTATTAAATCTCCGCGTTTCATAAATTTCATAGTGAAATTATAACACCCATATGCTTGTCGTTAAACTATTTATATTTGAACAAGTAAAGGGAGAAAAAGAGATGAAAGATAACATTTTAAAAATATTCTTTGTATTATCCTTACTTTTTCTAATCTTTACTATTTCTGTGAAGACAGCGACTTCAAATTCGACTGAAGTTCCCGCTGCTCCAATCAAGATTACCAAACAGGACCCAAGACTTCCTTGTATGAAGTACCAACAGCACGTAATTCTTGAAAAACTCCACAGAATTGAGGAAAAAGTAAGATGACAACACAACCTGTTAGTTTAAAATCCGTAAAAGACGCCATTTTGTTCGTAATTGCGATAATTACTTGTATTGCTGGCGTTATTTTTTGGGTTCAAACTGCTAGCGATGAGAAAATTGAACGAATTGAGAGAGATATAACCACTATCCAGTCTGATGTGAAAGATTTACAGCGAAATACCAATGAAATTTTGCGTCTTGTCGGCAGATTAGAAGGAAAAATCGGAAATTAGAGGCAAATTTATGAAAAAAATTAAAATTTTAAGCAAATTAAACAAAAAAATTGCAAAATTGAACGATGATTACCTAATTTCGGAAGCAAAAAAGCAATTTTTGTTGTTTGAAGAGATTGCTGAGGGAATTGATGAAGAAGGTAAGCACGACGGCAAGTATTATGCCTTTGATTGGGACGATAATCTTATAGAAATGCCAACAGAGATTATCCTAAAGGGTGAAAAAGGTGATGAGGTTGGTATGAGCACCGCTGATTTTGCTGAGTATCGCGAAGAAATTGGTAAAAAAGAGTTTAAATATAAAGGAAAGACGATTACTGGTTATGCTGAAAATCCTTTTAGATTCTTTCGGCATCCAACTGGTGATGAGCAATTTTTAAAAGATACTCTTATAGCCCCTACAGCCCCTGCTTGGCCGGCTTTTGTAAAATGTCTTAATGGTGGGTCTATCTTTGCGATTATTACAGCAAGAGGGCACGACCCTAATACACTAAGATTAGCAACTAAAGCACTTATTGACGCTAATCATAAGGGTATTAGCAAGGAGAGTGTTGTAAAAAATATAAACATCTATAGAAAGCTTTCAGGTGATGGTGGGCCTCTCGACCCTGAGCAAGCACTTGAGTACTATCTTGGTTCTTCCGAAGAAGGTAACCCTGCTACGGGATTATGTAGGTTTCATCCTGTTTCCTTTGGAGCAGGAAGTGCTGCCAATCCAGAGGCCGCAAAAGTAAAGGCTTTTGGTGATTTTATGAAATATGTAAAAGCTTTACCTATAAATAAAGGCGTAGATGTTAAAGTTGGCTTTTCAGATGATGACGCTGCCAATATTGAAGCTATGGAAAAACATTTTGGTGATGAGCCTAACTTGTCGATCATTTATACAGGCCCCGAAAAAGAAGAGGTTAAAGAGCAAACAGAGCCATATCAAAAAGAAGTAGCAAAAAAACACTGTAAAATGAAGATTCGTCTTATTGGGGTGGGTGGAAGAAGTAAAAGTGCGCCTCCAGGTGCAGGGGGAGCATAGTGCTAACTCAAGAACAAATCAAAAAACTTCTAGTAGAAGAGTTTTCAAACGAGCTTAATGAGTTTTTTGGCTCACCTGAAACAACTCAAATAAAAACTTCCCTTGCTAATGTTCTTGGTTCTTCCATAAGAAAAAAGGTTATCGATAAAATTGCATCTGGCATCACTGATACTAATGCTAAAGAGGTTAAAGATGCTCTTGTGGATTATTATACAAAAACACAGGATAAAGAAATACTTGGTTTTTTGTTAGCTTTTACCACAGTTAGAGAAAATCTAGGTGATTTAAAAAGCAAATTAACCAAACTTCGCAAAAAGGACTTTACAGATCTCGCACTAATAAGAGTCCCACAAATATTAAAAAAAGCAGGAATAGATATTGGGTTATCTACTGGTGAAATGACTGATTTGAAGGCTCTCTCGGCTCCGTTAGCTAGTAAAGATACTCCAACCCCCTCTTCCGCACAGCCAGACACCACTACAGATACAACACAACAATTTGCAGTGCCAGTTTATAAGAAACATAGTGGTGCCGACCAAGCACGGGGAGCACCACAAGGAAGTCTTGTGAGTCAATTAGTAAAAATGTTTGCTAAAGACTTTGGCAATGTTGGCAAAGATAAAATGAAAGCAGTGCTTACTGCTATTGCTAATGATGTCACCAAACAACTTAAAGGAAACAAGATTCAAATTCAAGAAGAAGATATTATCAATGAAGTTAATCCTAAAGTAACAAAAGATGCAATCAAAACTTTAAATGATAGAAAAAGCAAAGGAAAGTATGCTGTAGTAAAGTTACGTCAGTTAGATAATGGCAAGCTAGTTGGAACAGATAATATCTGGACAGCTTTTATGCCAAGTGGCGAAAAAAAAGAATTTGATGCTAGAAAGTTTAAACTCCCGCCCAACTGGAATGATAAAAAAAGAAAACCAAGAGCAGCGGCGAGATTTCTCATTAAAAAAGCAAAAGAAGCAGCTGAGGCTTGGGCGCAAGATAAAATAAGAAAACAAAAGTTACATAAAGATCGAGCGCAGCGTATTAAAATTAAAGTCACACCTGGTAAAGTTGATATAAAGCAGTCCGTTGCGCGAAGACTTAAAAATGCCGGTATTGATTTAGCCAAAGGTTCAGCAGGTGAAAAATTAGTACAAGATGTTCTCTCTACTATAGAACAATTCCTACAAAGCAATATGAAAAGACTTGGTAGAGAAGATATAAAGATTGTTTCCGAAAGAAAATCATTATGAATTACTCAATAAAAAACAAAACTGGTAAAGAACAGTCAAGTTTGCTTGCACTAATGCATAAATTTATGCCTTATGCTTCGTCTCAACTCGAATACAGTAGCCCTGTTAAGGTTGTTCTTCTCAGCGACCCCGATAATGCCAAGAAGCCACTTGGTAAAACAGCTTTTTATAACCCCGACACCTTTACAATATCTATATTTACTGATAATAGACATATGAAAGACATTCTGAGGTCTTTATCACACGAATTAATTCATCATGTACAAAATGATCGCGGTGACTTTGATAAAGTTGGTCCTTTTGGGGAAAATTACATCCAAACAAACCCGCATTTACGCAAAATGGAAGCTGAAGCATATCTTTTAGGAAATGGCTTCCTTGTTAGATTTTTTGAGGAGCATATGAGAAACCAACCATTACAAGAATCAGAGAAAAAAGAGACAAAAAAGCCAAAAGAAGAAAAAACTGGCAATACTGGTGTTGATTACAACAGAAAAAGAAAGCAAGTTGTCGCTGACGAGCTGATGAAGAGGTGGATTAAGAAGTGAGCGCACCAGGTGGCTCCATAAAACATCTTCACGATGACTTAGACCTTTCTTTTCACGACCTTAAGACCATTTTTCTTGAAATTTGCACTGGTAAGAAGCCAGTAACTGAGAAAATTGATGGTTTTAAAGCTTTTTTTACTTTTTTGCCTGATTCCCAAGAGTTAAGAATCGCCACAACCAAGAAAGACGTTGAAAAAGGCGGTTTAATTGTCAAAGAACTTAAAAATACCTTCTCTGATAACGAAAACTTCGCTCAAGCACTGACTGAAGCCTCTAAAATCATTCAAAATAGGCTAAAATCGGTCTCAATTACTGAGCAAAGACGACTTTTTGGTTATCGAGGGGACATTTTTTATAACTGTGAAATCCTTCATCCCACTTGTAACAACGTATTTTCTTATGACAATACAAAAGTTGTGGTGCATAGAAGTTCGCCGTATAAGCAGAATATTCAGCTTTTTGAGCAAATTTTAAGTGATTTTGATGATTTTTGTGTTAATCCTAGCCGAAATTTGGACATTTTTGAAGGTTTTTCGTCATTTAGGGGCGAAATTAACGAATTTATGAAGGCATATAACCTTAAATCTACTTCTACCATAGGTGACTTCGTGACAATCAAACTAACCGAAGCCCTTGATCATCTTAACCTCCCAGAATTCAATAGAAGGCTTTTAGTTAAAAGAATTATGGGTAAGAAGGGTACTCGCATTAACTACATTCGTCAACACTTAACTTTGGAACAGCTTGGAAAGGTTGATCAGATCATTGCTGACAAAAAACGCTTTCTCTCAGAAGCGATGGGTCCTATAAGAAATATTATAATCAATAATAGTATTAATATATTAAATAATATAGAGAGTAGGTTTATACCAAATATAGAAATCCAAAGTCAAAGTATTAAAGAGAGTATAAAAGAAAACCCTTTGTTTGAAAATGTAGACTTTGAAAACTTCTCTATTAAAAATGAAGGTATTGTATTTGAACATAGCGACAAAGTTTATAAGTTGACGGGTCACTTTTCGGAGATTAACAAAGTGCTCGGATATACCGGTGGGGATAAAGAGGTCATCATTGAACGACCAATGAGGTATTGTTTTATTCCAGGGAAGTTTAAACCGCCCCATGCTGGACATCTTGAGATGATTGAGAACTACTCAAAGGACTTTGATGAGGTATATGTTCTTATCTCCAATGTAGAAAAAGAAAGTAGCACAGGACTTAAGTTTACTGCTGAGCAAAGCAAACGGCTTTTTGAAATTTATCAGTCAGGGGTTGATCTTTCCAAGGTTAAATTTGTTGTTTGTCAATATCAAAAGCCCCTAAGAGACGCCTTTGCTATTTTAGAAACAAAAAGCTCAGGGTATGTTGCCTTTGGCACAAGCACAAAAGGGGAAGATGGTAATAGGTTTAACGATCGAGACTTAAAGAAATACCTATCAGACAACTTTACCCTATTAGAAACTAATTATGAAGTAACAACACAAATGGATTCAACTGATTTTAGAGAAGCAGTTAGTCAATCCGATATAGAAGCGGTGAGTTCTTTCTTGCCGGAATTCCTCAAGGAACAAGCAGGCGAGATAATAGACATTTTCAAGGGAGTGGCAGAAGAAAAAAAAACTTCGAAGGAGATTACATCCCTTTCATCTTTACAGGGTAACAATATGAAAACACAAATAAAAGAAGAATCTAGTATGGCCGGTGGTAATATGCAAGGCCATATGGGATCTAACAAACACCAGGAAACAATTATCCGCGAGGAGTTCATTCAAGAACTTCAGTTGCGTGAGGTTATTCGCAAAGTTATTGTTAAACTTCACAAAGGAAAGATGAACGAGGAAAAGAAACTAAGAGAAATTATAAGAAAACTTATTCTTGAGACAAAAACCCCTGATAACGACCCTTCGCCAAACAGAGCGACAGGTATTAATGTTCTTGAAGATCTTCTTAAAAAGATTATTCCTATCATCGAGACCGACTTTAAAAAATTAACTACTAAACAAGAACAAAGAGATTCATATCGTGCTCACATTGTAAATGGAGTGGAAAATTTACTTAGACCTGTTGAGGTTAACGATGATGCGGTGGATAGAGAAGAGGAAAGTGATGATGACAAATTTATCGATGTCTTGGAAGAGGATGAAATTGAAGAGACGATCAAGGTAACGGTTCCTGCTGAGAAGTTTATTGATATTGATCCTCAAGAGGAGCCCGAAGAGGAAGAAGACCCTCGCGATAAGTTTGGTATTGAAGGTAAAGATATGACTGGTCGTAATGTTGCGTTTGATACCTTCAAGAGAATTGAGACAAATATTATTGATGCTTACGACATCCTTGGTGATGATGAAGACCAGGACATCTTTTTTGAGTATCTTCTTACCAACCTTAAAATGTATTTTGATAAGTTTGAAGAAGACCTTATGGCAAGCCCTAGCGAGCCCTCTACGGACTCTTATGATAAAGAGGCTACCAAGGGTGAGGCCCTCTAATGCACAAGGTTTTATGGTCAAGAAAAAGGGCAAAATACAAGAACCCTAATATTGATTACTATTCAATCTCCGAAAAATTAAAACTTGAAAAGAAATCAAACGATGCCTTTGAGATTATGCTCGCTGGTTTAACCTTGGAAGAGTTGATTGCCTTAAAGTTGGAAATATCCGCGAGGTCCATTAACAATAAGTTATATGGCTTTGATCTTTGGAAAAAGATGCCTGCTATTGTTCGTGATGGCCTTCTTAGATATGCCTATACAGGCACAAGAACAAAGATGGAGATGGCTTCTTTTCTTGGAATGACAAGAGCAGATCTTGATAGATGGTTGAAAAAGTTGAAGCTTGAAGAATACTTCAAGCGAGGATAAAGCATAATACTATTTATTATATGAAAAAAATTTTATTTTGTGCTTTATTCGTTTTAATATTCGCGTTCCCAACCCCCACCGCCGCAAAAGGCCCTGATCGTTCTAAGTTTTATGACTTTAACGAACAACTGATTGACGGCGAAGTAAGAAAACCAACCGCACTATTCACAGATGGTCGGAAAAAGGTTCAATTTGACAGACTACTTAGTCTTAAGAAAAGTTTTTTGCCTAAGTTGCTAAGCACAGCAAAAGAAAAAATATTTAAGTGAGGATCTAATGAGGTGGAGTCAGAGTTTTTAAAGATGTTAGGACAGTATGGAGTCTTGGGTCTTTGGACTGCTTGGCTTATATGGGCCAACCACCAACAAAAGAAAGAACAACGAGAAGAGAAAAAAAGAGGAGCAGAAGTTTTAGCATATCACCAAGAGAAAATCGTATCAAAATTATCTGCTCAAGAAAAAATGCTAGAAATTGCATTAGAAAAAATTGATACTGGTTTAAGAGAGATGAGACATAAATATCACGAAGAAAGAATGGCAAGACAATATTCAAAAACTGATGATTTAGCAGGCGTTCTTAAACGCACAATCAAGGAGATGCAAGGATGAAACTACTACTTGAAAGATGGAAAAAGTTCATTAATGAAGAAAAAGAAGAAGCAGCAGAAAAAGATGTTGAAGGAGCTGCAAGAGATCTAATTGACAAAGAAGGCGGTGCCATTGGTCGCAAGATGTTAAAGGACCCAAAGGAACTCAAACCTTTTTTAGATAAAAGGGGAGTAGAATTACCAGAAGACTTTGATTTAGATGCTTTTATTGATGAATTCATAGAAGGAAGTAAGGATATAGGCGTGCATGATAAAAAAGATATCATTGCTGCTGATGGGGACGAGATAAAAGTCACAAAAGAAGAAATCGCTGAGGGTATTGAGTTTTTTTTAGCCGAGCAAGATGATCTTCTTGACGAGAAAAAGAAAAAGAAACAACAAAAGGGCAAAAAGAGGGCCGCAAAGTCCGCTAAGCGAAAGAAAAAGAAAGCAGCAAAAAGAGATGCCTGCTACCACAAGGTAAAGTCCAGATACAGTGTATGGCCTTCAGCATATGCCTCTGGAGCACTAGTTAAATGTAGAAAGGTTGGAGCAGCAAACTGGGGTAAAAGCAAGAAGAAATGAAGATAGTAATCGAAAAAAAGAATGAGCGAGAAGAGTTTCCAGAGAAGGTGCATAAAAAAGCTATGTACTATCAAGAAAAAGGAAAAGATAGAGACCAGGCGTATGCTATTGCTATCAATATGTATAAAGATGGTAAGCTAAATGAGGGTGACCCTAAGAAAGGTACCGGTAAGAAACCAAAAGGATCGAAAAGAAGGCTTTACACTGATGAAAATCCAAAGGATACGGTGAGTGTCAAGTTTTCTACCGTGCAAGATATAAAAGATACCTTATCAAAAGCCTCGTTTAAATCAAAATCGCACAAGAGACAATCTCAGATTATTAATCTTATTCATCAAAGAGTAAGGGCTGCTTATAAGAATGCGAAAGACCCCAAGGTGAAAGCCAGATTAAAAAAGGCTTTTGATTATGCGGTGGAGAGAAAAGAAGCATCAAAGAGGAAAACTCAAAGAATGAAAAAGAAAAATGAAGAGTTAACCATTGAAGATATCATTCGTGAGGAAATACAAGCTTACCTTGAAGAGAAAAAGAAAAAGAAGAAGAGAAAGAAACGCAAACTAACAAAAAAGCCTAGTTCCGAAACGAGCCTTCGTGATTGGTTTGGTAGAAAAGGTGCTAAAGGCAAAAAAGGTGGTTGGGTTGATTGTAACGCACCGGACGGAAAAGGCGGATACAAGTCCTGTGGCCGTTCTTCCGGCGAGAAAAGAAAGAAATATCCCGCCTGTCGTCCTACACCAGCGGCTTGTAAAACCAAAGGCAAGGGCAAGAAGTGGGGAAAGAAAGCCAAGAAGAAAAAATAGGATTTAACATTATGACTATTACAGAACAACAACTAAAGCAAATCATCAAGGAAGAACTGGAAGCAGTTCTGACCGAAGAGGAAGAAAAGTACTTGGAGATGCTTGCAGAAGGCGAGACTATTGAAGAGGCTGTATATAGAGGCCGCACAGTTAAACTTAACAAGCCGATGCGCGGAGATGTTAAAAAGTTTAAGGTTTATGTTAACTCTGGTAAAAAAGACAAAGAGGGTCGGATCATTGCAAAGAAGGTTAACTTCGGTCACGGTGGCACAAGTGCGAAAAAGAAAGGTGAGAAGACTATGAAGATTCGTAAGAGTAATCCAAAGGCACGTAAGAACTTTAGAGCAAGACACAACTGTGCTAATCCTGGTCCAAAAACAAAAGCAAGATACTGGTCTTGCAAGGCGTGGTGATATGAAACTATTAATTGAAAATTGGAAAAAGTTTTTATATGAGAAAAAGATACCTCATTCGTGAGCAACTCACGGCTATCGTCGGTCTGACGATAAAAAAGTAATTGGTGAGGTGACTAATCATTCATTGACAGAGGATGGAAAAATAGAATTTTATGAAGTAAAATTTGGAGATGTTGTAGAAGTGGTAGCTGCTGAGGACTTTGAAGTCACAAGAGAAAACACTCACGAGCATTTAGCTAGGGAAATAAAAAATGAAGTTCATCGTAAAAATCGGTAAATCCATAAAAAAATTTCTTTGTCCTCCGGCGACGGAGGACCTTAAGCTTAATACAAAGAATAGAAATTCGTCTATTAAAGCTGATCATATTCAATACGGACCATTAAATCTGGCAGATGAGAAATATTGGGAAAGAGCTGCAAAACACTGGAGGACAACAGTCGATGTAGCTAAAAAATCTAGATGCTCTAACTGTATTGCTTTTGATATTTCGCCTCGTATGCTGGAGTGCCTACCCGGTCCCGTATCTGAACCCATTGAAGATGCTGATGGGTATCTTGGTTATTGTTGGATGCACCATTTCAAGTGTCATTCTGCCAGAGCATGTTATACTTGGGCCGCTGGTGGTCCTATATCCAAAGATAAAGTATCTCACGACTGGCAAGAAAGATCTAATATTGGAAAATAATTTTTTTAACCCCCTTTACTTATTTCAAGTTGTGTTTATACTCTTAACCAAGGAGGGCTTAAAATGCCAAATACAAATAAAACAAACGAAGAAGTAGATCGCCTTAATGGCAGAGTATCAAACTTGGTAGATGAAATTGCTGTACTGAAGGCTGAGTTCAGTCAGTTTAAAAATATGGTAGCAGCGGACCTGAAGAAGGTTGTAACACAGGTGCAAAAGAATGCCCGAAGATAAACAATCCCCAAGGCATGGTAAGCCTTGGAACAAACACACCACTCACGACAATTACGAAGATGCGCTAAGCAGCAAGAATGATTTGATTGAGGTGTTTAAGGAAGACTTTGAGAATAATCTTGCCGAAGCTAAGATTAAAAGAAACTCTAATGGTGTATATTTAGTAAAAACTAGATTCCACACACCAGAGGTTCAAGCAAGACCAAAGAAGGAGAAAAAACGTGGGAAAAATAGCAGACGAAATCGCCAAAATACAGATTAGAGAAAAGCTAACTTTACCACAAGTATTTGAAAAGTACCCTCATCTTTCAAATCTTCAATACGAGGAAATGAAAGAAGAGAGTGCTTTAACTGAGGATAATAATAGACAACGAGAACTTTTGTTAGATTAATAACAACCCCACCCTATTTAAAGTAGGATTCACGGAATTCAAGATATGGAATTTGACATTGTTGAAGACTCTTTTGTTCTAAATAAAGAATATATTTGGTATCAGGGTTTATGTCTAGGGAATATAATTGAAGATTACAATGACAGTCCTAAAGAAAAGTATATTGCTGTCGCTTACCCTGATAGTTTTTGCGGGTCTTATCCTTCAAAAGCAGCAGCCGCGTTCGCCGTATACCAAAAGCACCAATCTAACAGACCTGACGGATCTTTTGAAAGAGTCAAAGCACTTTAAAAAGGTTTACTTATCTAAGAAGCCCCATAAGTCTTCAAAAGATGGTGATAAAGAGAAAAACGGGAAAGATCTGTGGACGGAGTGAAGTACTCCAACCAGTTTTCCATTTAGATCAACAATGGGAGAGCCAGAAGACCCACCCATGGCAGGTATAGTGTAAGCGGCGTTACCCCACGCCAAGCCACTGTATCTGCCTTCTACTATTGGAACAAGTTCTTGCATAAAGATACCGGCTGGTGCGGCAATATTGATGACCTTTTGCCCCATTTCAGGCTTTTTGGCACCTAAGATAAGTCCTGGTGGGTCCAAACTCTGTTCTGACTTTAAAAGGCACAAATCAAGGCTGTGGTCAATTTTTTGAGGCACTAGTGTGTAAGTGTTGAGTCGAAGGTCTGTTGCCATAAGAAATGTGACAAAATCATACTCTTTAATATCATTTACGATTGTGGCTGTAACGTCTTCACAAACGTGTGCGGCAGTGAGGACATATTTTTGACCTTTTAGCAGAATGACAGAGCCAGAACCGCTAACAAGAACTAAACTATTCTTGCATTGTTCGTAGATACAGGATCGGTCGTGAGCAACGATTTCAATCTTTACAAATGACTCTCTTGCCCCTATAAAATCTTTGTAGTTTTGTGTTATCATGGAACAAGATAAAATAAAAAAACTACTTAAAAGTAATAATATGATTTTCTGAAACATCGATGAACCTCATAATAAATAGGGACTTTTAATGAAAAAAACTTATGTGATCGATACCAACGTCTTGCTAACAGAGGCAAGATCTTTCTTAAATTTTAAAAATAATGA
>TARA_R100000664_G_scaffold9545_2_pt1 | contig 14488 bp, 23 predicted proteins | sample TARA_R100000664 | Tara Oceans TARA_R100000664 (sample SAMEA2622705) | marine metagenome | biome: marine biome (ENVO:00000447); feature: deep chlorophyll maximum layer (ENVO:xxxxxxxx); material: "saline water (ENVO:00002010), including plankton (ENVO:xxxxxxxx)" | depth 115 m | reverse complement strand
TTTAATTGCTAATGCTGACATTTTAAGCGGTGTTAGACCATCATTTAGCGAGGATGGAAATGCAGGGGTTATTTTCGGAAAGCCTGTTTATTTGAATGAAAATCTTTCAGCAGCAGGTGCTTCTGGAGGCAAAACAATGGTATTCGGAGATATTTCTCAATACAAAATCAGAATGGTTGGGCAACCTCAACTTCTTAGATTAGATGAGAGATATGCTGACGAGTTAAACGTTGGTTTCATTATGTTCCATAGATTAGACGGTCAATTGGTTACAGCAGCAACTGACGCTTTAGTTTATGCAACAAGAGACTAAAAATAATTTAGATTAATGATTAAATCTGTAATTATTAAACAATTTGAGAGAGGGGGAAACACTTATTTTCCGACTCAGGAATTAACTTTCCCTCCGTCTCAATTTATAGAATATTATAAATTAGGTTTTGTGAAACCATTAAAAAGAAAAATTGAAAAAAAAATTATAAATAAAGAAAAATCAATTATAACAAATGGAATATAAAAACGTTGGCGTATTTAGCAAAGTGTTACACACCGCAGCGACCTCAGAACCGATTGCGTTATCAGAGGCAAAATTATTTTTAAAAGTTGATACTTCTGACGATGACGCGTTAATCGGAACGATTATAAGCTCAGCAAGAGAATACGTTGAAAACTTCACAGGTTATCAATTGCTTTCGGCTACATATAATCAATATTTAGACAAGTTTCCTTATGGTAATGTAACAATTGAGCTTTTGGCGAATCCAGTTTCTGCGGTTACTCATGTTAAATATTATGACTCTCAGAATACTTTGCAAACTTGGGACACTTCAAATTATGATACTGATTTAAAAGGCAAACCCGCGAGAATTACTCTAGCTTATAACTCAACGTTTCCGACTACTTACGAAAGAACTAACGCTGTTGAAATTAAATTCGTTGCAGGATATGCTTCAACATCTGCGACAGGATTTCCAAAACAATTATTAAATGCAATGTATTTAATTATCGGGCATTTATACGAAAACCGTCAGGAGGTTATCGTTGGAAAAACAGCTTATAAAATACCGCAGGGAGCAGAATCAATATTAAGACAATACAGAATTTTTAATTTTTAACATTATGGCTAAAGGACTTCCATTAATGAAAAAAGGTTTATTGACAGCTGAACTTGTTGACAATGACGATGTTAAAAAGTTTTTAAAAACACTCCCTGAAGGTTATAAAAGACGTTTTTTAATATCTATATTAAGACAAAACTCAAAACCATTTATTAAAGCGGCAAGACAAAACCTATCAGCTTCAGTCGAAGGACAGTCAACAGGATATTTAGCAAAAAGTATAGGATTTAAAGTTAAAAGAACTAAAAACAAAGACGTTGTTTTTGCAGGAGTTAGACCAAATGCAAACAAAAAATATTCAAAACAAAAAATCGGAAACGAAGAAGTCAGGACAGCTTCTTATGCGGTTGGTATTGAGTGGGGCATGTATAAAGGCGTTTTCTCGGGTTTTGGTTACATGAGGAAGGCTTATGAGTCTCAAAAAGCCTTAGTTCGAAAAAACATGGTTAAAGACGCTCAGGAGGTTATCGAAAAAAGAACAAAAAGAATGTTAAAAAACGGTAAATATAAAAGATAATGGCAGCGATAGGGAAAGGCATATTCAATTTATTATCTAACAACGGGACAATTAGCTCAAATGTTGGAACGAGAATAATGCCTCAAATAGTTAATGCAACACAATCAGGAGCACGAGCTTTCCCTTATATAACATATAATATAGTTTCAGTTGACCCTGTTGCGGACAAGAGTATTTCTGCGGGTGGTTCAGCTTTAATTGATGTCTTTAGAGTTCAAATAACTATTTATACTGAAACGTATAGCGATTTGGAAACACTATCAGCAGCAGTTTTAGCAACGTTAAACCGCTACACAGGGACAGCAAATACAATAAAAATTCAAAGCGTTGATTATATAACTCAAGCGGACGACTTTCAAAAAGACGGAGGTAATAACGGGATATACGGTCGAGGGATGGATTTTAATTTTAGAATTAATAATGTTTAAAAAAAAGTAATATGAAAAAACTTGAATTAACAAAAGATGTATATTTTAATGAGGATAATAATTGGAAAGCAGGAACAATTTTAACAGTTCCGTTTGATATAGGAGATTTGACTTATGAAAATATAATAAAAGCAGGAGACGGAAAAGTTTTCAGCGAACAAATAATGATGAAAGAAGAAAAAAAAGAGAAAAAAAGTAAAAAGAATTAATAATTATTAAAATATTTAGAAATGGCGACTACTACATCACTCAACGGAACGGATTTCATTGTTCAAGTTGACAAAGGAGCAGGATATGTCACAATTGCAACCTCAACAAGTGCCTCAATCTCAATGTCTTTAGAGACAAGAGATACAAGTGCAAAGAGTTCGGCAGGTTGGGCAGAAGCTCTATACGGTCAACGTAGTTGGACAATTGATGTCGAAGGATTACTTAATTTCGGAACAGGAAACATCACGGAATTGTGGTCTATATACGAAAACAGAACAGTTTGCACGATTAAATTCATTCAAACAACTCCAGTGACTGGAGATTCTTATTGGAGCGGAACAGCTCTTTTAACGAGTTTATCAGCAGACGCACCAATGGAAGACTCGATGACTTATTCGGCTTCTTTCCAAGGTTCAGGAGTTCTTGCAGACACAACGAACTAATAAAAATTAATATTATAGGGAGGAGTTTTCTCCTCTCTATTATATTAAAAAAAACAAATATTAATGAATTAAAAAAGATAACTTATGAAATACGAATTAATTACGGTTGGCGGAAAAGAAAGAGCAATCCGTTATGGTTTTTGGGCGTTAGCTCAGTTTTGTGAAATGTGTAATATTAAATTAAGCGACTTAGGAAAATTAGAAAAGGATTTAACTCTAAAACAAGCAATATTTTTGATATATGTTGGCTTAGAGGACGGAGCAAGAAAATCAGGCACGGACTTCGATTTAAAAGTTGAGCAAATTGCTGACTATATTGACGAAGACGAAAGTTTAATTACAAGGTCTCTTGATATTTTTACCAAATTTCAATCAAAACCTGATAAAAAAGAAAAAGCTGTAACAGGAAAAAAAAAATAAAAAATAAAGATTCTTTAGAGTGGGAGGATTTATTTAAAATTGCTTTTGGAGTTTTGAATTTAAGTGAGGATGAGTTTTGGGATATGACTCCTAAAACGTTTTCATTTAGGACTCAAGGTTTTTGGGAGCATTTTGAATTAAAAGAACGTTTAGAGTGGGAGAGGACAAGGTGGCTAGGGACAATTATTTTGCAGCCTCATATGAAAAGAGGAAGGACATTAAAACCAACAGACTTAGTTAAGTTTGACTGGGAGAAAGGAGAAAGCAAAAAGATGAGCAAAGACGAGCTCGATAAGAGAAGAAAACATGCTGAATTTATAAAAAAGAAATACAGTAAAATTAGTAAAAATAAAAATATAACAACATGGCAGGATTAGGAAGTGTTACGGTAAATTTAGGAGCTAATATTAAAGATTTTAGAACCAAAATGCAACAAGCCGAAAAAACTTTTACAAAGTTCGGAAAAAAAATGCAAAACACGGGCAAATCTTTGACAATGGGTTTGACGTTACCGTTAGCAGGATTCGGAGCTCTTGCTGTTAAAACTTTCGATAAACAAGAAAAGGCAATCGCACAAGTTGAAGCGGGTATTAAATCAACAGGAGGAGCAGCGGGTTTCACAGCAGACGAGTTTAAAAAAATGGCTGCCGACTTACAAAAAGTTACAATTTTCGGAGACGAAGACATTTTGCAGGGAGCAACCGCTCAGCTTTTAACTTTTACAAATATAGCAGGAGAGCAATTTCAAAGAACTCAAGAAATCGCGTTAGACTTAGCGACTAGATTAGACGGAGATTTAAAAAGTTCGTCAATTATGTTAGGTAAAGCGTTGAACGACCCTGTTGCCAATTTATCTGCATTAAGTAGAGCGGGGATTCAGTTTTCAGATGAGCAAAAAAAGACGGTTAAGGCATTAGTTGAAACAAACCGACTTGCAGACGCTCAGACTTTAATATTAAACGAACTAGAGAATCAATATGGAGGCTCAGCTCAGGCAGCTGCTCAGGCAGGTCTCGGACCTATACAACAACTGAAAAACTCTTTCATGGATGTTACCGAACAAATCGGAGCAATATTAATCCCGCACCTTCAAAAATTAGCTACATTTATAAAAGGCATAGCAGACAAATTCGCAAATTTAGACACAGACACAAAAGAATTAATTGTCAAAATTGGAATGATTGCAGCAGCTTTAGGACCGTTGTTAATGGCTTTCGGAAAAGTTATGATTATAATTCCAAAAATAGCAAGAACAATGGCAATGCTAACAGGACCAATAGGACTAATCGTTGGAGCTTTAGCAATGGCAGCTGTTTTGATTGTTCAAAATTGGGAAAAAATAAAAGAATATTTTACATCAGGAGAAGGCTCTCAAATGTTTACGACTATTAAAGAAATCGTTATTCAGACAATGTCATTAATTAGCAAAGTTGTTCAGGTAACAGTGCAATTCATTGCTGACATTTGGGCGAGGATAGGTCCATTTGTTATGAAAATAGTTACTAGAGTTTTTAACGTTATTGGTAACACTATTAAAACAGTATTAAATTTTATTTTAGATATTTTAGGATTTTTTCAGAGAATTTTTGCGGGAGGTTGGGAAGGTTTATTCAATGGTATAAAAACATTTTTTGTTAAAATATGGCGTTCAATAGTTAGATTTTTATTAAAGGGTTTAATTACTGTCATGAAAGGCATGAAAAAACTTCTTGAGGCTTTTGGAGCAAAAAAATTAGCTGCTAAGGTTGACAATACAACAAGCAGTTTAGAGAATTACGGAAACGGTTTGAAAAATGTTGCTAACGGAAGCGTCAGCACAGGCAAAGATATAAAAAAATTCAATAAAGAATTAAAAGAACAAAAAGACACAACTAAGGACGTAGTTGACGAAACGCTTGATTTAACAAAAGCAACTGAAGGATATAACAAAGAAATTGACTTGTCAAATATTGATACGACAAATAAAGATTTGAAAAAAAACAAAAAAGCTACTTTTGACGCAACGGAATCAATGAAAGAGTTTACAACTCAATTCGAAGCTATTGACAAGAAAGCCGAAGTTTTTGGAGAAATGGGCAAAGATTTTGACGCGAACGCTGAAAAAGCTAGTTTAATTGAGTCTCAAATTACAACTTTAATAGACAACGGGATTGACCCTGCGTCAGACGAAATAAAAAAATTAAAAGATGAGTTTGCAAAATTAGGAAAAGAAGGAAAAAAAACTAGCGAAGATTTAGCAAAAGGATTGCAAAAATTTGCTGACACAGCAGGGACAATCATGTCGGGTGTTGGTGCGATATTTTCTCAATATTTCGAAATGAAAATGCAGGGACTTGAAAATGACCAAGCTGCTGAAGAAGAAGCATTGCAGAAAGCGTTTGACAATCAAGTTGAGGACATAGAAAATTCAACAATGAATCAACAATTAAAAGACGCTAAATTGCAAGAACTTCAGGAGACTCATGACGAAAACATGACAGGCGTTCAAGAGAAGTTTCAGCAAAAAATGGCTCAACAAAAAAAGAAACAAGCAATCGCAGACAAAGCAATGGCAATAGCAAACGCAGTTATAAACACAGCTGCGGGGGTGGCTTCCGCTTTACCAAATATCCCACTGGCGGCAGTTATTGGAGCAATGGGAGCGGCTCAGGTTGCCTTAATAGCTTCAACTCCTATTCCTGCAATGGCACAAGGAGGAATCGTGACTGGTCCTACAACTGCCCTCATCGGAGAGGCGGGTGCTGAGGCGGTTATTCCGTTAGACAAATTAAGCTCTATTATGGGAGAGCAAACGCAAACAGTTAACGTAGTGGGTAAAATATCAGGAGACGATATAATTCTCGTTTCAGACAGAGCAAAACAAAACAGAACACGTGTAAGAGGTATAAATAGTTAATTATGAATATAGGACAATTAGACAGACGAATTACAATTCAACAACCTTCAGAGTCTCAATCGGCTTTCGGAGACATGACGATTTCTTGGGCAACTTTGAGGAGCGTTTGGGCTCATGTAATTTATAAATCAGGAAATGAGAAAGACCAAGCGGACAGAATAACTGACATAACAACGGTCATTTTTACTATTAGATACGCGTCAGACGTTACACAACAAATGAGAGTTTCTTTTGATTCTAACACATATTACATCGATGAAGTTTTGCACCATGGTCGTAAAAAATGGACTCAACTTAAAGTTAAAATAAAACAATAATAATCTAAAAAATATGAAATATATTAATAATATAAAAATCTTGTTTAAGGCTATTTTTAAGCGATTTAAGGGACTTTTACCTGTTTTTAATATATATACATTACTTGCATTGAGTTCTTTAAATAACAGATTAGAACAAAAATCAATAATAAATATTATGTTAACCAACAAAAAACACAAATAAAAATATTATGTTAACCAAAATAATTAAAAATATAAAAAAATGGATAAAGAATACGACACAGAAAATCCAGAAATTCTGGACTGTCCTGAGGGTTCAAATTGTGAACCGTCTGACGAAAATCAAGAAATTTGCAAATGCAAAATTGATGAAAAAAAAGATTGACAAATTCTTTTTAAAAGACGATATAAAATAAAATGGCTTTATATAATAGATATAAAAACGAGCATTATTCTGAAAACGGGACTCTTTGGAAATTAGAAATTTTAGATTCTACTTTGTCCTCAGGAAACATGGACACTGAGTTTGATTTGACGCCAACGGGCGTCACTGTAAAATGGGACGGAGAAAACGACGAACGTTATCAACCAATAAAAGGAAGCTCTTGCAACTTTACAATGATGATAACAAACGCAACTTTAAACGGTTTTTTAGCATTATTAAGAGCAGCAGACGAGGGGCGTTTTACTGTTAAATTATCTTATTTTAGGAGTTCGTCTTGGGAGGTTTATTGGAGAGGTTTTATTGTAGCTGAAAATTTAGCCGAGGAGGACGTTGATTATCCTTTTGAGTTAGACGTAGAAGCAATTGACGGATTAGGTAGATTAAAAGATTTGCCTTTTAATCATGTTGCAACATATAACGCAGGGACAGGATATAAAGCTCTAGCATATATAACAGACATGTTATCTTTGTGCGGTTATATTGCAGACTTCGGGACGGGAAATACCTTTTTATATACAATGGTTGATTTATACGAAGACTCCATGTCTAATATAGGAGCTCAGGCTTCTGACCCTGTTGAGAAAACGCAAATATATGCAGACGCATTTTTGCAAATAGACGAAAACGGAATCGAGAATCCTGTTTCCGCTTTAGAAGTTTTAGAAAATATCTGCAAAGTTTTCGGAGCAAGAATTTTTCAAAGTCGGGGAGCGTGGTATTTTATACAATTGCAAAGGTATCAAACAACGGGGACGGTTGAATATAGGCGTTATGACGAAGCGGACAACGCTCTCGGTAATGGGACTTGGGATTTAAACAAAATAGCGGGTTCAAGTTTTGTTGTCACTTTAGACGATACAAATATTATAAAACTAGCGGGAATGAAAAAAGAGTTTTACGAGCCTTTGTTTAGAGCTGCGATAACATATGACACTTTTGGGAAAACTAGTTTATTAAAAGTCACTCCGTCAAATCAATTCTCAGGAGGAACAGCGTCAACTCATGTTTTAGGAGCTTTAACAGCTACCGCTAACGATGCGATTGAGGTTTCTTGGTGGGTAAGCACAGACATTGTGACTAATAGTTTTAATTATAGCACTACTATCAACGGCTTTTCGGGTGCGTTGACAGCTTTTCAATATGTGGGCGTTCAATTATATAATGACCACACAACGAATGAATATTGGGACGAGACGAATCAAGTTTGGGACTCGTCAGGAATACCTGTAACAAATTATTTTCAGGTGCAAAATTTAGGATTACCAGTGACAGGGACAAATTTCGCAAGTCCTCAAACGGGAAGTTTTAATTTTATAACCGCTGAGCTTCCGAGAAGTGCTATTTATAGCATTAAATTTTCTGCTGAGCCTTGGGTTTTAGGGACAGGGACTTTAGCCACTCCTCCAAATGGAAGCGGTCAAGTTTCGGCAAGTTCAACAGCTTCAGTCGCGGCACAAGCTCCTCATCCTGTCACACAATTCATGAGTCCTTCTAAAAATTACGGACGTTATGTTTTATATAGCGTTGCGGGTAATATAACTGTTAAGCAAGATTATTTTTCACAAGTTGGGAACGGTGCTTCGCTAGAATATCAGGACGAGGTTTTAATTGGAGACGGACCAACTAACGCCAGTGTCGGAAGGCTCGAAGTATGGAACGGTTCGGCTTATGTAGTTGCGGACACATGGCAACAGTCTCAAGCGGGGACATCAGCAACCTTATTAAATTTAATGGCGGAGTTAATTTTAGGGGGTCAGCGTGTTTTCGTTGACAAAAACCAAATGACAATATATTTAAAAGGTGGAGCGGGATATATTGTGGACTTTACAAACTCAATTAAAATCACAGAGGACTCGACAGATTTTCGATACATTCCCAACGGGTTTGAAATTCAGACAGGACTTGACGAAGTGTCGGGAGAATGGTTTAAAAGCGTTTTAGATACTTCTTCAAGCACGAATACAACAGTTCCCTCATATGTTACAACAAACACCAAAAAACCGAATAAAAACGCATATTTTAAATAGTTATGAGCTTTTACTTAAATAATCAATTCAACACCAGAGCTATTGGAACGCTAACCGCAGCAGTTACAAGAGGGGCGACTATTACCTCGTTAACGACTTCAGAATTACCAAATTCTATAATTCAAGACGGGACAAAATTAATTTTACAAGCACCTGACGGAACAACAAAAATGGTCACAGCTTCAGCTCCCAACGCAGCAGCAGCTAAAATTATTAATATAGATTCTGTCACTATTGCGTCAGGTTTTCCTATTGGGACAATGATATATTTTGAAGCGTCAGACTTTTATAATAAAACGTTAACGCAAAAAAAATATAATTTTAACCAACAAATAGTATTCTCAGGGGGAACAACAGACACTAATGATTATTTACGTAATTATTCACACGATACTCAATTTAATATAAATACATCGGCTTCGTTATCTAACGGAGACTCTAAGAATAACAACTGGGGTGCGAGATATGGCTTTTTTGTTGCTCCTGTTGAATGTAATTTGACTAAGGTTTTTGGTTGGATTAATGGTCACGGAGTTTCTAGTTCAAAACCTGAAGCAATAACATTAAGCATATGGAAAAAAGATTCTACTGCTAACGGGACAACCGCAACGAGAATCTATTTATTATCTCAGACAACTCACACCTTCCCTGCTAGTTCAGCTAATAATTACGTTGAACAAATTATCGACACGCCTTCTCCCGTTGCAATTAATAAATATGATTCATGTTTCGTGACAATTAGAAGAATCGGAGACGAAGAACACGACAGGACCGCTACTTGGTATTTAAATTTTGAAGTAATTTTCGAAGCAACACAAATTAATTAAAATGGAAAACGAAAAAAACATATTACAATGTTGGTATTCAGGACAGATTCCTGAAAGAGAGTTTTTTGACATGCTTTCTCAAAACCCTAAATTATTAAAATTATGGCATGAACAAATAATAATAAACAGTAAAAAAAATGACAAAAAAAGAAAATCACAACAGGAGGAAATCCAACAGGATTAATCCTAAAGTTATTGAATGGAATAAAAAACAGAGACACGAGTCACGTCCTGTCCCTGCATGGAAAATAGATTTATTTAAAATTGTCAGTAAATATGAAACAAAAAACCTTGTTAAATTAAACTCAAAAGATTATAATTCGAAATAATGAAAAAAATATTATTTATATTATGTTTATTGATGACTTTAGGATTAAAAGGTCAAATTGACGATTTGTTTAAATTTTCGACTTTTTACGGTTCTTTGGGCGTTAACAATGCGTTATTTTCGCAGGGTCAATATGTTATGCAAAACAACCAGTTAATCGATTTAACACAAGACAATCCTTATGATTTTTCTTTAAATATAGGCATTAGAAAAATCGCTCGTTTTAAACATCAAAATAAAAAAAATAATTTTTATGACGGTTCGGAAAAATATCACACAGATAACACTTTAATCGGAGCGGTTAAAGGTTTAGAATATAAATTCCAATTAGAAACAAAAAGACAACAAAATAGAGAGTTTAGAAATAAACATTATTTTCTTCGTTATTTATCAGACTATTATGTCATTAAAGCTGAACACTTAGAAAACGGTCTAGCAGACGTTAGATTTTATAATATTGACACGCGTTTTAGAGTTAAAATCGGTAATAAATTAAATTTCACTTTTGGCGGTTTAAATACATGGAGACCGTTAGGTTATGAATATAACGCAATTCAGTCTTATATTGACGCGGGTCATCCTTGGTGGCAATTAGCTTTTGATTATGGCTATGAGGACCATTACTGGTATTTTGACGGAGAAGGTAACGGACAGGACGACTGGTATGATTATTACGACTGGTATTGGACGAATCCTGACGGAGAGCGTATTGCGGAGACAGACCAAGAATTTTATAAATATCATTACGGGAGAATCGTTAGGGAGTATCAGTTGGATATGCAGGACAGTCTCGGTTTAACTCATGAATTTTCATTCGCATTAGGATTGTCGTTTTATCATTATTCGGATAATTTTTGGATTCATAGTTGGACGGACGTTTTTCCGAAACGTTGGGTTAGTGACATAGACGACAATATTTCACAATATATAGAATTAAACAACGAAAGGATTGATTATAACATCGGATTAATTGTAGGGACTAGAATCGGAAAAAACAAAAATTTCGGATTATTTGTCGAAGGCAATTACAATCAAATGTTTGAGAGAAATTGGTTTAACATAAAAACAGGAATTAACTATTTATTTTTTTAAAAAATGACAAAAGAATTAAACGAAGACACAACTTTCAAATTCAGCATTAAAACTTTGATAGCTATTGGAGTTATTGTTGCTTCTTTTATTGGCATGTATTATCAATTAAATGCAAAAATAGACGTAGCAATGGAAGAACCAAAACCCGAAGTTTCTGAAATAGAATTTACTTTAAAAGACGAAATGATTAGAAACGAGATTTTAAATCAGAGTAAACAATTAGAGCAAATTTTATTAAGGATTGAAAGAATCGAAAATAAAGTTTATGAATAAACAATTTATTGTTAATAATATTATTTCATATATATTTATAATAGGATTTTTATTATTAAATTCTGTTTCATTATATAGTCAAGATTTTATAAATGCTAAAAGTTTTGATAAAAAAATATCTAACGATATTGTTGTCATTGAATTTTGGGCAGAATGGAACGACAAAAATAAATTTGAAGACTTAAGCAAATTAAACGAATGTCAAAAATATAGAGTTGACATAAACGAAAACGAATCCTTAAAAGACAAATATAATATAATGGCTTTGCCGACTATTATCATTTTTAATGACGGGAAGCAAGAAAAAAGATTTAACGCAAATATTTCTTTTGAATTAAATGCAACAAAAAAAGACATTCAAAATATTATTGATAATTTGATTTTACAAAAATTTAGATAATGGAGTTATTACTTTATAGATATTCAACATCCTTAGAGTCAACATTAGGGATTTTATTTTCTTTAAATAACAAAAGAGCAGGACGAGAATTTCTTTGTTATACTATCGAGGACACATATAGAGATAAAAAAATAATGAATCACACAAGAATCCCGTCAGGAAAATATGAGATTAAATATAGAACCGAAGGGGGTTTTTATAATAAATATAAAACGAGATTTGCAGACATAGACAATAAAAGAGGAATGTTAGAGCTTCAAAACGTTCCAAATTTTAAATATATATTAATACACTGCGGAAACACATCAGCGGACAGCTCAGGTTGTTTGTTAGTAGCGGACAGCGTAAACAATAACCAAAACGAAAAAGGTTTCGCGGGTAAGTCGTCAATCGCATATAAAAACATTTATAAACGTCTTGCAGGACAATTAGACAAGGGAGACAAAGTTTACATTACTATTGAGGATTTTGACTCATAAAAATAATTTTAACATTTAAAAATATAAAAACATGGATAACATTTTTGACACTTTAAACGGATTTTTCAAGGACTTCACTTCTTTATTATTTAACTTATTTGCGGTTGGCATATTAGCGGAGATAATATTCGGCTCTTTTTTTGGAGTTAATATTATCGGAAATATTGTGGGCGTAGTTAATAAACTAGGTAACGAGGGTTTTGTCGGCATTATTGCAATTTTAATTTTATTAAACTTCTTTAAACAAGACTAATTATGATTTTAAATAATATATTTTCGAGTTTATTAAATAACGCAGAAGGGATTTTAGATAAAACTATTACTACCCAAAAAGATAAATTAAAAGCGAAAGCGGAATTAAAACAATTATTAATGAACGCAGAATCATCAGCTCAACAGCAGGTCACGAGACGTTGGGAAGCGGACGCTAAAAGCGGTCACTGGTTGTCAACCAATATAAGACCTTTGATTCTTATATTCTTAACAGTTGTTTTTGTTATAATGAGCTTTTTTGACGGTAATGCAGGAGGATTCACAATTAATGACGCTTATAAACCTATTTATCAAACGTTATTAATAACGTGTTACGGAGCTTATTTCGCGGGAAGGTCGATTGAGAAAATAAAAAAATAAATTTGAGAAAAATATTAAAACATAGCGAGTTTCAAGATGAGATGATTCTGTTATTTGAGCAAGGATTAAACTATACTCAGATAGCAGAACACCTCATTGAAAAATATAACTTAAATATTTCTGCTCATTGGTTTAGAACCTCTGTTAGATATTTTATTCAAAATGGATTAACAGACAGAGAAATATTAAAAGAAAACGTTTCTCTAGCAAAATCAAATCAAAGACTCCAAGACAAAAACAGGATTAAAAATAAAGCGTTTAGAGAGGACGCAAGAATTGAAAATGCAGTCTCAGAATATAACAAAGAATTAATAAAAGTATTAAAACAAAACTCTTTTAAATTATCTAAAAAAAAATATAAAGAAATCAATCAAAAATCTGCAATGATAATTCATTTGTCTGATTTACATTTTAACGAACTCGTTAATATATCGCATAATAAATATGATTTCAAAGTCGCGTCTCAAAGACTTTATAAATTTGCTCAAAGAATTAAAGAGCTTATTAATTTATATAAAATAGAAAAAATATTAATTGCAAACACAGGAGACATTTTAAACTCAGACAGAAGACTTGACGAACTTTTGGCTTTAAGCACAAATCGTAGCAAAGCTACATTTTTAGCGGTTGACATATTATCTAAATTTATTATTGATATTTACGAGAACACTGAAATCCTAGAAATTAATTTCGCGACTACCATAGGAAACGAGAGCAGGATAACTCAGGAAAATGGTTGGATTGATATTGTTGCGTCAGATAATTACGACTATACTGTTCACGAAATATTAAAAATATTATTTAGAGAGAATCCTGATATTAAATTTATTGGAGGCAATCCATTAGAAAAATTAATTAAAATAGCGGGACAAAATGTGTTGTTAATTCATGGACATCAAATAGGGAAAGCAAACTCAAACAACATGGCTAAGATAATTTCTAAATATTCTAAAAGACATATTATTGTTGATTTTATAATATTTGGACATATGCACGAATGTAAGATTTCTGACTATTACGCTCGAGGTTCTTCGTTAGTAGGAGCAAACGCTTACTCGGAAAATGCTTTAAATTTAAGCTCCAGAGCTTCTCAGAATACTTATATTTTATTTGAGGATAAAAGTCGAATTGACATAAGAATTGATTTACAACACACTAACTCCAAAGAATTTTATAATATTAACGATGAGTTAGCTGAATATAACGCCAAATCTGAACAAAAGTCAAAAGTAAAATCGAAAATAATCGAGATTGTCATTTAATTTTTTATATTAGACCACTTAATTTCTTCATAAGTATTTGTTTGGCTTAAAAACTTTGTTTTTTTGTTGAGGAGGAGTGGATTCGTTCTGCTCCTCTTTTTTATATAACTAACAAAATAATGTTAATAACTTATTTTTAACAATTTAGATAAAATGTTTAAAAACATTAAATTAGCATAAACAAATTACAAAACAATGTATATAAAATTAAGAGAAAAATTAATTAACGATTTAAAGCATTTAGAGAAAATGTTTAAGGAATATCATGTCCCTGTTAATTTACCTTGGGACGAAATCAAAAAAGAAAAAAGAGAGATTATTTTGCAAAATTTAGTCACAAGATTAAACACTCAATTAAACACATTTTTAAATCACAAACCGTCTTATAATGACTGGATGACTGAAATTGCAG
>TARA_R100000664_G_scaffold34175_1_pt1 | contig 14497 bp, 25 predicted proteins | sample TARA_R100000664 | Tara Oceans TARA_R100000664 (sample SAMEA2622705) | marine metagenome | biome: marine biome (ENVO:00000447); feature: deep chlorophyll maximum layer (ENVO:xxxxxxxx); material: "saline water (ENVO:00002010), including plankton (ENVO:xxxxxxxx)" | depth 115 m | reverse complement strand
GGTGCAATGCAATAAAGAGAGACGAACCAAAAAATAACTGTAGCCACATAATTAAAGAGACTCCTGTATAATATCTACTTATTCAATTAAACAATTTAAAAAATCACCCGGAAAGAGATTTCTATTTCTAGATATAAATCTTTCAAAATCTCCGTCAAGAATATAAGTGACAGCATGGTCATCTTTGTTCCTTACACTTCTTCCCGCTGCTTGAACTATAGTCTTTGCTGTTTGTAAATTATACCAGCCAGGGAATTTATTCATTCTCTTTTTTACAAGCCTATCTCCGAGATAGGGATATGGAACTTTACAAATAATTTGAAACCTACTAGTAGCATCTTTTAGATCAACACCCTCTGTCATAGACGGTGAAAGTAAAATTGTGGGCCTTTTAGACTTTATGTGAGACATTAACATCTCGTCTCTATTTTCAGAGTTGTGAACTATAAATCTATCAGACTTTATGTTTGACTTAAGATAGTTTGCAATTTTAAAAGTCTTGCAGTGTATTATTCCCTTTTCATCGGCATGATGCTCTATTATCTCCTGCACAGCGCGGGCTAGTTTGGGAAGTGTTAAATCTATCATCTTTGCACTCATGCTACCTACTGGTGAAAAAATAACCGGCCTATTCTTTACATCAAAAGGAGAAGGTATGCTTATAAAGCTTGCATCTTTTTCATCTATGCCTAGAGTTTTACAAAATATATTTTTATTCATAATTGTAGCACTCATAATGATTATCTTATCCCCAAGCCTAAAAAGGGTATCTTCTGCATACGCAGACACGTCAATTGGTTTAAATGTTGCCTTAAAAGATCCTCTGACATCTGTCTTTATGAGTTCATACACCCAGTTGTCTTTATCATACATCTTTACAAAGTTTTTTAATTTAGATGCATGACTCGTAAGAAGATCAAATTGTCTTGTAATTTTTTGAAACTGAGAAAGCTTTTGTCTAAATTTTTCTCCTCCAAACTGCTCTATCATTTTTTCAAAATGTTTAATTTTTTTATCTGCGGCGGGAATATAAGAGTCTACTATCCATCTAAACATTTGAAACTGTGTCTTCTTCTGAGGAAATCTTATTCCTAATAAGTTTCTAGCAAACAGTTCTGAGACAGATATCTCTACAAACCTTGATAGCTCAGCTTCAATATTATGGCCCTCATCTATGACAAGAACTTTTCTCTTTGTAATCTTTCCGCTATAGTTTGATTCAGTTAGAAAATAGGGAAAATTAGTCACACTCTCTTTGGAATCTAGGAATTTCTTTTTTACCTTCTTGTATTTGCAGTCAAATGAGCACGACTTAAAAAACTTACTAGATCTATCTTCTGTTCTTAAAAGTTGCTGGCTTTGAGAACAGGTATTTCCCTTATGATAGCTGCATTGATAATTTGAAGAAGACTTAAGAGAGACAACTGTTCTAAAATCATTCTCATACTGATCTTGTAATATTTTTTGTGTAGTTAAAAAATACGATCCTTCACAAATATCCTCGCTGATAATCTTACGGGATGCTAGAATTCTCGACACAGTTAAGCCAATTGCAGATTTTCCTACTCCTGTTCCGGCTTCGATTATACAAAACCTCTTTTTATTAGCAATGAGAGAATCAATAGCAAATGCTATACACTCTTCCTGCTCTTTTCTAATTGTGGAATATGGAAACCTATCCTTGTATTTCTCGTAATTCATTTATAATTTGAAACCCATACAGCAACCGATCTATCTGGATTTCCCGATATTGCTATGGAGTTTTCAGGTACAAGTACCGGCTTTTTATGTGGACCACCTCCTACCCATGACAGCGGACTACATTCCACCTCGTAAAGAAGAGGGGCAACTTTTTCCCCAGGGTAGAGAAACCCATTGTGGCCCTCACAGCTTAGTGAAACTTTTTCACCCTTTTTTAAAATAATATCTCGTGTCTTTATCATTAAATTTTTATACCTCTAGAAAATACATGTGTATTGCTTTCTGCAAGAGAAGCAGAAGTTTGACAGTTTAGCTTTGACTTACATTGAAGCTCATATATATCCTTGCACCCAGAATAAGATAAACCGCTTCTTATTCCAGAATCTAGCTCTCCAATTATATCAACTACATCTCCTCTAAACGGAACTAGTGCTGATACTCCCTCTCGAGACGCAACCCTTCCTCGCCAGTCCATTTGTGCTCTCTTGCTTGCCATTCCTCTGTATTCTTTGTATGCAAAACCACCTCGCATAATTTTCTCTCCAGGAGACTGATCAGTTCCGGAAAGTAACGAGCCTAGCATGACAAAGCTTGCACCAGCACTAATTGCTTTTACAATATCTCCGCTGTTCTTAATTCCGCCATCTGCTATTATAGGAACATCTAACTCATCCGAAATAGCTGAGCAGTCTATAATAGACTGAAGAGTGGGCACTCCGTGTCCTGTTTGTATTCTTGTAGAGCAAATAGAGCCGCCTCCAATTCCCACTCTGATAGAGCTTGCTCCCCATAGTGCAAGGTCTTTAAAGCCTTCTGCTGTTGCAACATTGCCAGCCATAATATGAACGTCGTCTCCAAATGTATTTCTTAGTACTTTTAAAGCGTGTCGCATAAGTGCATGGTGTCCATGAGCAATATCTACACAAAGAACAGTTACACCAGCATTCAGCATAGCAGAAGCACGCTCTACAAAATCATTTGACACACCAATGGCTGCACCAACATTTTCATTGCCACACATCTTAACAAGCTTTGTCTGCTCATCAATAGTATTATATCGATGGATTATTCCAATTCCGCCAGCCTTGCTCATCGTAGACGCCATCTTGCTCTCTGTAACAGTATCCATTGGGCTTGAAATAATTGGAATTTTCATCTCAATACTCCCAAGAAACTGGGTCAAAGATATTTCAGATCGAGACATAATTTCGCTATAGAGAGGTTCAAGCAAAACATCATCAAACGCTAATCCTTTTTTAAGGTTCATTTATTCTTTCCTCATAATCTATTTTAACCTTTTTAGACATAGTTTTTAAAAATCCTGGATTAATTTTTAAAGCTTCTGGTAAAATATTTTTTCTTATCTGTGATCGTGCAAACCTATCTCCTAAGTTTGATGGATCGGTTACAAATGGAACTCTATGCCTTTTACACCATGATTCTAAGTGTAACTTAGGTGTAAGTAAAAACGGTCTAATTACATTTCTATTCCTATAGGGCGTCAGTAATGGGTTTCCTCTAAGCGAAGTAAAGATCCACCATTCACCAACATCATTTAAATTATGAGCAGTGATAACGTTTTTATCATGAGAGTGTAAAATTTCATACCTCTTGTCCCGCCACCACTTCTCTAGCGATTCTCCCTTGGGAATGTCACCTTTAATTTCGTATACTTTTAAATCTAATTTTTTATCATTGCAATAGTTTTCAACAAGTGATCTTGCTTCTTTTGCATGATCCGTGCTGTGATCAAAATGAATTACAGAAATATTTCTCCTCCCTCGATTTAAAAAATCAAGTGCTGCCATTGAATCTGGCCCACCACTACATGAAATAGAAATATCTCTTGGAACTTTTCCTAACATCTTAATCATTGTAACACCATATATATTTTACAAATATTTGGTAAAATTTACACGCAATGGTAAAAACCGTTTGCGTAATAAACACAGAGACACTCTAAGAAAAATAACAATAGGAACTATATAAAAATGATTCGAAGACACCTAGATGAGTCTGGCCTATCCTATTTTCAGCATATGAAAAGGGCTATGTCAATATTTTCTCTTTTATCCCTAGCCACACTTGCAATTCTAATTCATTCACTTTTGCCATTTGTATGTGAAAATACTGCATCCGATATAGTAAAGAAGATATACAAAAATTATATATCGTAACTCTACTTTGTATGCTTGTCTGCGACTGCTGCAGAAGCCCATGCTTCCGGCTTTATCTTACAGGTAACACCAAGCCCTTTCACCCAACCTGTAATAGAGTCTACCAGCCCTTTGGTTTTTGACCTTTCAGTTCTTCCTATATCAACATGAATCTCTGCTTGCAAATCAGGTACTGACTCCACTAAAATTAAAAATACATCAAGTGCGTTAGAAACTTCATCTGTTATTCTTTTTCTGAGAGATATATCGCTATAGGCTACGGGCTTCTCTCTTTTAAAGAAATACCTGCTTGTTTTTTTTGAGCCTCCATGCAAACAAACAGTTGTAACAAAAATACACTTACTTCCGTGCATCTGGCTATCGCTTCCTATATAGACTGACCCGCCGTCAAGGGTATGCTCTATAGAGTGAGCTATGATTTCAGAAATGCTAGATTGACTTCCGGATCCGGTTCTCCAGTGTGTAGAGCTCGTATGCTGATTTGAAGTTTTATCTATAAAATTAGCATTGATACCGGGGTGTAAGCTCATAACGTTGATACAACTATAATTAAAATCCCTAAGTTTTATCAGAAAGATGATAAGAAATCATACAAGCACCTAATGATATAAGACATGTTGTTACACCTTCTAAAGATCCGCAAAATGCACAAATCATTGCTGACATAACATTGACAACTGATAGAACTAGCCAGAATGTTTTATTTTTTAGGATATTCATGAACCGTCTTTTGCTATGTGAGAATTTATCTCATATTATTACATATACAATCACGATAACAATCCCGATATTTTTAATTTTAATTTAAAACTTTTAAGTCAATCTCATAAAAAAATTCCATAGTACCATCTGGGAGAAGAACTTCACAAAGCTTTTCATCAGTATCTAGATTAAAGTACTCTCTCGCTGACTGAATATCAATTATAATTCCGCTAGAGTATACATCGCATTCGATTCCGACATACTCAAAAGCAATCGGCTCTATTATAACAGCGTCACCTACATTCATAAATCTATCGTAGAGCTTTTCTCAAGCTCTTCAAGAATTGAATCAAACTCATTTTCATCAACTCTCTTTTTTGCTTTCATAGTAGTCCACGCAGCGCGAAATGCCTTTACATCAATTCTTTCAGAAAAGTCAGAGATTAAGTTTTTTCTATCTTCTTGAAGAAGTTTTATTTCATTTTCTATAGTAGTAAGCTTTTCAACTAGCTCTTTTATAGTTTCCTTAGTAGCCATTATCCAACCCCTTTAAATCCGTTACTTCCAGTTATAACAGGAAACTCTTCGACTCCAGTAAGCGCAGCATATAAACTAAACTCTGCATCGGTACCTGCACTGTTTGATCTAAAGAATATCTCTTTGCATCTTACGTCAAATATTGTCGGAGGTGCATCAGCTTCGCCAGAACCGCCGCCCGAGCATGGTGGAATAAGAAAGTAATTACTTTCATACGTCGCTGGCCTAAGAGCTCCACCGGAATCTGGATCTCGCTGACCCGCAGCATACGATCCTGATTTTGTAAATGCGACCCTCAGAGAGACAGTTCCTATATTTTTAATAGCTATGTTTTTAGTAACATAAGGAAATGATATTCGCAAAACTTCGCCAACAGCGTTTGCTTGCTGAGCAACACTGCTTGTAACAAACGGAACACCTGCTACTTGATATGCAGGTGCAAAACCTGGGCCCTGTCCCGAGTACCAGCTAGAAGACATTGCTATCCTACTCCTTTAAATCCGTTGCTACCTGTAAGAACTGGAAACTCTTCTATTCCAGTTAATGCAGCATACATACTAAAAGGAGCTTGCTGAGTAGCGCTGTTGGACCTTAGAAATATTTCCTTGCACCTGACGTCAAAAACACTTGGCGGTGCATCTGCAACACCTGCCCCAGTGTCACACGGCGGTATAATAAAATAATTTGCTGGATGATCAGCTGGGGTTGTTCCCCCACCGGGTATTGTTTCGCCAGGTGCATAAGATCCAGATTTTGTAAATGCGACCCTAAGAGAGTAATTCCCAGTATTTTTAATCATTATGGACTTGGTAACATTGGGAAATACGATGTGTGTAGGCTGTGCATCTGCAGCTATCCTTCCTGCAGAAGACGTTACAAAGGGTATACCTGAAACTTGATATGCAGGTGCGAAATTGGGACCCTGTCCCGAGTACCAGCTAAATGACATAATTACTCTCCGCTATACGTACATTATAACTATTCTGTTTCATCAGTATATGCTATCCACTCAATAATATTTCCATCAGGGTCAGATCCGTAATAATAAGAAGATCCATCTCTATGTTTTTTTACATCTTCATGACTACACGGAAAATTAACAGTCGATCCCACTCTAAATGCAAGGTGAGCACTGTGCTCATCTTTACTTACAAATGCAATTTTTGTATCAAAGCATTCTACAAGTGCCCATGTTTTATCCTGATAAATGACTGATGCTTTGAGCATTTTCTTATACCATGCTACTGACTTAGGTATGTTTGATGATATAACTGCTATGTGATCAAATTTGCAATCTTCTAGTTTTATCTCTTCTTTTTCCATTGAGCCTGTATATTCCATATTGTATTTCGTAACTAGAGTTTCCTACTAGAGTAACTCTTTTTGTTTTTCCGCTTGAGCTTTCAAATTCTAAAATAGACACCTCTGCTACTTGAATTTTTATTTCATTATCGGTAGACCTGCATTTTCCAATAATTGTCTTGTCTCCCATTCCGTCTACTACTCTAGGATCACTTATAAATAAATCTCCCACTTTTAAAAATGTATCAGGCGATACACTACATGTATAACTGTCTTTATTTGGTGAAATCATTACTATGTTCATGTATATTCGTCATCTTCTGGCTTGGGAACAATAATCTCTTTTTCCTCTGCCTCTCCCATAAGCCTCCCCACAATGTAATGCGGATTTGAAAAAAGGAAATCTTTTATCTCTTCGACATTTTTAAAGAAATCTAAGAATTCCTCAACATAAAAGGTTATACCAACTCTATCAACTTGCATCACTATCGTATGAGAAGACTGATCTATAAACGCTAGCTCGTTTATTTCAACAATTGTATCGTCCTGTGGCACTAGCTAGACCATGATTTTCTTTTTTTGGCTTGAGACTTTTTTGTCTTTGTTGATTTCTTTAAGGAAGGCTTCTGTGCTTGCACAGGTTTTGTCTTTTTTACAACTCTTTTTACAAAGATATCTCTAGTTTGTGATTCATCAGGTGCCTCTACCCTTTTATCAAATAAATTTAATACCAGCTCTTCATGAGACTTAATTCCTGACTTTTCACAATACCTCTTAAGACTTACACCTTTCTTTCCAAGAAAATAAGAAAGTTTAATTTTCATAATCTACCTCTTTTTTTAAAAGAAAAAATCGTTTAATGTTTTCTTCTAAAATATGTAGGCACACTTCGACTTCTTTTTCACTTAGCAAAGAAGTTAATTTAAATTTAATTAATTCAACTACGTCATCAAGGCTTTCTACATCACTATCTTCATTAAGAGAGCTCGTGACTATTGTGTGAAACGCCTCCCTTACTACCTGGAGCCTTTCCTCACACCAGTCGCAAGCCTCAAGAAGAGCAGTTTCATCTCCTAGAGATCTTAATGAATCAAATAGATATAGAAGCTGATTCATCAGAAATTATCTCAATAAGCCCAGACTGAAATCTAGGATCCGATGCCACTTTCTCTAATTCTCCGGGTATGAGACTTATTCCTGAGGAACTGCATGCATCTTTTGCAATCTTTCTAATTGCTCTAAGAAAGACATTTCTAGCAGTTGAGTGGTTCATATCATCTCCCCTGCTAGACATTACTTCTGCAATTTCTCTATACCCCATCCCACCTTTTGATTGAACAGTTGCATATCCATTTTTTGACTTGTGACCTTTTGGCATTGGCATAATATTTTTCTCCTTTATAGCTCAAAATCTTCTGGGTTTTCAATTTCAGATATTCCAAATCGTAATCGAAGTACCTGCTCTTCCCTTTCGGAAAGCCTAGATAGAGAGGAAATAATTGCATCTCTAATTTTTCTATTGTCAAGCATATCATCTATTGATAAGGCATCTCGATCTTTGATAGTATCTTTCAGTGACCTACCAGATTCTTCATCACCGATCGGGGTGTCAATTGAGATAATATTGTTAAGCTTAAGAGATTCTAAGCTTAGCTCAACCATAGACTCTGTTACTCCCAATATCTCTGCAATTTCCGAAGTTGTGGGAATTGTTCCAAACTCATCTTCATATTCCGTCATAAGATTTTTAACTTTATATGCAAGGGAAATTGCATGAGAGGGAACTCTTACTGTATTCTTATGAGATGCAACATACCTGCTTACAGATTGCTTTATCCACCAGCTAGCATATGTGCTAAACTTAAATCCCTTTCTCCAGTCAAACCTTTCAACAGCTTTCATAAGTCCAATATTTGACTCTTGAATAAGATCTTCCATAGGGCAACCACTCTTATAGTACCTTTTTGCAATACTAATGGCAAGCCTGAGATTAGATTCAATCATAACCTTTCTTGCAACTGCATCGCCCATTTCAATTTTTTTACAAAGTTCAACCTCTTGCTCTCTTGTAAGCAATGGAGATTTTCCAACTTCTTTCATATATGTGTCTAGTAGTGAACCCACAAACACCTCCTTTTAACTTTAACTTTTAAATTATAAATTTTATTTCTTAATGCTACACGTTTGTGATATTATAAATTTAATCACCGTGAATGGCGAGGAAAGGTATTTTTTGTAGAAAGATATTCTCTATGCTTTACCTCTCTTTTCTTTCGCCACATCAGCTCTCTCTGCAAATAACAAATCTCTGTTTCAAGATAGAGACCCTGGCTTTTTGCATTGGGATCCTTTGAGAAAATCCAGTTTTCTCCTACAGACCTTAGCTTTGACTTCAGTGAGGTAAAGCTTGAATTAATTTCTGAATCTGAAGCGTAAGGTAGTCGCTCAGGGAGAATAATATTTAACACTTTCATCTAAAATACTCCTTGTGTAAGTGCATTTTTATTATAAAACAATTGTGTATTTTTTACACGAAATTAAATAATAATTGGCTTACCTTTGAAAGTAATAGGTCGACCTGCAAGTGATACTACTTTTACTAAGTTTACACCAGGCAAGCTTTTTATAAGCTTCCCAATACTCATTATATTCTTGTAGGTCTCACTGCTGTTAGGTAGAAACTTTACATATACCTCTACAGATGCTCCTGACGCTGTTCTATCCACAGGAGATCTCTGGCCGACAACAGAGACTGTCGGGAGAACTCTAATTCTTGTAAGAGTGTCAGGTACGTGAGTGTCTGAATCTAGTCTCAATATACAGTTAATATTTGTAAGAGACTTATCAAGTCGCGTCTCTTCGTATTCTTTAAGTAAAAGCTTTTTAATATACTTTCTGACTCTTTCATCACGTGTCATTATAAACCGCTCCTGTCTATAAGTATTAGACACTAAAGAGTTATTCACACTTCTCCTCTATCATTGCACATCCTACTGATAAAAGGGTACATGCTGCGGAAACTCCGTTTTCAATTGCACATCGAGTTACCTTAGAAGGATCTATTATTCCCTCGTCAAACATATTACAAAGATTAGCTGTTATAACATTAAACCCAAATCCAAAAGATTTCTCTTCTTGAATTTTCGAAATTACAAGGTCGGGGGATTCTCCTGCGTTTTTTAATATTTGAGCAATTGGTGAGTAGCATGCGTTTCTCATAGCACGTGCACCAGGTTGTAATCTCTCTGGATAAGATTCAATATCTATGCTAGTTGCTGCATTTACAAGACAAACACCGCCCCCAGGAACTATCCCTTCATCAATTGCTGCCTGAGTTGCGCTAAGTGCATCATCTACCCTATCCTTTCTTTCAATCACCTCACCTTCTGTTGCACCTCCTACTCTTATTATTCCCACTCCTCCTGCAAGACGAGCAAGCCTAATTCTTAGAACGTTCTCTTCATCTTCTGTAATTCTTGGATTTAAAAGAGCATCTCTTAGCTGAGCTTGTCTTTCTTCAATTTTATCTTCTGCCGCTGTGCAGTCAACGAATACAGTTGCACCTCGTGTTATAAGAACCTTTGAACATGTCCCAAGATCGCTCATCTGTAGCGACTTTAATGTTTCCTCATCTCCATTGAAAACACTAGTTCCTAGCATAAGAGAGAGATCTTCCATCATTCCCACTCTTGCATTTCCAAACCCAGGAGGTTTAATGGCACAAACTTGCAAGCTTCCCCTTGTTGAGTTTAACACCAATCCCTGGAGTGCCTCACCGTCGACATCTTCTGCAACTATTACTATGGGCTTGTTTTCCTTGAGAGAGCACTCTAGAAGGTGTGAAATCTTGTGAATGCTGTTTATCTTTTGGCTACATAGAAAAATATAAGGATTTTCAAATTCAACTGACATTTTCTCTGTATTGTTTACAAAGTAAGGAGAAAGATATCCCCTATTTATCTGCATTCCCTCTACGACAATTAAATCACTTATAAATCCTTTTGCCATTTCAACCGTTATTACTCCGTCGGACCCAAGCCTGCTTGTTGCTTCTGTAATAAGCTCGCCTATCTTTTTCTCCCCGTTTGCAGAGATAGTGGCAACTTGCATTATTTCATTTTCATTCGACACATCTTTTGAATTGGTTACAATATATTCTATAATGTCTGACGAGCATTTTTTTATTCCAGTTGTAATATCTCTTGCTTTATAGCCAGCTGCTATCATTTTTGACCCTTCAGCAAATAGAGATCGCGCTATTACTGTTGAAGTAGTGGTTCCATCTCCGGCAATATCAGCAGTTCTCGCTGCTGCTTCTTTTACAATATCAACACCCAAATTTTTAAATTTATCTTTTATTCTAACAGACTTTGCAACAGTTACTCCGTCTTTTGTAACTATTGGATGTGAGGCAGGCTGCTCAATAACAACATTCATACCAAGCGGTCCCATTGTGACTGCAACTGCATCTGCAAGAACATCTACGCCAGAGAGAAGCTCTTCTCGAGAATCAATATCAAAATTAATAATTTTTGAACTATTTGACATAACTAACCTTTTAGAATTCTTTTATTTGCAGATGATTCTGAAATGGAAGGTTTTATAACTCTTCTATTCCTCGTTACAACATTTTCTGCAATATATAGATCTCCCATTTTAAAAGCTATCTCTTCATTTCCAATTAAGCCTGTGCTTCTCCACGAGCGAAGAGTTGTCTCTGGGACTTCTATTTCATTATCTGACTTCATCTTTCTGCACCTTGAACTTTGTTTAAATCTTTCATATTTAACCTTGCTTTTTGACCATTCCCAAGATCAACAAAGGCAAAGTCTTCAATACTTTTATCATCTTGTGAATTACTTTGCTCTAATTTTTCAGAATGTGAATCTTGCGTTGATGGAAAAATAGCTGCTACCTCTGAAGCTTTTTCTAAAATTTTGTCTATTTGTCGTGATGCTCGAGCCACCATTGTCTCTCGAGCATTATCAAGAGAGATAAATATTTCAGAGTTAACGTTTTCTAAATTAACTTCTTTTGCGTCTTCTGTCGGAAGTCTTACAACATAGCTTGTACTATTTCCGTCAAGTGTTTTTTTATTGATCTGCTCGGTTACAAGCACAGGATAGACCCTTGCATCTTTTTTTGCCAAGAGGTATATAACCTGTCCTACAAATAATTCTAAATCGTGTGTCATAGAGAAATTATACACACAGAGATATAAAAATAAAAAAGGCGGGATAAAAAAATCCCGCCTTTTATAAAAATATTAAGTTAGCTCTATCTAAAACCGGGTCCAGGAAATCCTGAAGTAATTCCGCTAAACGGATCTCTTTTTCCCTTTCTTCTATTTCGTGTGGTTTTTGATTTCTTTATTCCGCTCATGATATTTCCAATCTCCGCGCGAATAACTTTTCTAAGCTCATTTTCCTGAAGCCTTTCTTGACGCATTCTCTTGATCTCTCTCTTGAGCATGTTCTCATCTATGTGAACCATTTCTTCCATGTAATCACGACGGCTTCTAGATTCGTCACCTTTGTTTCCACCATATTTCTGAGACTCTTCAAAGTCTTCTCTGCTCTCAGACTCATCTCCTTTGTTTCCGCCGTACTTTTGTCGCTCACCAAGTGAATCAAGAAATCCAGCCTCGTCATCTTGTGCTTCTGCAAGCTGGTTCTTACCGTATCTCCACTCAGCTTCATCTGAAACAGATGAGTCGTCATGCTGGCTTCTATTACCAGCTTCATTAAGTGATCTTCTCTGGCCGGAAGGTAACCCAGCAAGCTTTGCTAATCTATCAGCGTTAAAATTCATTTGAAATGCCTCCGCACCTTTTAATTATTCAGCTCAAAGTGTTTTTGCTTAATTTAGATTAGTTCTTACTGATTCAGTAATTGCTTCACCCTTTTTAGCAGCAATAGCAAGAGGCTCAAGTCCCAAACTTACTCTTACAGCATCATAAGTTTCATGATCAAGATTTTCTTTTAATATCGCCATATCTGCATATTGATGTAAATCCCACTCAACTATAGGAACATCTTCTCCGTCCAATCCAGGCTCAACTTCATCCGTGTTTCTACTTTCAAAAATATACAAAAGAGAAGGCATTGACTCTTCTCCCGGAACCATTATGAATGGTATTGCTGAAGATTCTCCCTCTTCTGTTTCTTCGTACATGATTTCTGGTATCCAGTTACTACTCATTTTATCACCTCAAGTAATGATATAATAATTTATCATGCTAGTTTGAATTAGTAAACTTTCTTCTTTCATCAAGTGTTCTTATTTGAAGCCTTATACCGGTTACTTCATAATAATATTGAATTACTTCAAGATCAAACTCATTTGGTAACTGCTCCTTGGTAATAGGATCCCTTCTCGAAAAAAGCTTTCTCATTTGAGAAGGAATGCTTTTCATTATTTCTTTTTTTATAGTTACCCAGTCATCGCAATCATCAGCATATTTTGCTATTAGAGATATCTGCTCAACTATTCTAAGCGGTATCATCTTCTTGACTTTCAATATCGACGTCTACTGCTTCAATGGGTGGTGGCTCTTTATCGGGCATGTCCTCGCTATCCGTTTCTTTGTTCGTAATATCCACTTCGAGATCAACCTCTTCTTCTGGTGCAGGAGTTTTTATCTTTACATCCGGTATGGAGGGGCCGTCTGAGGGCATTGTCTTCATTGCAAAAACTGCCCTAAACCCCTGTGTTGTTCCGTACACCTCTAGGTGATCTGAGTCACACGGTATTGAATAGTAAGACGATGAATCGACACCGTAAAATCCACCATAGTGAAGTGAATTAATAAAGCTATCAAATACATCCTCTCCCTGGTTCGCACTTATTCTGGAAAGCGGTGCAAATATTTCAGACAGAAGCTCAATACACTGTGCGTAAGAGATAAGAAGCTCCTTGTCTATTTCCTGCGAATCGCTTTCGCTATCAAACAGTCTAAAGATAAGCTCGTCATAAAAATAATCAAGCGAAACTTTTCCCTCGTACTCAACGCCGCCAGTAGAAGCACTTATATCTACACCGTCATCTCCCGAATCTTTGTTATCGCCTCTAGCTTTAGCAGGTGAATAGTCACCCAAATTTTTATTAAGAGCTTCTCTGCAAATATCAAATACATTTCCCTTGTCTTCAATATCCAAGAGCTCCCCTCTCTTGATCCTTCTCACCATTCCTGCACCGATCTGCCCGCCTTCTACTTTTACCATAATCCCAGGAAGTTCTTTTTCCGATCTGCTAAATCTTATCTTGTTAAAGAAGTAATCTATTATCTCGACAGCTTTTGCAACACCGTCGATGTCAAACCCATCGGGTGGGTTGGTAATTTTTCTAATAACTGCATCTCCATTACTATTTACAATTGTACCGCTCTCTATAAATTTTTGCGCTATTTGGCCTGCAGTCCTAAGAGGTCTTATTATTTTAACATGTCTGTCAAATAATCTTCCAGTTGCAGACCCTAGCTTTGACAACTTGTCTTTTCCTCCCATCTTTTTAACTTCAAGTGCTTCACCAGTAGATGCAAGCTCAAGATCATAGGGTTTAGTACCAGCAACGTGACGTATTCTAACTGGAGGAAGCTGGTATTCGTCGCTATCTTCGCTTGTCCGTATTCCTATAATATACTCAACAGCTTCATTAGCATCAAGCTTTGCGTTGATACCTTTCCCTTGTATTAGAATACCTCCGTCAGGTTCGCTTACAACTGCATATCCATTCATACCCAGGTAAATTAAATTCTCCATTGCTGCAACAGCTTTCTCTGCACCTTCGGGATCTTTTCCTCCATCGGCGGTTGCAGAAGCTCTTTCGTTCCATAAGTTCCACTTACCCGAAGAAAACATTTTTAACTTATCAGACCAGATAATTTTAACAAACGGAAAATCCGAGCTACGAGAAGCGTCTTCTAGTAAAATTTTTCTCACTATTTTTTCAATGTGTGACTCATAGTGTAATGAGCTTTCTGCGAGCGTATCACCTGCAAGCAAACTCTCTATATAATCAACTGCCTTCCGTGCCTCTTGGGAAGTTGAACTATCTGAAAGATGACGAGCAATATATTC
>TARA_R100000664_G_scaffold9096_1_pt1 | contig 14564 bp, 15 predicted proteins | sample TARA_R100000664 | Tara Oceans TARA_R100000664 (sample SAMEA2622705) | marine metagenome | biome: marine biome (ENVO:00000447); feature: deep chlorophyll maximum layer (ENVO:xxxxxxxx); material: "saline water (ENVO:00002010), including plankton (ENVO:xxxxxxxx)" | depth 115 m | reverse complement strand
CCTGCTACTGCAGCTGCACTCAGACCTTTTGTAGCGCTTATATCACCTACAATGGATAATTTAGCCCCGGGTCTATTAATACCTACGCCGACATTACCATTAAAGTAGTTACTTTCTACATTACATGTGGAACTTAGCCCTCCATTAAGGACACACACACCCTTATCCTGTATCACTGTACAATTGGAATCACTGGTAATAAATTTAGGCGAGCAAATGCAACTCGAAAAGCATCCACATGCACCTTTAACAATATAACTTGCGCATATATTACCACTTCCATCCATGCAAGAATATCCGGTCTTAACGATTGCCCCACAAACCTGAGTATCAAAACAACCATAACAACCGCAGACATTACCACTTCCATCAAAGCAAGAATATCCATCAGTAACACATGCACCGCAGACGCAACTACCACCATATACTATACCGCTACCTGCGCAAATATTACCAGTACTGCAAACATAAGCACCACATACAGAAGTTTTACCGCATACATCAATTCCACATAATTTGTCCGCACTCGCGGTGCCAGCTACAGTAAGTGCTTGACTAGGTCTAATAGTACCAATACCAACACTACCACCGAAATAGCTATTACCTGCTACTGCAGCTGCACTAAGACCTTTTGTAGCACTTATACTACCAACCACAGATAAGTCACCACCAATATCATGTCCATCAGAAGTAATAGTTCCTGTAACATCAACCCCGGTGCTTTGTGTTTTAAGCTTCTCGCTACCGTCATAATATAACTGAACACATGAGTTGGCGCGAATTGCGACCCCGCCCTCCCCGCTCTTTCCTTGCAAGTAAATGTTACCATCTGGTTCTCTAATAATTAAATTACCACCCGTCCCACCTTGTATATATGATGCACCGTCTGCATTACATTTCCACATTGATAAATCCGAGTCGTTTCCCAATGCTAAAACACAATCATCTCCTAAATGAAGTGATTCTGTTGGCCTATTAATACCGATACCAACATTATCAGAAAAATAAATATTACCTCCTGTTGCGCTAAGACCATCATTAACACTAAGCTTACCCGTGATAGTAAAATCACCGTTTACATCAAACCCGGTTAATTCATACTGTGTAATATCGATAACCTTAACAAACGCAGAAGTTGCATCAATTGTTGTTGCACATAATTTTCCAAAAATAGTTGCATCTTGAGCTGTTAAGCCCTGTGTTGAAAGAGAGGTTGCAACAGTGCTACCGAGGTTAAATGCCGGGGCTGAGTTAGATTCTCCGAGAGCAAGCGGTACCCCGCCATAGGATATAATACCGTCTCCCGCTAGGTAGTTATTTTGTATGGTGCTACCAGTCCAAGAGCCATATATAAAATTTCCACATACTTCTTTCCCGGATAATGCTTCGGAAGTTTCTATATTACCAGTAGAGCAAATAGACTCAACGCCGCATATATGTGCACCACATACGGATTTATACGCATTAAATCGTCGTCCCATATTACATATTTAATCAGTAAATTAAATATGATAGGGCAGTAAAAAGGTAATTAATTAAAATTATTGCTTAGGAGTTTTTATATGAGGAACATCAACCTCACTTAAAGTATGATGTAGCAACTTTTTATGAGATGCACGCTCCGGATTAATATCGATGCCGCCCCTACGGGCATATAAGCAACGGACATTTAGTTCTTCCGGATCAATTGTATCCTTTATACGCTTATAGATAGCTTCACAAATTTCTTCATGAAAGTGACACTCATCTCTGAAAGAAACAATATATTGCAACAGTGAAATAGGGTCTACAGTATTTTTACCTTTTATATAAATATAAACATCTCCCCAATCAGGTTGCGAAGTAACACGGCAATTAGACTTAAGTAAAGCGCTATGATAATAAACTTTATCTGAAGGAGCATCCTCTATCTCTTGAAGCAAGTTTGGATCTTCTGAATATACAGAAAATTCCACCTTATCGACAGGGTATTCATCTTCTAATGTAATATAATTAGGAGTACAATCTACACTATGCATCCACTCCAGTTTTGCGTTAAACATATTAACATCACCTAAAACTCGAGCATTACTATGCACTTTAACTAGTACTTTAGTTTCAAGGAGCGCACTTAAATCAGATGCTGCCATTTTGCTAATTTGATCTAAAACCTCTTCTGCACTATCACCTAGTTTAGTCATGTTAAATGAGTTAAAATACAACTTAATAGACTTAGATTCAACAATATACTTACTATCACAAGAATATACAATCTTAGCTACACCAACTACCGGTAGTCCATTATTAGTAAGAGCTGATATTTCATATCCATTCCATGTATCATTACCGACAAAAGGTAGGTTATTATCTTCTAATCCTAGATGTGTCCTATTTGATTGACGAGGCTCTCGTACAAGAAGACCCGGATCATATGATGATTTATACTCAGACGTTTGTCCTAAATGTTTACTAACATTACTATTATCAAGTTTAGCCATAATTAAATTTTAATATCGATATCACGTTTAGCAAGAGTTGACTTAATAGTCTCTAATCTTTCCTCTACACTACCCTCAAGCATTACAACTTCACTATCTATATCCCCTCTTTCGAAATATATATTAAATATATTAATAATTTGATTTCGAAATCCCTTATCTACACTTCTCTCTCCATCATCTATTAACTTTACATCTTTAGGAGATGTATAAAAAATAATGTCATATTTATCTTTTAAATTTTGCCAAATTAGTTCACAGGCATCATAACAACGCCTACTGATTTTATTGTTATCGAGCAACCATAGAGAATATACAATACCGTCTAATCCACACCTATCAAAGATCTGATGCACACCTCTAATTAGATGATCAGCTTTATTTTTATAAACATTTCGAACATGCTCTGTCATAATAAGCATTTGAGTTAGATCACCGCCGCTCTCATTAATAGGCATGTTATACTCACGACTTACCAGTCTTGTAACTTCAGGTACAAATTCGAATGGGTAGCTACCATTTTTTTCATATAATGCTTTGAGTAAGGTAGTTTTACCAGTACTCTGAGCTCCAGTAAATGAACAAATCATACTATATATTATAAGTGTTCCTCAAGAAATTCCATCCAAGCATCAAAAGACGTCTTTCTTAATGTATCATAAGTTTTATCTATATTGAGGACATCACGCGTTCTTGCAGATTTTTCTACTATAATCTCGCCTGCATCAACCTCTGCCACTACTTTATGAACCACACTACCAATTTTAGCGTATGAAGCTATATTTTCCCATGCACGTTTTTGCGGATCTTTACCTTTTAACTCAGGATATTTTGTTATAAGTCCCGGGTGCCCATTGTATATATTATACATCTTGCACTTATCCGGAGGCACTATTCTTAACCACCCATTTAAGGTAATGAGAGTATCGTTTTTATCGAATTGTATATCCTCTAAGATATCCAATGTTTTTGCTTCATCATTATTAACCCTAAAATCTACTTCTATATTCGGATTAACCTTGTCCAAATTAGCATTGGTAATAACAAAATCCGGTTTTCTATTTAACTTTGTAGATAGGTCAACTATCTCAGATCCTGTTTGTGAAAACAAAGCTACCCAATTTTTATATCTCATTATAGATATGTTAATGCCAACCAGTTAATAATCAAGTGTATGGTGTTGTCGCATGCGATTAAAAGCCATGCAGACAAATATTCCGGTACTTCTTTATGATACCCGGTATCTTTGCAATCTTCCCATTTATGCCAATAGCGCTTAGGCCCTAGCCTACTTTTAGCAAATACAACATATCTTGCAAGCCGGTACCGATCAATAAAAAAATGAGTTATACAAATAACTAACAACGCCCATACGGAGGGACATAAAATTAAAAACGGGAGCGAATATGTAAGAGCGTGCGCGGCTGCAGCCTTATTACACTTGGTCTTATTTAGCGCCATCCAATCACTCTGGAAAAGGTAGTCACCAATCAAATGTAGAATTAATTGGAGCATATTTATTATTATTATTTTATAGTGGAAAGCCGCTTTTTCAAGGTCTATTATAAATAATATTGTGGAAGATTTTTTAAAGGTGGTAACTGATGTTGGATTTCCGATTGCAGGCGCACTAGGATGTGGTGCATTTGTTTTTATTATTCTAAAATTTATACTTAATGAAATTACCAGTGGAGTAAAAGGTATAGGAGGGATGATTAAATCCTTAGAAAATAGGGTACAGACAATGAATAATGATATTGTAAAGATAGATACATTAGTGTCTTATGCGTTTAACAAACAACCTAATTTGGATAGATTAGCTGCAAATGAAGGAAAGGAGGATGCCAGAAAAGACTAATGAGCGAGGAAATAGTACAAGCTATTAATGATTTTGGATTTCCGGTGATCGCCGCGGCAGGACTTGGTTATTTTGTTTATTATACCTGGAATTGGGTAGTTAAAGATATTAAGCCGGTTTTAGATGAATCTACCGGTACGTTAATAGGATTAATAGATAGAATTAGAATGTTAGACAATGACATGATTAGGCTCAACACAAAGATACAAATGATCTTACAAGAACAAGAGCAGCTATTGCGCGCAGAAAGAAGACATAATAGACGGAAAGAAAATGTTCTATCTGATGAGCTGTAGATTATATATTAATAGGAGATAAATACGGACATGAAATATATTTGGTTATTATTATTAATGAGTGGTAGTACCATGGCAAATGAGTTAAAGTTTAGGTTTAAATCACCTTCGTTTAATGGTATTGGTTATAGCGCCCATAAAATAAATCTAGAAAATATTTCCGCCGCTAGGAAAAAGACTATTAAAGATGAACTAAAATCTTTAGCAATCCAAGCTAATTTAGCTAACAGTAGGAAGCCGTTAAATGTATTCTTAACAAATCTCCAATCTAGAATCTATTCTGAACTCTCAAAACAAGTTACTGAGCAGCTTTTTGCTGAAACTGGTAATGATTCAGGTTCATTTGATTTAGATGGTAATATTATATCCTGGTATAAATTAGCTGATAAAATTAATTTAACAGTTACAGATACTGATGGAGATCTTACAACTATACTAATACCTGTAGGATCTCTTTTATTACCGGAACCTAATGAAGCCACTACTGAATAGCCTTTTAGCCTCGACGTTACTATTTTCCGGTTGTACAGCCTTTCAAGGCGCTAAACAACCGCCATTTATCGCACCGGCACCATTAACGGAACGACTAAATAGTCTACCGGAATTAGATGGTGAACCAATTTATTTAGGTGTTTCTAATTTTAAAGATCTTACCGGTCAAAGAAAACAGTCTGATAATTATGCTAGCTTTTCTGCTGCTGTAACTCAAGGGGCTGAAGCATGGTTAATTGAATCACTGTTAGAATCAAACGGGTGGTTTAAGGTACTAGAAAGAGGCCAACTTGATAGTATTATGCGTGAGCGTGCAGTAGTACAACAAACGCGACAAGATTTTACAGATGACGATGACACGGGGTTAAAGCCTATGCTATTTGCAGGGCTTCTGGTACATGGAGGTATTATTTCCTATGACACTAACACTGTATCTGGCGGGATTGGCGCAGCATATCTGGGTATTGGTGCTCATGAGCAACATAGAAAGGACGTTGTAACAGTTTCTATAAGACTGGTAAGTACATTAACTAGTGAAATCCTTTTATCATCTACAGTTTCAAAAACTATATATTCTACAGCGTTGGGCAGTGACATGTTTAAGTATGTCAAAGATGCATTAAACCCACTAGAAATAGAAATAGGGTTTGCTAAAAATGAATTAGTTTCAGTAGCTACCAGAGCAGCCATCGATTTAGCAATATTAAATTTAATTAATAAGGGCGAAGAAAAGAAGATGTGGAAATTTAAGGAGCCTGAAATTACCGAAGAGCCTATAGAGGAAACAGAATAAAGAGTATTTTTTTGACTAAATACTTGTATGAAATTCAAATCTCTTTTAACTGCTTTATGTTTATATGCTGGCAGTGCACTCTTTGCTAGTAACGAAATTTACTTAGATCAAATTGGTAGTTCGGGTATTTTTAACATATCTCAAATTGGTTCATCAAACAAATTAGGTGAAGGTACAAATCGATCAAGAATTGAAGGTGAAGAAGTTATATTTAATGTAGCTACAATTGGTAATGAAAATCTTATCGATATCGATTCAATTGGTAATGAGGAACTAGTAAATTTAAATCTTGAAGGTGACGCAAATGAGTTAATTCTCGCGTTAGAGGGTGATAAAAATGAAGTAAATGCATTCATTGCTGGTGACTCTAACAATGTATTAATCGCGGGCAATGAAGATGATACGCACAAAGCTACAGTTCATAATGGTTTAATTAACCTAAACATTGAAGGAGCTTCTAATGATGTTGATTTATTATTATTTGATACATCATATACCTTTACCGATTATCATATTGCCGGATCATTAAATGATGTTAGTAGTTATCAAGAAGGTCACGGAGGTCTAATTGGACATTCACAGCTAGTTGATATTTTTGGTAGTAGTAATAACTTATTGGTATCACAAGTAGGCTCTGAAAGTCAGTTTATTGAGCTCTCTATTCTAGGAAATGAAAATAACTACCAAATATTCCAAACAGATGGTGCGTTTGATCCGACATTTATGCCTGAGCAAACTGACAATAATGTCATTCCGTTTAATGAATTTAGCAACCCAGATGGTCCTCCGCAAGCCGGTGGTCAAGGCGGTAACGAGTAGTTTATTATTCTTACTATTTCTAACACCTGCTTTTGGTGAAATAGGTAATATCACCTCTCAAACTAGAGCTGCGCAAATCACTAGAAAGGGCGATAAAATATTAACTGAAGTTAATACGCCCGTGGAGATGCGCGACTTAATTCAAACTCTTAAAGGTAGGGCTAATATTAAATTTGTTGATGATACTAAAGTAAGTGTCACAGAATACTCAAAGTTATTAATAGATGAATTTGTTTATAATCCGGAAAAGAAGACCGGTAAACTTTCCCTTAAAGCCGCTTTAGGTACTATTAGATATTCTTCTGGTAAGATCGCAAAAAATTCTAGACAAAATGTAAAAATTAAATCGCCTACAGCTTCTGTATCTGTCAGAGGCACAGATTTTACTATGAATGTGCAAGAAGATGGTGCTACTAGTTTTTTACTTCTTCCTTCTACAGATGCAGATGGAAGCTCATACGTCGGGTCTATAGATGTCTCTACACTAGGTGGTACAGTTACTTTAGATCAAGCATATGAAGCAACTACTGTAACAACAGCTATTGCACCTCCGTCACCACCACAGGTTATACAGGAGGATGGAGCAGTAAATGGTAAAAAACGAGACGTGAAAAAGGATAATAACGAAGATAAAAAGCCTACAGATGAAAAAGAGGAGGATAAATTTGACGAAATTAAAATAAAGAAAAAAGAAACACAGATTATGAATACATTTTTAAAAATGAATGATGGTCGATATGTTTTCTTTTCGAAGGATAAAGACAATATGATTTCTCTTATAGTTGAGGATGGGAGTAATGTAACAGTAAATTATGATAACAGAGGCAGCATTATTAACGCAAAATTTAACTCAGGTAATAATGTTTTATTTAACATTAAACAGCAATGAAAACGTTTAATATTAAAAACTACCTCATATGCATATTTTTTACTATGCTGTTGGTTACCTTAAGAATGGTTGACCCTTTCTTTATCGAGACATTAAGATTAAAAGGTATAGATTATTATCAAACAAAACAAGAAAAGGTATTATCAGAAAATATTTCTATTATAGAAATAGATGAAGCAAGTCTAGATAAAAATGGGCAATGGCCATGGAGTAGAGAAATAATAGCTAAAGGTGTTGAAAAGGCCTTTGCTAATGAAGCGCAATTAGTAGTTATTCCAATACTATTTGCTGAAAAAGATCGTTTGGGTGGTGATGAATATTTTACTAATGTACTAAGTGAGGCACCAGTTATTATAGGGCAGTCAGCTAGTATAAAAGGTAAAGGGAAGCCAGTTCCACGTGGACTTGCTAATATAGGAGAAAGTTTAGATGGGTGGTTATATGATTATCCCGAAGCAATTGGCCCCGTACAGGAATTAGGAGAGTATGCCGCCGGAGTGGGTATGATATTAACAGCTCCGGAATTAGATGGTGTAGTAAGAAGACTGCCTCTAATAGTACATGTACAAGGAGAAGCTTACCCGACGATTCCTTTAGAGGTAATAAGACTGTTTGCTGGTGAACAGTCCTATCAAGCTAAAGTTGGTCTTGGTGGAGTGGAAGCTGTTAGAGTACCTGGATTTGATCCTATTATTACAGATGCAAACTCTAGAGTGTGGTTAAACTACAAATACGAATTTGATAAAGTATCGTTTGCAGATGAAGATTGGTCAGCTGTTAAAGGTAAAATTGCCGTAATAGCATTAACAGGTGAGGGGCTAGCTAATACAATTGCTACTTCAACTGGTGTAAAATATGGGCATGAAGTAACTAGTTCAGCGCTGCAAATGTTAATTGACGAATCTAGATTACAAAGACCCGTTGAATCAACAGTATATGAAATATTAATAACAGCAGCATTTTGCTCTTTGCTTATTATAGGAGCTTTATGGTTATCGTACATAGCTAGCTTAGCTATAATCTCTGTTTCATTGTTTGCTGGACCTTATATTGGTAACTGGTTGTTTAGTAATAATGGGTGGTTAATTGATTATACTTGGCCAGCTGTATGTATTTTTATAACCTGGTCGGTAGCTACATTTATAAGATTTGTAACCGAAAGTAAATCAAAGCAACAAATTAAAAAACAATTTGAGCATTATCTTGCTCCACCCATAGTTAAGCTGTTGCAAAAAGACCCGTCATTGCTTAGACTAGGTGGAGAAACAAGAGAGCTATCTATATTGTTTAGCGATCTAAGAGGATTTACAACAATAAGCGAGCACTTTAAAGCAAATCCCCAAGGGCTTACAGAATTAGTTAACAAGTACCTAACCCCCATGACAGGGTGTGTAATACAGCATAATGGTACAGTAGATAAATTTATTGGTGACGCATTAATGGCATTTTGGAACGCACCTCTAGATGTTGAGGATCACAAAGTACATTGTATTAATTGCGGGTTAGAAATGTTTGATTTATTAAAAAAGCTTAATGAAGAGATAAAGGATCAAGAACTACCAGAGCTGAAAATTGGAGTAGGTATTAATTCCGGAGATGTAGTTGTAGGTAACATGGGATCAGAGCAAAGATTTGACTATACATGCCTAGGTGATGCAGTTAATCTTTCATCTAGACTCGAGGGACAAACTAAGGAATATGGAGTAGGCCTTATCGCAGGCCAAGGAACAGTACAAGGAATAGAAGATAAATTTAATTTTATTGAATTGGATATGATAGCAGTTAAAGGTAAAAAAGAAGGTGTTAAAATTTTTACTGTATTAGAGGATGGTATAGACGTAACACATCATAATAAATTTTTGGAGTTTTATCGAGACCGTAATTGGTCAGGCGCATTAAACTTATTGGAATTAAACATTATGACATATCCTAATCTCGAGACATATTATAGTATGATGAGAGAAAGGATATATCTCCTAGAAAAGTCTAATTTAGATGGCGACTGGGATACAATTTATAGAGCTACTTCGAAGTAAAAAAGCTTACTGCTGCCCAAGCAGGTGCAACTGCTACGCCTATGCCTAGTAACCATACTAGCATATAAAGTAAAAATCTTAAAATAAAGTTACTAACTAAAGGAAAAAATTCTTTATCATTAGCGCGAATAATTATTTCCTGGTGTTCGCTGTTCACTTAATATATTTATTAAGAAATAAGATTTTTGAACTCTTTTACATTATGTACAATGTCTGTTACTTGATCAGCTGTTACCTCGTGATCAATTAAATCGGCTAACATAATATTTGGCTTGCCCAATAGCCCTATATCTTTATAGTACCTTCGACCTCTAATACCTGCAACAATAGGATTTGAAGTATCTAAAGATCTAATGCTTTTTATATCTTTATAATTTTTAAATTCTTTAGCCAGAGAGCAGCCTAACAAATGATGTGGCTTATTATGATTCCAGTGACCATCGCTAATTAGTTTTCTAATTAAAAATTCTCTACCATTACACATTCTTTCTAAATTAGCTCTTCGTATACCTTTACCTGGGTTTTTAGAATAACCAACTGTTTGATACCAAGAATAATCAAACGAAATTGCAATATAATCTGCATAATCACTCATATATCTATAACAGTCTACTAATTGTTGGTATGTCGACCCCTGCACAACACCGATTTTTAATCCAGGTAATTTAGAATAATTCTTTCTAAAACTAGTAAATGCTCCTATTGTCCTTAAGGACTCCTCTAAAACATCTGGTATAACATAATAGGTTGGTTTAAGCTCTTCTACATACTTAGCAAATTTTTCTGGATCAAACGCTGTTTTTAACTCAAAGATAGAATTATCTAAAAGTACCTCTCTTCCCATACCTAAAGAACACTTAAAAAAGGAATAATACTCTGGATGAGTTTCAAATAAATGAACTAGTGCATAATCATAATCATTATATTCTCGTGATTCTTCTAAAAAACTAATAGGCGTTTCATGACTTACTAACATACATGTATTATAAGGTGTTGAGTTCAAGATTCAATGATTAAATAATAATAGTGTTCGTAAGAAGTTCAAATGCTGGGGTTGAATATAAAAGAGAAGATCATTCCTTTTTTAGAGGCATTGTAGTTAAAAACTGGGACCCTAGAAAGCTCTATAGAGTTAAAATTTATATACCAGAAATATCTAACCAGCCCCTAGAAGACTGGCTACAGGCATATAAAAATTTAGATTTTAGATTCCCGGGGTATAATAATCGACAAGATGTGTGGACTGATACCTCTATTTTTGAAGAGATTGCTATGTTTCTCCCTTACGCTGAAGCATGTTTCCCATTGCTAGGTGAAAATTCACCTGGTAGATATTTAAGCGAAGCAAATCCAGGAATAGCAACTACAACAGATGGTAACTACCTTGAAGGATTTAGAACTAATGACACAGAACCACCCACACAAGCAACGGGCTCTTTTGGACCTTCCTTTTGGTATGAGAACTTTAATACTAATGTAGGCGATGCATTCGTTAATCCAACCAGCGTTGGTAATTTTACTGGAAAAAATAATCCGTATAGTTATCAGTACAGGCCATCGAATCAAGTAAATAAACCTAAAGGAGTATTTTGCGTACCATCAGTCGGTAGCCAAGTGTGGGTATTTCACTACAGAGGTGATCTTAATTTTCCAGTATATATTGGCGGTAGACACGATTTTAGGGGAAATAGCCTTATAACGGATTCAGATTCTCCACAAGGGTATCCACCTGATCAAGGTCCAAAAGAAGTGGAAGAAGTGCAGAGTCTCGATTACCCGGGCGTATTTGAAAACTTGTTTGGGGGTAATTAATAAATAATACATTAATAAAATATGGCAGAAGAATTTGAAGGATTTATTCGAGGAGGAGCACCAAGAGCAGCGCCGACGCCGGCTCCTGGCGACCCGGGTCAATCACCAGGTGGTGATGCACAGGTACCAGGTGATTCAGGTCAATCACCTGGCGGTTCTGCATTGCAAGGCGATACTGAAAAACATGAATATAGAAATAAGGCTGTTATAAATCAAAGAGGAGCCACTGTTGAAATAAACAATTCTACAGATAGAGAAGAACTAAAACTTTCTCAATATTCAGGTTCTAATATTGCCCTAACCAATGTTGTTAACAGCGAATTAGCTACTAACAATAAACAAGTTCAAGTAACTAATGATAGTTTTGAAACTGTTGGTAGCGATAAGAGCTCTTATGTTGGAAAGGATAAAGTTGAAAGAGTAAGTGAAAATACCTATATTTTAAGAGGCTTTGCAAACAACTCACAATTGGGTAGTTATACAAGTTGGAAAAGTACATATAGAGGTATAGCAAGCGATAATTCACAATTTAGAATGCTACGGGGCGGTTTTAGTTTTCCAAATGGTGTGCAAACAAACCAGGACCCAGTACCAGATCCGATACCACCGCCTGGTCAGCCGGATCTATGGAAGTTGGGTAGGTCAAAAAACCCAACTATTAATCCTTTTGAAGGTAACAGAAAACCAGTACTAAACAATTCCTTTTGGCGCGCGGAAGATAATGACCCGGAGCTCATTGCTCCTACTAAGGATGATGTTATAGATGGTTCAGGCGGGGAAGCTGGTAGAGCTGGTATAACACCTGATAATGGTGTGATAGGTAATGATCCAAATCAACTGCAATGGGCTACGCAGAATCGTTTCGGTTCTCAAGCGCCGGGTGTTATGGAGTTTGGAGGTGAATATTCCTCATCTACAGAAGGGGGTAGGTGGAAGCCAAATCCTCTCTTTGTTACTAGTCCCGTGGACGATCGAACCCAGCAGCAACAAAATATTATAGATATACAAAATACCTTAAATGATTATGAAATTGCCATGGGTAATGGTGGCGATGAAATTGCTTTTGTTAAGCGCCATAAAATAGAAACAATTGGTGCTGCTACTAACAATTACCCATCGACACGATTAGATCCCAAGGGCAGATCTCAGCCAATAGGAATAGATGTTGGAGAAAATACTTCATATGAAAATATGGATTATATCTCTCATGTGGAAGAAATTGATAACGATATGGCTTTCCCGGGAGGTAACTATACTTTAAATGTAGGCAATAGGTATAATGTATTAGTTGGTTCTGGTGGCATTCAGTTAAAAACTTCAGGATCAGTGGAAATGGGCGGTGCAGTTACAAAAATTGCCGGGGCCCAAGTAACAATACAAGCAAGCTCACCACCATCCATAGGAACCTCTTATGAAGGACCACCAGGCGGGGGCACTGTGCATATAGGTAGTGATGGGGCAGTTGCTATTCAAGCTCAAAAAAGCGTATCATTAAGATCTAACAGACAGGTGTTAGTTTCGCCTAGCTTAGGTGTAAAGCATAATCTTAAAGTGGGTGGCGGTACTTATGTCGAAGGTGAGGTTTATCTTCACCATATAACTGCACCAATGGTAAAGTATACAACAAGTGCTACCGGCACACAGTTTGGAAAATTTAACACCTTTTGCGATAGGCAATTAAAAGTAGCAGAGGCTGCCCTTGATATTCGCAAACTAAAAGAGCAGCTTGATTGGGTTGAGCAGGATGAAGCTCGAAGACAAGCGGAAGAAGATGAAAAGGCGCGACCCCTTGGAGAAGTGCAAGAAGAAGCAGCTCGGGACTTTTTTGATGATTTTAAACAAGATCCAGCTAATGACCTCGGCGAGGGAGAACTATTTGAAGACCGCGGTGTTGATTTTTGGCGTGATCAAGCAGCTGATGCTGAATGGAACCAACAGTTGGACGATTTTAACAATGGTGTTGAGGGGGCACAGGATCCTAATGAAGGCTGGAATCCCGGAAACGACCCTAACAATTGGGGAAATTGGGATCCTCGATTAGCGGTTGGCGAAGGACCACCAAAGGGAGATTACATATGTTGGTATCCAGTGTTTGCATTAAAGGATGATAATTTAATTAAAATGGAAGGCCATCAACATGAATATAATGGATTACCGGTAAGATTTATGGCTTCTAATGCGGATGTTAGAAGAATAGCTATGTGTGAGGGAATTAACAGGGATGACGGGATAACTCCCGCTAGAAAGGCCAGTGATGGATTCACACCTGATGGCATGCCACCCATACAATCCAGTGGTATAAGAGGCGGCTGTTCAACGACCTACATGCCTACAACTCCACCATTACCAATCATTCCACCGTCATGCCCGGAAGTTCCAGATTGTAGCTGTGAAGATCCAACAACTCCGGAGCCACCAGCGACTACATATGAGTTCGATGGCGGCAATCCCGGTGAACCATCACCCGAAGAACTTGCAGCTAATAATGCTGAAGGTAATTTATGGAATGAGGAAGATATACAAGTTGAAGCAGGTGAATTGACACCGGAAGAGGCTGCCCAGCGACGCGCCGATCGTGCCCAACAGAGACGTGAAGCTCATCCGGATTGGAAAGAGTTCAATTGGGATGAGTGGGATGACTTGTTCGGGTAAAATTAATTAATCTCGTCAACCAGCCCCAACTTTAAGCAAGTTTTACTATCAAACCAGAGATCATGCTTAAGAATTTCATTAAGCTTTTTCATGGGCACCTTTGTATATTCTTTATATACTGCTTTAATAGTAGCCATTAAATGCTTGTTGTTTTCCATGTCGTCTTCTAGCTCAGTATATTTACCGTAGCTCATTGCTGAGAGCTGGTGAATAAGCATCTTAGAATACTTTCCAATATATCTTTTACTACATACAACCGAAATTAATGTAGCAGCAGAAGCACCTGCACCTTCAATATATGAATGAACTTCACTGTTAAGGTTCCTTATCGTATCAACCGTAGCCAGCCCAGCAAAAAGAGACCCACCATAAGAATTAATATGGAGATTAATGTGAGGTTTAACATTAAGAAAAAGATCTGTAACAGAAAGTTTTTTATC
>TARA_R100000664_G_scaffold33789_2_pt1 | contig 14594 bp, 12 predicted proteins | sample TARA_R100000664 | Tara Oceans TARA_R100000664 (sample SAMEA2622705) | marine metagenome | biome: marine biome (ENVO:00000447); feature: deep chlorophyll maximum layer (ENVO:xxxxxxxx); material: "saline water (ENVO:00002010), including plankton (ENVO:xxxxxxxx)" | depth 115 m | reverse complement strand
CCCCCAGAAAGAATTGAAAGATTTTCAGTTACCCTGCACCCAGAAGTAGATTATGTTAGCGGGTCTTCTGTAACCGGATCTGCTCCACTTAGAAATAGACCCAGTCCTTTTATAAAAGACATTGTAAAAGTAGGGTCACTAGGCCAGATTAGTCACGATCCCGGGCTAGATCCAGCTGTTGGAGCATTTAATGCAACTGATTTTAACCTGGTAGATAGCTTAAAAAGAGCTTCTGATTTGGCAAATTTTTCAAATATTGAGGGGGTAGGTTCTAATGTATATTCTTATTTAGAAACTTATATGACCGGAGTAACCCAGTCTCCTAATATTGCAGCAAATAGTAAAAAGTTATTTATTACAAGGTTTGATCCACCGTTTACCTTAAATGATGTATCTATAGAAAAGACTGTTATTGTTAATAATCTTATGACTTTCTATGAGCCTGCATATGATTTGTGTGAAATGGCATATACAAACTATCACACACTTAATTTTATGTCTGCTCCTGAAACACCAGAAGCACCAGATGCAGGAACTACCGGCGTACTTCCCGATAATTCGGCAATTATTTATCAAAACTTTACATCAAGCGATCTACCAAGACCATACTCTCCAAGCGGATCTTTTTCAGTTAATTTTTGGATCAAGCCTTCGTATCCAAACGATCCAGGAAAAGAGTTTCATGCGGGAACTATACTACATCTTTCGTCAACGTTTGCGATTTCACTTGTGTCTGGTAGTAGCAAGGATCAAAATAATCTTGTCGATGGTTACAGAATACTATTACAGCTTAGTCATAGTGCAGATATAGCGCCTAGAACCGTTTCATATGGCACTTCTCCCGGATCTTACCCTAGAAATTTAATCTTTTTATCACCTGACAACTCTCTAAAGAGAAATAACTGGCATAATGTAACAATAAGATGGGGGACAAAAGATTACAACAACGGAACGGGAAGCTTCGTTATAGATTCAGATGTAACAAACTTTAATGTATACTCTGCATCCATTCTTCCTCCAAAACATATATCAAATGCTGCACTTCTTGTGGGAAATTATTTTGAAGGAAGTGATAATGAAGCAAAGTTCTTTAACAATTCTACAATTTCCGAAGGGGTTCAGCCCACTCTTAATTTTGGTGCAGGTCTAAACGTAGATCCGGTTTGTACATTGAGACATCCGTTGAACGGGGAAATACACGATATAAAAATATATAAAAAGCACTTAAGTGCAGATGAAATTAGAGCAGTAAAATCATCTGGGCCAGAATCACTTGATAGTATTATGTTCTATGTTCCTCCACACTTTATTCCTGAAGCTCCAAAAAGAGATATGCTTATAACTCCTTTTCAAACTGAAAATAGAAAGCCTGATAGACCTTTCAATAAAAACTTTTCATTTGGTGTTGGTGGCTTTATAATGAATCTAGAAAATCATGTAAGAGATTTAGTTACAAAAAATTCTCCAAGACTTTTTCATCTTACTGCATCTACACTTAACACGACTGTTGTTGACATTACTGCAAATGATGGATACATTTACGTTAGCGGATCAACTAAGAAAAGAAATTTGACAATACTGCCATGTGATAATGGAAAATTTAAGCCAAACTTTATTCTGTTAAATAGTGGAACAGCATCATCGAATAGTCGAAAAAGAAAAAGAGGGGGAGATGATTTAAGCGTAGTTTCTCTTGAAAATATGATTCACTCTTCTACAATATATCCAGGATTACCAACAACTACAGCGAAAGATATGATTGCAGCTTTAGATGACGATATACTTACTGCGCCTGATGATTTAAGCAAATCTGCAATTGCAGCACTAGTAGCTGGTGTAACACCAGAGAGTATGAAAGGTAACAGTGGGCCAATTTTAACAATAGCACAGAGGACGAGGGACTTATCTTCAAATGAAATATGTTTCTTTGATATATCAAATCTTTATTACGGAAACTGCATACAGAGAGAGACTCTCTTTATTACCGATCCGTCTGTTACAGGTTCAGATGGAAAGCTAAGAATAACATTAAGTGACAATGGAAGGGGAGGTCTATATAGATCAGATGCAGAAAGTAAGAATGCAACATGGGCAAATGTTGGAAATGCACTGTATCACGAGGGAGTTGCAATAGTAAAGTCTCCAATTTTAACATTTTTTGGAAAAGATTTGTTTGAGCTAAAGTGCAAAGGTGAACAAAATGTTCACGTATCTATTATTAATATACCCTTAAGTGCAGGAACACATAACTCATCAAGCAATCCACAGTTTAAATTACTATCTGCATCTACTGCTGCGGCAGATCAAAATGAGAAATTTGTGTATATAGATAGCATGTGCATACATGACGAAAATTTCAATGTAATAGCAAGGACAAATTTTGCCCAACCTATACAAAAAAGAGTTGATGACAGCATGGTAATTAGATTTAGGATGGATTTCTAGTGGGATTTTTAGGATTAGATATATCAACATCATGCACTGGATGGTGTATTCTTGATAATAATTTTGAAATTAACAAGATAGGCTACATAGACACATCTAAAAGCAAGACAATTTATGAAAAAGCAAATATTGTCAAAAGAGAAATATCTAATATAAATTTATTTAATGACATATCTCACATTTTTATAGAGGAAAATCTTCAATCTTTTAGATCTGGCTTTTCTTCTGCGAAGACAATATCCACCTTGGCAAAGTTTAATGGAATAGTTTCGTACATCTGCTTTCAAGAGTTTTCTAAAGAGCCTGTTTTTTTTAATGTAAATAGTGCAAGAAAATCATTAGGCATATCACTAAAGAGAAAGAAAGACGGAGGATTGCCAACAAAGGAGCAGCTATTGGAATGGGCAATCAATAATATAGACTATGAATTTCCAAAAAAGACACTAAAAACAGGACCGAGAAAAGGAAGGGAGATAATCGATCCCAGATCATCTGATATGATAGATGCCTATATTATTGCAAGAGCGGGTGCATCATCTTGTAAAAAAACTGCGTAGAATATATTATAAAAATAATAAACATTAGCGTGAGAATTTCTTGAAGTCAACTACACAAAAAGTTAACTTTTTAAAAAAAATTTTTGGATCTGGAAAGCTTTCTAGGGAGGGCTCCAATATAGCATTTAAATGTCCTGTATGTGGAGAAAAAAAGGGGAAGTTTTCTATAAATCTCAATACGTGGATGTGTCACTGTTGGATTTGCGGAGCAAAGAGCAAGAATGTATATTTTATTATTAAAAAGTACATAGGTTCAGATTGTTCAAATAAGTTTATCAAAGAGTTTGACGTATCTTTAAATTTAAAAATAGATGAAAACGAAGATATGGATTTAGAAGCATCTCTTCCTGAAAATTTTAAACTTCTTGCTAATTTTAAAGGAAGAGATCCGGATATAAAAAAATGTATATCATATTGTTTTTCCAGAGGATTGACAAAAAGAGATTTATGGTATTTTAAAATAGGATATTCTACTGACAGAAGTATGAAGAAAAGAGTTATAATTCCATCTTTTAACCGTGATGGAGAATTAAATTATTTTGTATCAAGAGGAGTAGATGAAACAGTTTTTCCAAAATATTCAAATTCTACTGCAAGAAAAATAGAAATAATATTTAATGAAATTAATATTGATTTTTCAAAAGAGGTTACAATAGTTGAGGGTCCTTTTGATCTTGTAAAGTGTAATAAAAATGCAACGTGTCTTTTAGGATCCAAGCTTTCAAAAAAATCTGCGCTGTTTAAAAAAATTATAGAAAACAAAACACCTGTTCTTCTTGCACTTGATCCGGATATGAGACTAGAGTCGCATCGAATTGCAAAATTACTATCTTCTTTTGGATGCAAAGTTAGAATTCTTAATAATAAAACGCTAAAAGATGTGGGGGATATGTCAAAGTCTCAATTTCTAAGAATAAGAGAGAGTTCAAAGCACTGGTCAAGAGATGATAGTTTGATGTTTAAAATATCTTCACTTAAGTCAGGTTCTATTTTTTAGAAATATTTATAAAAAATGGAGAAAAAAATGGATACCCGCAGGCTTAGGTCAATTATTATGGGAGAGATGAAAAAAATTCTACAAGACGATGCACTGTTTAGCAGCTATGATCATGAAGGAATGCTTGATTCATTCGACATCCCTGGAGATCATTTTGAAGAAGATGATATAGGAAGAAATTTAGGATATGGTAGAATAAAGTCAGATGAAAAAGAGGGTAGAATGACTAAGAAACAGCTTTACTCTATTTTTAGAAAGGCAGAAAGTCTTTATGACATGCTTCGAGACGAAGATGATCTTCCAGAGTGGGTTCAGAGTAAAATAACTAGAGCTGCTGAGAAGATACAGGTTGCATATGACTATATGGAATATAAAATTAAAACTGAAAATCATTAGCTTGTACACTTTTGATTTTTGTGAAATGATATAGATGTGAGTGTATAAATCAATATAATGAAAATAGTTCATATAGCAGATATTCACTGGAGAGGATTATCCAGGCATAAAGAATATACAAAATCATTTGAATCTTTCTTTGAGCAATGTAGAGAAATTTCTCCCGATGTTATATACGTTGGGGGAGACATTGTTCACTCTAAGACTCAGGGAATTAGTCCCGAGCTTATAGATAGATTGAGCTGGTGGTTTACTTCGATGGCAGAGATATGTCCCGTTCATGTAATACTTGGAAATCATGACGGATTAATACTAAACAAAGATAGACAGGATGCAATATCGCCAATTATATCCGCACTAGATAATAAAAATATACATTTATATAAAAAATCAGGTGTCTATAGTACCGGAGTTGATGGATATAACTGGTGTGTTTTTTCATGCTTTGATGAGGAAGGGTGGGATATTGTAAGGCCTATAGAAAATGAAATAAATATTGCACTTTTTCACGGAGCAGTATGGGGATCTACTACAGACATAGACTGGGAAATAGACGGTGATGTCACAGTAGATTTATTTGAAAATTTTGATTTTGCACTTTTGGGAGATATTCACAAAAAACAATTTCTCAATAACTCAAAAACAATAGCATATAGCGGATCAACAATTCAGCAAAACTATGGAGAGGATCCCGGTAAGGGATTTTTACTATGGGAGATAGAAGATAAAGATAAGTTTAAATGTACATTTCATACAATTGAACATAGCTGTGAGTTTGTAACAATTGACTGGATGGGAGATGTTAGTAGAACGCTTGAGGAGTCTTTAAAATATAAAAAAGGATCAAGATTTAGGATAAGATCAAAATCTCTTATTACACATGCTGATACACAGGAAATTTCATACAGGCTTAGAACTGATATGAATGCAGAAGAGGTAGTTTTTAAAAATGAAAATCAATTTGATGTATCATCTTATGGTCAAGGGAGTGAAAGCGGAGAGATAAATCTAAGGGATATATCTTCGCACTCTTTGTTACTGGATGATTTTTTTAAAAATCACAATTTGACAGACGAGGAGGTAGGAGATATAAAAGATCTTGCTGAGAAATATTTTTCTATTGCAAATTCCGGTGATGAAGTTTTAAGAAATACAAGATGGCAAATTGAAAATATTAATTTTAATAATTTATTTTCTTACGGTGAGAATAACATTATTGACTTTTCAAAAAATACAGGAATAACTGGAATATTTGGAAAAAATACAAGAGGTAAGTCATCAATAGTGGGATCTTTAATGTATTGCCTGTTTAATACTACAGACAGGGGACCTGTTAAGAATCTTCATATTATTAACAGTAGAAAGAATTTTTGTGATGCATCTATAGACATAAAGCTAAACGGCGAGTTTTTTAGAATTTCTAGGGGAACAGTAAAGCATACAACTAGAAAAGGTGAGACATATGCTTCTACGTCTCTTGGCCTAAGCAAGATTTCAAAAAACGGTGAAGTTGAAGAAGACTTAACAGAAGAGCAGAGAAGAGAGACAGAGAAAATATTGAGAAAACTTATAGGTACGTCTGATGACTTTTTAATGACATCGCTCTCGTCACAGGGAGGGATGAATAGGTTTATTAGTGAAGGTTCTACAAATAGAAAAGCAATATTAACTAAGTTTCTTGATTTAGAAATATTTGAAAAAATGAATGATTTGTGTAAAAATGACTCGTCTACAATTAGAGCACTATCAAGATCAATAAAAAAAGAAGACTGGGAAACGAAAATAGAAGAAGAAAGCTCGTTCCTTGAAAGAGATGAAAAATCTCTCCAATCTCTAGGTAATAGTCTCGAAAAGTTTAGGGAGATCTTAAATAATCTTAAAATAGAAAAGTCAAACAATGCACAAATTAATTCAGAATATTTTACAGAAGATCAGATAAACTCTCAAAAAGAAAAAATAAAAGAATCTAGAAAAAAGATAGATATGATAAATATCAGCGTGGATAATATTTCCAAAAGCATAGATGAAGATTCTGAAAAATTTAAAAAGATAGAGAGTGTATGTAACTCTATCTCCATAGAAGAGCTTAAGCTTCAAAGAGATGCGCAGATAAGTCTTGAAAAGAATGCAATTAGTCTTTTAAACACAATGGAAAAAGCATCTCTTGAGCTGAAAAGATTAAATGAATCTGCGAAAAAGCTAGATAGAGTTCCCTGTGGAACTAAATATCCGACATGTATGTTTATTAAGTCATCTCATGAAAACAAAGACAAAATAGAGAATCAGGGGGAAATAGTAAAAGAGGCAAAGGCAAATCTTGAGGAATGTCAAAAAAGCTTAAAAATTGTAAATAAGATAAATCCCAAAGAGAGAATTGAAAAATACGAAGCATTGTTTTTGAGAATGAAAGAGCTATCAGGTACAATTGGAATATCAAGTGCTCAGCTGGAAATTGAAATTGAAAGACGCGAAAGAGAGTCTTTTATCTATAGGGACCTCAAAAGTGAGATGGAAAAAATGTCGCTACTTTTAGTTGAAGATAAGGATAATCCCTTTTTAAAGATAGACGGAAAGATTAAAAAGGCAATGAAGAAAATTGCAAATCTAGAAGCTGAAAAGACTATGAAGATAGAAGAGATAACAAAGAGAAAGATAAAGATTCAGTCTCTTGAAGATGATAAAGAAAAGTACGATCAAATTAAAAGACAGATGAGAATTTATGACTTATTTCTTCAAGCAATTTCAAAAAAAGGGATTCCTGCAAGGATCATGATGTCTAGATTACCTATTATCAATAGGGAGATTTCAAAAATATTGCAGGGTGTTGTTGACTTTACCGTGCTATTGGAAGCTGATCAAAATACAAATTCTATGGAAATATATATTGACTACGGTGATTCAAAAAGAGTTATAGAGTTAGCATCTGGAATGGAAAAAATGATATCATCATTGGCGATTAGGGTTGCACTGATAAATACTTCATCTTTGACAAAGACTAATATGATGATTATAGACGAAGGATTTGGATCTCTGGACGCAAACAATCTTGAGGCATGTACAAGATTGCTAGAATCTCTTAAAAAGTGGTTTAGAAATATTTTAATAATTTCTCATGTTGATGCTGTAAAAGATTGTGTAGATAACTCAGTAGAAATAGTTAAAAAAGGAAAAGATTCACATGTCAGATTTATGTGAGAATAAAGTAACTCTATTTTGCAAAGTTTGCGAGTATCTTACTGTTACTAATATGGATATTGCATCAAAGATAAATACTGGAACATGCAGAGAGTGTGAGTTTAAATTCGTGCAGCCAAATTTAAAAAAATGGAATCTTGGCTGGAGACCCTCAAGGCAAGAAGTTTTACTACACAGAAAAGATATAAAAAAAAGAATCTATTCAATTCTATCTGAAATAAATAATTACATCTAGAGGTTTTTAAAAAATGCTTACAACACAGGAAATAAACACCCTTGGTCAAATTTGCAATTCAACCTGGGGAAGAGCTGGAGAGCTAAACAGCAGAGTCCCCACTGAATCATTTAAGATGAACATACAGGGTAATAAGATGACATGTACTTACACTACTATAGTAAATCTTGTAAATGATAGAAATCTAAGAGATCAGGCTAGAAGGTGCGAAGAAGAGTCTATCAAGCTTATGAAAGATTATATAAAGAATATAAAAAGTGAGTTTAAAGATATAGAAGGGAGACCTTTACAAGCAAAAGAAATAGATACTAGTGATTCAATTGAGATCATTACTGTTTCACCCTATAATCCAAAAAGAACCGCATACTATAGAAGGTTTACTACTTACGAAATCAACTAGCTATGTCTGCACCTACCAAAAGCAAACAAGTTGAAGAGATAATAAAGTCAGGAAAAAATCCTAATTATTTTTTTAATAACTACGTAAAGATACAACATCCTGTTAAAGGACTTATCAAATTTGATACATTTGATTTTCAAAATGATTGTGTCGATACTTTTCTTGAAGAAAGATTTTCAATAGTTTTAAAGTCACGACAGCTTGGGATGTCAACACTCGTTGCAGCCCACTCCTTGTGGATGGCTCTTTTTCAAAGAGATAAGAATATACTTGTAATTGCAACTAAGCTAACTGTCGCACAGAACTTTATTACAAAAGTAAAGACAATGTTTAGAAGTCTTCCTTCTTGGATAGTTTTACCCGAAACAACAGCAAGTAACAAGCAATTAATTGAGTTTAGCAATGGATCTTCTATAAAGGCTATACCAACATCTGATGATGCTGGTAGATCAGAAGCTCTATCTCTATTAATAGTAGACGAGGCTGCATTTGTTAAAAACTTCGATGACTTGTGGATGGGTCTTTACCCTACAATATCAACAGGTGGTCGCGTTATTATTTTATCTACACCAAACGGGGTAGGAGGTCAGTATTATAATCTTTATACAAATGCAGAGGCAGGATTAAATGAGTTTAAGTCAATAAAGCTTCCCTGGGATGTACACCCAGAGAGAGACGAGGCATGGTTCGAAGAAACCACAAAAAATCTATCAGATAGACAAATAGCGCAGGAGTATCTCTGTGACTTCGCAGCTTCGGGTGAAACCTTTTTATCATCTAATGACATAGAGTACATTAGGAACAGTGTAGCCAAGCCTAAAGAGCGCTGTGGGCCAGATAGGGGTGTGTGGATATGGAAATACCCTCTTTCTGAAAATAACTATATTATCTCTGCAGATGTTTCAAGAGGCGATTCACGAGACTATTCAACATTCCATGTAATAGACATTAATGAATCAGAATGTGTTGCAGAATATAAAGGAAAGATTCCTCCTGATAGGTTAGGCGAGCTACTTGTAGAATATGGTGAAAAATATAACAATGCTCTTATATGTCCGGAGAATAATTCATATGGATATGCGACAATTTTAAAAATTAAGGAATTAAACTATCCCAACCTCTATTACAAGAAAAGAAAAGCAGTTTACATAGGCGGGTATACACCTGATTACAATCCAGACCTTGCCGGGTTTACAACTAGCGGTAGAACTAGATCTCTTATACTTACAAAACTTGAAGAAGTGCTGCGCAATAAAATGATTAAGATATATAGTACTAGATTTTACGAGGAGCTAAAAACTTTTGTATGGGTGGGAAATAAAGCCCAAGGGATGAAAGGTCACAACGATGATTTAGTTATGAGCTTTGCAATAGGCGTGTGGCTCTTCGATGCATCAGATACTTATAGCAAATCAAACAAAGATGTAAACAATGCAATGCTTAAGGCTATGTCTGTGACAAGAAATTCATACGACGACTTGCCAGAGGCAATACTAGAAGGAAGACCTTATAACAATCCAGGATCGGATAATAAAAACCTAGATAGTAAACAAAAACTAAATAGAGATATTCACACTTCCGATATAAAGAATAAAATAAAGATACTTAATGATTGGAAATGGGTTTTATAGGTAGATAAAAAATGGCAGAAGAACCGTCAACATCGCTATTCAGAAGATTAACAAACTTATTTAGAAGTGGGCCTGTTATAAAGAGAAAGGTGAGAAACCTTGACTCATCTATGAAAACCTCTTCTGCGTTTGAGTTATTTAGAAAAGATAGAAGTCATGTCTATAGCTCTGCAATGAGCGCATACGGAACATATGATAGAATGGCAAGGTACAGTGACTTTAGTGAAATGGAATATACTCCAGAGATAAGTTCTGCACTAGATATCTACTCAGAAGAGACTGTCGCTGCAGATGAACATGGAAAAGTTCTGCACATATATTCAGAAAACTATACCATAGAAAAGCTATTAGATGACCTATTTTATGATACGCTTAACGTTGAATTTAATTTAACTTCGTGGGTAAGAAATTTATGCAAGTATGGAGACTTCTTTCTTTTTAATGATGTCAGCCCTGAACACGGTGTAATCAATGCATTTCCAATTCCAGTAAATGAAATAGAGAGAGAAGAAGGGTTTGATCCAGACGATCCAATGGCTGTTAGATTTAGATGGGTAACCCAGGGAAATCAAATTTTAGAAAACTGGCAAGTGACTCACATGAGGGTTCTTGGTAATGATGCATTTTTACCATACGGGTCTTCGGTTCTTGAAGCAGCTCGGCGAATATGGAGACAGCTCATCCTAGTAGAAGATGCAATGCTAGTATATAGAATAGTAAGATCACCCGAGAGAAGGGTTTTTTATGTTGATGTTGGAAATGTACCCCCGGAAGATATACCCAACTATATGGAGCAGGTTCAAGCTACACTTAAGAAAGCACAGGTTGTAGACAAGACTACTGGGAGGGTGGATCTTAGGTACAACCCGCTATCAGTAGATGAAGACTACTATCTCCCAGTCAGGGGAAGTGATTCGGGTACGAAAATTGACACACTTGCTGGTGGTCAAAATGCAACAGCTATTGAAGATGTAGAATATATTCAAAAGAAATTATTTGCTGCTCTTAAAATACCCAAAGCATATCTAGGCTATGATGAAGGACTTGGTGCCAAAGCGACCCTATCTCAAGAAGATGTAAGATTTTCAAGAACAATAGCTCGAATACAAAGGACAGTAATTGCAGAGCTTAATAAAATGGCAATAATACATCTTTATTGCAATGGTTTTGAAGGAGAGGATTTGCTAGATTTTCAACTTCAACTATCTAATCCGTCTACAATTGCACAGCAGCAAAAGCTAGAGCTCTATCGAACAAGGTTTGATGTTGCAACAACTGCAAACAATATTGAAGGACTGGTAAGCAGGGACTGGGTTAGAAAGAGAATATTCAATATGACAGACGATCAGATTCTTATGCTAAAAGAGCAGAGAGAGGAAGATAAGCTTGATGATCTACGAATCGAGTCAGTAACGCTTCCATCTCCTGATAGCGATGGCGGTAGTGAAGGTGATGATGACGGTATGGCTGGTGATTCACCAATGGCACCAGCTCAAGATGACGGTGCCGACGATGGTCCAGGAGAGCCAATAGATCTTTCAGATTCCGATTTACCAGGAGATGAAAATGTAGGTATTTTAATTGAGCCTGACTTTAAGCATCTATCTCTCTCTGATGAAATGTCGCCCATAAAAGCTCAACAAGCAGTGGATCGTGTTTCTAAATCTCTTGGGGAATCAAGCGTAGACAAAAAAGAATCAAAAGATCCTGAAAAAGACAAGAGAGATAGAAGAGTTTCAAACGTACTTCCTAATTTAGCTGCTATGGTTATAGAAGACCCAGATGATACAGACGGATCGGTATCAGGAGATCTTTCAAAGCACCAGCGATATAAAAGATCATCCGAAAGGATGGACGATGCAACACCCCATAGAGTGATAGATAGAGAGTTAAAAAATGCTAGTAAGCTTCCTGTATTTACTGAGTCAGATGATGAATATATGAGAAATTTTTTAAATAATAAGACAGATATTCAGAGTAGAATGACAGATAGATTAAGATCTACATTAAAATCTCTCGAGAGAACAATACATATTAACAAACCTCGGACTATACTGTCTGAAGAAAAAGAGGGGTAAGTTTTGCCAAAATCTCACAATAAAAAAAGAAATGTAGGGATAGTATATGAGCTTCTTCTAAGAAGGGTTTCTGAGTGTCTTATAAATGAAGACACTGCAGGTGCACAAAAAACTCTAGATATTATTTCAAATAGATTTAAAAAAGGAACAGAGCTTTATAGGGAATTTAGACTATTTAGAGCTTTAGCGAAATCTCACGTAAGTGATACTTCTGTAGCAGCTGCAATTATAACTGAAGCAAAATCAGCAGCTAGAAAAACAAATACTAAAAAGCTAGAAAAAGAAAAGTCATCATTAATTAGAGAAATGAATTACACGCTTAGAGATAGCAATCTCTATCGCAGGTACGTACCAGATTATAAAAGTCTTGCAACGATACAGGTTCTTTTAAATGACTGGAGGGATGGTGATGGTGCAGATATTCAAAGAATGGCAATGTATGAGTCAAAAATAATACAACACCTTTTAGAAGAAAAGAGCTCCTCAACAGTAGAAGATCACACAAATCCAGATGTAGACTCTCTGGTTGTCAAAATAATGTCTGAAAAGCTAAATAAAAAATATAGTGAAAAATTTGACAAAGACCAGCGAGATATTTTAAACCTGTATTCATTCTCTCTATCTTCTGAAAATAGAGATGCTATGAAAAAGATGAATTCAAAGTTAAAATCTATAAAGACAGAATCTCTTGAAATGCTTGACACGCTAGAGTCTTCAAGTGATAATGATACAATTTCACAAAAAATATCAACCGTTAGAGAGAAAATAATAAATGAATCTGTGGAAAATATAGATGATAGCAAGGTGGTTAGATTTTTAACCCTTATAGATCTTTGTAAGGAAATAAAGGAGTCGATATAATGTCCAAACAGCTAAAGCTTCTAACAGAGTGGCTGCCCTTAAAATATGATAGCAAGATGATAAATGAGTCAAAAAGAAGTCATGAAGGAAAGATCTTTTTGCGCGGAGTTTTGCAAAAGTGCGACACGTTAAATCAAAATGGAAGAATATATCCAAAGTCAGTTCTAGAAAGAGAGATGATAAATTATCAAAAGTTTATTAATGAAAATAGAGCCCTAGGTGAATGTGACCATCCTGACACATCAGTTATTGAACTCAAAAATGTATCTCATATAGTAAGAGAGGCACGACTCGATGGTGCAAATGTTGTTGGTACAATTGAACTATTGGATACACCCGCAGGAAAAATACTGCAAAGCCTCGTAGAGTCAGGTGTTACACTTGGGATCTCGTCAAGGGGAGTCGGCTCTACAATTAACGAAGGCGGAAATCAAATAGTTCAAGATGATTTTCAATTAATTTGCTTTGATATGGTAAGCGAGCCATCTACTCCCGGTGCATTTATGCTAAATGAAGGAAAAATAGAAAGAAAAGATCTTGATAAGCATTTTAACAAAACTGATAAAATAGATAGAATTTTTAATGATATAATTAGTTGGGAAAATGAGTAATAAACTTTTAAAATCAGAGCTTAAAGAGATAGTAAAAGAATGCCTTTTGGAAATACTAGAAGATGGAATTAGCATGTCTCCCAGCAGAGGCAATGGTAGAATGGGAATATCTGAATCAAGAAATCGAAGAAATAGAAGGACTTCTTTTGATCACGTAGAATGGTCAAAAAATCATGTTGAAAAACCCGCTGTTGATTATGTAGAAGAGGCAAAAAAACTATCAGATGATCCTATACTTGCAGAAGTTCTTGCAGATAGCCATAGAACAATGAGAGAGCAGATGGCGGCAGAGTCCATGGGACCCTCTGCAATGTCAGGAGACTTTGCAGCCCGTCAGGCAGCAACTTCTGATCCAGAATCATTATTTGGAGATGCATCTTCAAACTGGGCAGCTCTAGCCTTTAATGACTAGAATAAAAAATAAATTTTTCTAGTTTAACTAAGTTGACATATATTTATGTTCAGGAGGGTTGTCATGTCTCAAAAGCTTAGCGTAGAGATGATTAAAAAAATAATCGAAGAGGAAAAGAAAAACCTCGTAGAAGAAGGTCTTGTACCGCCTGATGTTGCTGAGGATGCATGGGCTGGAGGTAAAAACCTGGTTAATAAAATAGACTATATAAAGGAGCTGGGTATAAAAGAACAGCGCCATAGAAGAAAAGCTGATGCATACAAGATGCTTAGAGAAAAGTTAAAGAAAAAAGTCATAAAGGAGCTATGAAATGCCAGATCAAAATCAGACAATTATTGATGAGGGAGTAAAGGCCGTAACAGTAGAGAAAACTTACGGAACAAGAGTTCAAGCAAATTTAGATTCATGCTTTAGCTCTTCTCCGCTATACGCAGGAGGAGGATCTCTATTTACAGACGCTGAGAGAAAGACAACGTATCAACACCTTATGGACGGTGAAGTTACTTCTGACTATACTACCATAACAGGAGAAGCAATGGGTGGAGGTATTGGATTGGGAATTAATAGCTTTAGTACAGATTTTACTGATAACGGAGTTCCAGATATCAATGCGATCACAGAAGTTTCAGGGCCAAATGGAAATATGATACCAATTGGAGAAGGTGGAGGAGCACCTACAACACCCTATGTACCCCCGCTTACATCTCCGGGCGATGGTAACGGAGTTGACGTAACACAACAGGGACCATTTGATTTCGTAAATGGAACACCCCCAT
>TARA_R100000664_G_scaffold20829_1_pt1 | contig 14646 bp, 16 predicted proteins | sample TARA_R100000664 | Tara Oceans TARA_R100000664 (sample SAMEA2622705) | marine metagenome | biome: marine biome (ENVO:00000447); feature: deep chlorophyll maximum layer (ENVO:xxxxxxxx); material: "saline water (ENVO:00002010), including plankton (ENVO:xxxxxxxx)" | depth 115 m | reverse complement strand
GTTATGGAGGCTTTACATGATAAAGACAAAATACCGGATGGAGAGCTTGCCATATGGCCTGTAATAGAGGATAAGCCCAAAGATACAGACGATTATGCTGGACTTCATATTTTACGCATGTGTCAGTTTGCTAAGTACGACTGGTTGGCTGAAGCTAATCATGGTCTCAGAAAAGATTTTGAAGATAAAATTGTATTGTTTCCTTATTTTGATTCTGCTAGTTTGGGCGTTGCGTTAGAAGTTGATAAATCTGTTGGAAGAAAGTATGATACTTTGGAAGATTGTGTTATGGAAATTGAGGAGTTAAAGGATGAACTGTCTATGATTGTTATGACACAGACCAGTACTGGCCGAGAACGTTGGGATACTCCAGAAGTAAAAACGGGTGCTGGTAGAAAAAGTAGACTAAGGAAAGACCGTTATTCATCACTCATTATGGCAAACATGTCTGCTAGAAATGTTTTGGTTGAAAAAACAACTATAGAATCTGGTGCAATTGGAGGATTTGCGGATGGTCAACCGTCTTTTATGAGTAAAGATACAAAGCTGTTTCAAGGTCCGGCTTGGTTTACTGAACAAATAAAAGGAACTTATTAACCCTTTTTTTATTACTTGTGTATAATAATACGATTGGCAATATAATTGTTAATATAATTAAGAGACTTTTAATATATTTGGAGCATATATATGGGAAACGAAGAAGAATTAAGAAAAGAACTTGCCGCAGCCAGAGAATTGATTGAAAAAATGCAGCAGCGACTTAATTCTCTTAGTGAGAGTGAAGCTAATAAACAAATAGATAAAGATAAAGAAGATACTAAATCGTTAAAAAAGGTTATTAGTTTTTCTTTGTATGGGGATAAAGCTTGTTATCAAGTTGGTGCAATAGTTAATTTATTAGAGGCTAGAAGGATTTTTCCTGATTGGACTTGTAGAGTATATACTAATGTCGCACCTGAAGTTAGTAAATTGTTGTCATATATGGGTGCAGAAGTAATTGATATGGCCAACGAGCCTGATGAACTTATAAGAAAAGGTGGAATGTTTTGGAGATTTTTACCTATAGATGATCCAGAGGTAGATGTCTTCTTTTGTCGAGATACTGATTGTGTTGTTTGTGAAAGGGATCGTTCTGCTGCGGATAATTTTTTAGCTAGTGGTAAGGAATGGTTTATAGTTAGAGACCATCCTGGGCACAAAGTTGTTCCTATTCCTGGCGGAATGTGGGGACATAGAAAGCATAAAGATGGATTGGATTTTATTAATGGAAAATCTTTAAGGGATTATATAAAAAAATGGTCTGAAGAGTCGGGTAAAAAAACTTGGGGGTTTAATAATGATCAACGTTTTTTGAAATGGTTTTATGAATGTTATGCAAAGAGGTCTCTAGGTGGTATTGCAAGATACGGCCCTCAAGGTATGCTTATACCTCCTCATGGGGATACTTATCTTACGTACCACATAGGTGCAAGAATGTTTCGTGGAAACAAATTTAATGCTGTTTTACCTAGACGTGGTTATACTGCTGATTGGTGGAGACAAATACGTGGTAAGCAATGGCGTTTTTACTCACAAGGCGATGATATGCTTGGTTTAATTGATTACAATGTCTTTGGCAGTCCGTATAGCGATGAAATGCATCCACGTCGTCGTCCTGAGTCAAATGAAAAATAATATACTAAAAAATAAATAATATGGAGGTATAGACGCAAAATGTCAGATAATTTATACAACACATGGGGTAGCGAGGCTGAAAAAGACAAGGTTTATGATTCTATTAACCTTGATGGTTATGATGGAGCTGTATATCGTAGTGAAGGTCATGGTTGGGGTTATCGTGGAGATCCTTCCTATAACAGTTATCAACAGACATATCTTGATATAGAGCCTAATCGTAATGTACGTCCCTCTTTTAACCGTTCTGACTATGACGCATTTCGTCCAGGCGAGGCAATTCCTAGTCGACAAAAAAAGATAATGGCGGCTTGTATGGCTGCCTATGATCGCGTTGGAATCATTCGTAATGTTATTGACTTGATGAGTGATTTTGCTAGTCAGGGTCTCGTATTGGTGCATCCCAATAAAAATATTGAAAAGTTTTATCGTAAATGGTTTAATCAGGTAAATGGTAATGATAGATCTGAACGTTTTCTTAATTATCTTTACAGAACTGGTAACGTTGTTGTTCAACGTCGAACTGCAAGGTTAAACAGAAGAAAAGAAGCAGAGTTAAGACGTGCCGCTGGTGCAGATATAATTATAGATGAGTTAAAAATACCAAAACGCGAAGTTCCTTGGATGTACGACTTTATTAATCCTATTGCGGTTGATGTTGATGATCCTGGTATGCTTGCAGTTGGGAAGCCTCAATTTTACTTAAACATATCTAAATATACTTATCAATCCTTGTTGAACACATCTACAAATAACAAGGGTGTATTCAAGACTTTACCTGTCGATTTGCAAAAAAGAATTGAATCTGGAGATAGAAGAATTCCTTTAACCGATGATACATTCTTTTACCACTACAAAAAGGACGATTGGCTTCTTTGGGCTAATCCTATGATTTATGCTATCCTTGACGATATTCGCATGCTTGAAAAGATGAAGCTTGCGGACTTAGCAGCTTTAGATGGTGCTATTAGTCAGGTTAGATTGTGGACAGTTGGGGACTTTGATCAGAAGATTGTACCAACTAAGGCTGGCTTGGAAAAGATTAGAAATATTCTAGCTAGTAATGTTGGCGGCGGAACCATGGATCTGGTTTGGGGTCCAGAACTTAAATTTACCGAAAGTAATTCTCAGGTTTATAGATTTTTAGGTTCTGAAAAATATCAACCCGTATTAACAAGTATTTATGCAGGGCTTGGTATTCCTCCAACACTTACTGGTGCATCTGGGCAAAATGGTGGATATACTAATAATTATGTTTCTTTAAAAACTCTTATTGAAAGATTAGAGTATGGCCGAGAGGTTCTAACTCGTTTCTGGAAACAAGAAATAGAATATGTAAGAAAAGCAATGGGTTTTAGGCTTCCTGCTGAAATTCATTTCGATTCTATTATTCTTTCTGATGAATCCGCACAAAAGAAACTTCTTATGGATTTGGCTGATCGTGATATAATTTCTCAAGAGACCTTGCTAGAAAGATTTCGCGAAATACCTGGAATTGAAAGAGTTAGAGTTAGAAGGGAAGAACGTGAGCGTCTTAATGACTCTAATGCACCCAAAAAGGCTGGTCCATATCATAATCCTCATCATAAAGAGGATATTGCTAAAATGGGTTTACAAAAGGATTCTTTAGATAGTGAACAGTATTTTGAACAGTTGGGACTTCCTTATATAGACACTGAAAAAGAACAAGTAAAAGTAACTGTTGATAATACTAAAAATGAACCTCAAGATGAAGGTGGTAGACCTCTTTTCTCTAGAGATTTAGAGCCAAGAAAGCAACGTCGTGTACTTCCTAGAAGTGGAGAACCTACTTCTGCTACTTTGTGGGGTATTGAGGCACAGGAGAAAATTTCTGAGATGATGACTCCTGTAATTTGCGAACACTACAAAAAGAAAGACGCTCGTGCTCTAAGTAAGGTACAAACTGAAGAATTGGAAAGTTTAAAACTTTCTATATTCACTAGCTTAGAACCTATGATTGAAGTAAATGAGCAAAGTGTTCAAGAGGCTTTGGCTAGGAATACTAAACCCAGTAAAGTATTTAAAGAACTAGTTGATAGTAAAAGGGAAACCTTTAATACAGTAAGACAGAGAAGGCCAAATACTTCAGAAATGCGTCACATTTACGCTTCGTCGTTTGCGGAAATTTTTTGTAATAATCATGAATAATACCAAAATGAACCTATTTATTGGTTTTTTGTGTATTATTGGTTATGGAGAAACTAAATATGAATATACCAATATATCAACAAGAGGTTCGTGATGGCTTGCAGGAAGTTATAGCTAACAATTCTATTGCTTGTCTTGCCGTTGCAGAAACTGATACTGCTCCGTCTCCAGAGTCTGTAGAGAGGTTACAAAAAGCTCTCACTGACAATAAGACGGACATGGCCTTGGCTGAAAATAAAGAACAGATAGATCTTTACTATATTAAGTCTATTTTGGTTAGTACTGGCTGGAATAAAAACGATGATGTTTTTGACCATAAAGAATTATGGGAAGCTAGAAAAACCCCAGAAGATAAACCGTTTAACTTTATGCACGATGAAAAGGATATCATTGGGCATATTACCGCTAATCAGGTGGTTGACTTTGAAGGTAATACAATCAATGAAGATGCTGAAGCTCCTAATGAGTTTAACATTCTTACATCTGCTGTAATTTATACTGAATGGTCTGATCCTGAGCAGCGAAATCGTATGCAAAAGATTATCGCTGAAATTGAGGAAAACAAATGGTTTGTATCCATGGAGTGTTTGTTTCCAAACTTTGACTACGCTTTAAAAGATAGTAAAGGTGAAATGAAGGTTGTTCAACGTGATGAAGCCTCCGCCTTTTTAACAAAACATTTAAGATCTTACGGAGGAACTGGAGTTTATGAAGATTACCAAGTGGGCCGACTATTAAGAAACTTATCGTTCTCTGGTAAAGGCTTAGTTTCCAAACCCGCTAACCCACGTAGTGTAATTTTGGAAGGAAATGATTTTTTTGATGAATCTCAAGCAAAAGTTTTATCTTTATCTTCACTAAAGGAGAATGATATGTCTGATAGTTATGAAAAGCAGGTTGACGACCTGCGTGCTGAATTGGCAGAAGCTAAAGCTGCTAATGAAGCTCTTAAAGAGAAGGTCATTGCAGAACAACAATCCGAGTTCGAGGCTAAGATTCAAGAGCTTCAAACTACGATTGAATCGCAAGCGGCTGATCTGGTAGAAAAGTCTTCTAGTTTGGAAGCTGTGTCGGAATCTTTGAAGGAGGCCGAAGAGGCCATTGCTGTTAAAGATGCAGATATGGAAGAAAAAATGGAAGAACTTAGAAAGCTTAAGAAGAAAGAAGCTATTATGAAGCGTAAGGCCCAACTTGAAGAAGCTGGTTTTGATGCTGAAGAAGCTTCCGCGACTGTAGCTGAATTTGAAGAAGTTGACGATGATACCTTTGCTAAGGTAGTTGCCGTTATGAAGAAGAAGGCTATTATTACGAAGAAGAAGGCTATTAAGCAAGAAGAAAAGGAAGAAGAAAAAGAAAAAGATGCCAAGGCTGAAGAGCTTGCAGAAGAGGTTGATACCGCTGAAGCAAGTGAAGAAGTTTTGGAAGAAGTAGAAGTTCCATCGGAAGTTGCTGTTGCAGAAGCGATGGGTGAAGAAGATCCTGCTGAAAACCTTCGTTCGGTAGCTACTGAATGGGTCAGCTCAGTTCTCAAGCATAAAAATTCTTAATAAATAAAAGGAGATTTTACAATGGCTCTTAAACAAGACAGATCTAGTCTGCAAACGGACATTTCGTTCTTCATGAATGAAGTCGCAGAAAGAGGTGGTGTTGTTTCGTTAAGCACTGCCGGCTCTGGTGCATCTCTTGATAATGGTAATGCTGTGGTTACTTACGCAGCAGATCCTTCTGGCAAGGTTCCGCTTGGCTTGCTTATCAATGATATGGTTAACATTGATTTGACACGACAGCACTTGAACCAACACAAAGACGAAGTACAGAAGGGTGGTAAAGTTACTCTTCTCAATAAGGGTTACGTTGTAACCGATCAATTGGAGGGTACTCCCAATGGTGGTGACTTGGCTTACCTTGGCCATAGTGGTACTTTGGCTACGCCCACGGCTGCTGCTGGCACTAACAGTGGTGACGCAAACTCTGTTGGACGTTTCCTCAGTGATGTTGACCAATTTGGTTACGCTAAGGTTTATATTGACCTGCCCAACAATTAATTTTAATTTATAAAAGGAGAAGAGCATAATGTCTACTAATGAAAGACCTACCGCAGAATTCATCGAATTGCTCAAACGATCCGGTGATTCTGAAAAATCTGTTGCAATGCAAGCACAGCGAGAGATCGCTAAAGCTTTAGAAACGCCTCTTCGTAAGGGCGTTTTGTTTGGTGACGTTGTACGTGGTATCTACGAGGCTATGCCTCTCGAACCCGGTGCTACGCCTGAGTTCCCCTTGGATCTCCTTGCACCCGGAACCGAGATTGATCACGTTGCTTTCACCAATCCCGGCAACGGGCGTATTCCAGAACGTCACGTTGAAGGTGATTACGTCATGATCAACACTTATGGCATCACTAGTTCGATTGACTTCTTGTTGAAGTACGCTCGTGAAGCTAATTGGAATGTTGTTGGTCGTGCCATGCAAGTTCTTGAGTCGTCCTTCGTTAAGAAGATCAACGATGATGGATGGCATACGTTGTTGGCAGCTGCTGTAGACCGTAATATTTTGGTCTATGATGGCGATGCTGGTGCTGGCCAGTTCACTAAGCGACTTGTCAGCCTTATGAAGACTGTCATGCGTCGAAATGGTGGCGGTAACAGCGTTACGGCTCCTGGTCGTTTGACCGATCTTTACATGTCGCCTGAAGCTATTGAAGACATCCGCAACTGGGGTGTTGATCAGCTTGACGAAGTTTCTCGACGAGAGATTTACGTTGCTAACGAAGATGGTCCTTCCTTGACTCGCGTCTTTGGTGTTAACCTTCACGATCTCTTTGAGTTCGGTGACGGTCAAGAGTATCAAGACTACTTTGTTACCGATCTCGGCGGTTCAATTGAATCTAGCGACGTTGAGTTGGTTATCGGTCTTGATCAAAGTGCAGACGATTCGTTCGTCATGCCCGTCAAGAAAGAGGTTGAGATCTATGAAGATCCCGCTCTCCATCGACATCAGCGACAAGGCTACTATGGCTGGGCTGAAATTGGCTTTGGTGTTCTTGATAACCGAAGAATCATTGCTGGCTCGTTCTAAGAACGTCTGCGATAGATTATTTAAGAAAGCCGTCTCGAAAGGGGCGGCTTTTTTCTTTTTAATTGTGTATAGAGTTTTATAAAATGTAAATTCATCCTTATAGGATAAAATTATGGCGGAAGAAATCAACTTTTCGTTAGAAACGAACACACAGTCAGAGTTTACTTTAGAAATTCAAACACAATTAGACCAAATTTTGAGTATAAATACACAGAGTCAATTAAATCAATCTTTAAGTATAAATAAGCAAATAGATAATACATTAAAAATTAACCGTTCAATAGAATTTACAGTAGAGAGATAGTCATGTCTTGTTCAGAAGAAGAAGTTCATTACAATGATATAGGCACCGATATTATCGTGACTGTAAACGACTGTGTTTCTGGTACAGCCACCGCTTTGGATGTATCTAGTGCTAGTACTTTAGAACTTATTTTAAAATCACCATCTGGTACTTCTAGCACTAAAATAGCGAGTTTAAATACGGATGGCACTGATGGAAAAATAAAATACACTTCGGTGGATGGAGATTTTAACGAAGTGGGAACCTGGAGAATTCAGGCAAAGATCATCATTAGTGGTGGTACATTTAGATCTGATGTAGGATCTTTCAAAGTTTACGAAAATCTATAGGGTAATATTATGCCTTGGCAAATGGATATGATCTTGATGTTGAGATCTGTACTTGGCGATCTTGACGAAACAAAATATACAGATGAGCGTCTTAAGCAAGTTTTAATGGTTGGTGCTTATAATGTTCGAAATGATGCTACGTTTCCCAATACATACACTGTTAATGTTGGTCAGGTTTCTATTTCTCCAGATCCAGTAGATCAAAGCGATACTGATTTTGTAATTTTAACTGTATATAAAACAGCATGTATATTAATTGGCAGTGAAGTAAAAACAGAATCTGCTAACGCTATTTCAATTAAAGATGGTCCTTCCGCTATTGACTTACGTGGCGTTAGTGGTAGTTTGAATGTTTTATACAAAGATATATGTGCTAAATATGAAGATTTACTGAATACGTATAGGTGGGAACGAGGCAGTGGAGATGGAAAGCCTCTTGGTACTGCAATACTTGGCCCCTACAGCCCTGGAAGCTGGGGTGTCGGTCGAAATGGATACACTGATTTTTCTTAATAACATATAAGGAGAGAATAAAATGTCAGTTGTGCAAAAAATTATAGGTGGCAATAGTCAACCAGCGGGCGGTCGTGCTGTAGTTGGTGTTAATGGTGCTAGGGGTTTAGATTCGAGTTCTGTGTTAGATGCAAACCACACTTTAGAACCCACTCCATTACCTTCTTCTAAAATAGATGAATCTATTGCTAGGATTAACTCTGTTCTTATTAGTCGTTATGATGATCCTCGTTACTATACTGGTGATGCAGCAACTTAAGGTGTTTAAATGGCGATTAATATCCCAAGTAGTGTTTTTACTACTTATAACGAAGCGGTCCTTTTGTTTACAAGGACCGCGACATTAGTATATCCTGAAAAAAAGGAAGATTGTCCAAATTGCATCATGAGCAATATGGGCACTAGAAATCGTTCTATAAGCATTTATAAACCTGGAGGTCCATATCCTTTTGACAGGGGTATGCCATGTCCTTATTGTGGTGGCAAGGGATATAAAGCCGTTGAGTCCACTGATGATATTACTTTAAGAATATATTGGGACAGAAGATCTTGGGTCGATATTGGAGTTCCTATCAATATTCCTGCCGGTAGTGTCCAAACTATAGCATATATGACAGATTTAGAAAAGATAGAAAAATGTAAATATATGATTCCAAAATATGACGGAATAGAAAACTATGATGTAAATGCCAAATTTGAAAAAAATGGCATGTCTTTTCCTCAAGGTTTTAAACAAAATGCCACGAAGTATGTGGTTACTTTTTGGACACGGGCCTCGGAGTAACTTATGTCTTTATCTATTAAGCTTATCGAGTCAGATAAAGCTATCCAACAAAAAATAAACAAGGCATTAGTCAAGCAAATCAATAGGTCTATATCTAAGAATTTACCATCTGCTCAAAGAAAGATATTAACTTTAATTAGGACTTCATTAAACTCTAGTCCTGAAATGCAATCTTTAAGAACTGGAATTTTAAAATTAGAATTTGGTTTAGACAAAGATCCTACATTTGACATAATTGAATCCATTATGTCTAGTTTAGAGATTAAATTTTCTCCAATCAATCCTAGAGATTTTAGTGGTGGTATTTTAATTGTCTTACAACCTTCAGATTATCGTAATTTGCTTTCTATGCCTGCGGCATATCAACAAATAGATGGTGGTAGCCTTCCTTGGTTGAGCTGGCTTTTGACTTTGGGGGACACTGTGATTATTACTAGATTTGGTGTTGAGATTGGTGATTTTCCAGACTCTAGAACTGGCGGTGCTAGAATGACCCAAAAGGCTGCTCCTTATAAAGTTAATAGTGCTTTTTCTGGAACTGCAGAAGATAATTTTATAACAAGATCTGTTGCCAGAGTCTCAAACCAAATTCGAGGAATAATAAAAGGAGTATTGTAATGGTTGGGGGTACGAATACAAAACTCAATTTAAATTATGGCATAGAAAAGGCCACAGATGCTAGTCTATCTGAAATTTTATTAGATAACATAATTAATTTTTATGATTGGGGATTGTTAGACGCTGGATCATTTTATACTATAAATGTTCCACAAAGTGGTATTTACGGCGGAGACAGGCACAAGTTAAGGTTGGTCAATAGCCCTAATTATACCGCTGGACAAGTATGGGAAGGTTACAGACAAAACTGGGTTTGGGAAGGTAGTGGAAATATAGATGGTGTAGACCAACAGCCTATAGATATTTCTGGAGTTTTTGTTGATGGTTCGTTTTATGGTACTGGCAACGTGACTAAACCCTTTTACATTGATTACCCTTTGGGCAGGGTCGTTTTCGATACCGCCGAATCTAGCACTAGTGAAGTTCATTTGGCTTATAGTCATAAACGTGTGCAGATTCTTCCTGGCAAGGGTGATTCTTGGTTTAGGCAAATTCAGCAAAACTCTTTTAGAACAGATCAGAATTTTCAAGTTTCTGGATCTGGTGGCTGGATTAGATTAGGTCAAACAAGAGTTCAATTACCAGCTATAGCTGTTGAAGTTGTGCCAGCTAGAGATACACAAGGATATCAACTGGGTGGAGGTCAATGGGTTAGGAGTGATTTGGTTTTCTATGTTATGGCGGAAAATCACTGGGAGGCAACCAATCTTGTAGACACTATCGCTGCTCAAAATGATAGAAATTTAACACTTTTTGATACTACAAAAGTTGCTATAAGTGGAGTATCTCCTCTTACTTTTGAAAATGGAAAAGAGCGAGAATTACGAGGACACGCTAGATCAAGCGGTTTATATCCTCAATTGGTAGAAAATTATCCTTATAGAAAGTGTTGGTTGTACGAAGCAAGAGGTGAAAATATTACTCAACTTGCTACAGATTTATATGTTGGAATTGCACGGTGTAAAACGGAAGTTGGACCTGTTTAGCTTTATTTTGTGTATATAATATTGCCTTACCAGGGAATAAAACTATAGGAGAAATACAAAATGGCAAGAAATAATAGAATATTCTATGCCTGCAAAGCCGTTGTAATCATGAGGACCGGCCAGCCAGCTGCTGATGTGGGTTATGTTTACGGTTTGCAGAGTGTGGGAATGAGTTCTAATTTTACGCTTGATCAGGTTTTTGAAATTGGTCAGCTTGAAATTTATGAAAATATCGAAGATGTAGCTGATGTCGAAGTAACTTTGGAAAAGGTTATTGATGGCGAAAAACTTATCTATAATTTAGCTAGTAATGGAGAATGTAGAAATTCAATTGTTGCAGCATCTAAAGAACGTTCTGATGTTTATCTAGCTATCTATGACGATGGTCAAGATAATGCTACTGGCTTGGCTAGAAATGTATGCTGGAACTCTGGTATGTATGTTTCGAGTGTTGGCTATAATTATAGTGTTGATGGTAGTGCTACAGAGTCTGTTACCTTGGTTGGTAATGAAAAATTCTGGAATGATGATGTTTTTCTAGATGGTGGCTCGAATACTAGTGCTTATGAACAGTTTAATTCAACTGGTAGGAATCCCGGTTTTGATAATGATACTCCAAACTCTGGCGTTCAACGTCGTGTGAATGTTGATACAACAAGCTCGACCTTCCCAGATATTGTTAAGAGTCAGGTGGGTGATGATATTGCTGGTACTAACAGTTTTCATATTCAAAGCATTAGTATTAGTGCAGACTTTGCACAGGAAAACATTCTTGAATTGGGTCGATTTGCTCCGTATGCTCGTTACGCTACGTTCCCAATTGAAGTGACTGCTGAGTTTGAAGTTATTGCAACTTCTGGCGATCTTAAAACTGTTTCCGGTACAGGTCCAAACCTATCTAATTCTACAATCCTTATTAAGGACGACGCTGGAACTGTTCTTGACCTATCAAATAAGAACAAGTTGAGTTCAATTTCTTATTCTGGTGGAGATACTGGTGGTGGAAATGCTACTATTACTTATTCGTTTAGTAACTTTAACGGTCTCACAGTTGTAGATGGTGGTGGTTCCGAGCATGTTATTACTCCATAAGTTTTAAATATTAGGGAATTAGGATTTGGACGATATATATTATGAAAGAATTTTAAATAGAATAATTCAAGGTCGTCTACGTTTTAAACTAGGCGATCTTGTTTTATTTATTGAAGAGCCTTCTAATGCAATCAAAGAAGCATCTTTTGATATTTATGATGATGCCTATAACAAGGCTTATTTCTCGGGTTGTTATGTTGAAAGGGAAGCTTTAGAGGTTCTTGTTGAATATGAATTATGGACTCCCCATGTTGATAAAAGGACTGAAGAACTTGAAAAAAGACTAGAAGAATTAAAAGTTGAAGCTTTTCAAAATTTCTTTAAAAAGCAAGAACTAAGAGGAATCAAGAGAAGTATAAAGATGACACAACGAGAAATAAACACATGCATGTTACAAAAACAACAATTGGATCATTTGACTTGTAAGGGTGTAGCAACGCTTACTAGAAACATGTGGATGTTATCTAAAACAACTAAAGATATAGATGGAAATTTATTTGATTTTGGTGCCGGTGATATTTCTGTTAAGAGCGTAATGGATATAGCTGCCAATAATGAAATTACTGTTGAAGACATGAGATATATAGCAAGAAATTCTCCATGGAGACAGATGTGGAGTGGATCTAAAAATCGTGAATTTGTTTTCGATAAACGTTCTGTTGACCTTGATAAGAACCAACTATCTTTGGTTAGCTTTTCTCAGATGTATGATAATGTTTATGAAAGTCCAGAACAGCCTTCTGAAGATGTGGTAAATGATGATGATTGTTTGGATGGTTGGTTTATAGTAGAGCGTAGAAAGCAGGATAAAGACAAGAAAGACAGAGCTATTGATAATAAGTTGAGCAATTCAAAGATTGCCAATTCGCAAGAAGTAATGTTGATGGCAAATAACCAACAAGAGGCCAATGAGATCTTTGATCTGAATAACGATCATACTAGACAAATTATTCGACAAAGACAGCAAGAAATTAAAAATAGTAGTGGGAATATAAACTTTAAAGAACTGCAAGATGTCAAGCAAGACAGAATGATGAATGCTACAAATCAAAAGGTTCAAGCTTATAAGGGGATGAAAGGAAAATAATGTCAGAACAAAAGGACTACAAGAAGTTTTTAAAAAATTCTATAAATCTAAAGAACGTGAGGGAAGAAAGGAGAAAGGAAGTATCTAAGGATGAATTGTTTAAATCTTGCAAAAAGAAAATTCAAACTACTATGATTGGTGCATTAGATACCATTGAAAAACAGTTTGGATTTCTTTGGGGTTTTGAAGATCAGCAGGATTTAAACGAAGAACAACAACAGCTTAAAGAGATTTATGACAATGTGCGAGCCTGTATTTTAGATAAAGGCAATACACAAATTAGAAATCTAGAGGCTGAATTTTCTAGTTATGAAGTTAATAGAAAAAGATATCAAATAGACATACCAGTAATGAATGACAATAATAATTCAGGAGAATAAAGAATGGAAAATGAAAACGTTAAAGAAAAGAAGTTTGAATCTAGGGATCAAGATGGCAATCAGATTATAGTCAAATTGATACAACCCGGACCCGCCGAGTATAGAGATTCTCAAATCGAATATAATAAAGCCTTTAGAAAAGCTCTCGATTCTAACGCTTTGTTGAGGCAAAAACTTGAAGATTATATGCAAGAACAAGGCATTTGGAATGAAGACAAACAAAAAAAGCACGATGAGTTTGTTTTACAGATTTCTGCCAAAGAAGATCAATTAAATAGTGGTGGCATTAAGCTTTCGGAAGCAAAAGACATTGCACTTGAATTGAGAGTTTTAAGATATCAATTCAGAGAATTTTTATCTGAAAGAAATGCCCTGGATCAAAACTCTGTTGAAGGACAGGCAGACAATGCTAGATTCGCTGAGTTAGTTAGATTGTGTATGTTGAACGTCAATACAAACAAACCATACTTTCAAGATCAACAAGACTATGATAAGTCTAGTAATTTAGATTGGGTTATTGAAGCTTCTTCAGAGTTGGCGAGTATGATTTATGGTCTCGATCCCAATTATGACAATAAACTTACAGAAAATAAATTCCTAAAAGAATTTGAATTTGTAGATGATGATTTACGTTTAATCAATGAAAATGGTCATTTGGTTGACACTGATGGTAGGCTAATTGACAACGAGGGTCGTTTTGTTAAATATAAGACGGCTAAAGCGGAAAAGGAACAAGACGAGGAGGCTAGATATTTTTGTAATCGGGATGGTGATGAGGTAGTAAAAATTGAGGATGGCGATGAAATCCGGTGGGTAACTAAAGATAAGGTAAAGAGGAAGCCCTTTTTGAGAGATGACGGCACTCCTTATCCTGAAACCGCTAAAAAGGAGGATGCGGAGAAAGAAGAGGATTTAGTTGCCGAAAAGACTACAAAAACCAAAAGAACTAGAAAAAAAGCAGAGCCGGAAAAAGACGCTGCGAAGGAATAGTTGTGTATGAATAGTTAGGTAAATCTTGGTGGGGCTTTGTGCCCCACGGTTTTAATGCGAGAAGGTAAAAATGGCAGAGCGATTTAATCTAACGGCACAGATAAATTTACAAGCACCTAACACGGCTGATGTTGCTAATAAAATTAGGCGTGATCTTTCAGGTTTAAAGGCTAATGTAAGCATTAATGCAGATTCTAAAGCTTTGGCTGCTGTCAATGGACAAATGGCCAAGGTTGATAAACAGACCCAAAGAGCAAGTAAATCAATGGGTGTGTTTAATAGAAATCTAACAGAAGCTGCTAGAAGATTTAGTGTTATTACTGTTGCAACTGGTAGTTTTATTGCTTTAGCTAGAGCTATAAAGGGCTCTGTTGGGGCTGCTATTGAATTTGAACGAGAATTGGTTAGAATTTCTCAGGTCACTGGGGAAAGTTTAAATCAGTTGGGTGGATTACAGAAGGAAGTAACAAAATTATCCAGCACTCTTGGTGTAGCTAATGCTAGTCTTTTACAAACATCTAGAATTTTAGCTCAGGCTGGGTTGTCCGCTAGTAAAGTTAAAGAGGCTTTAGATGTTTTGGCCAGAACTACTTTAGCACCCAGTTTTGACAATATTATTGACACGACTGAAGGTGCTATTGC
>TARA_R100000664_G_scaffold15976_1_pt1 | contig 14886 bp, 16 predicted proteins | sample TARA_R100000664 | Tara Oceans TARA_R100000664 (sample SAMEA2622705) | marine metagenome | biome: marine biome (ENVO:00000447); feature: deep chlorophyll maximum layer (ENVO:xxxxxxxx); material: "saline water (ENVO:00002010), including plankton (ENVO:xxxxxxxx)" | depth 115 m | reverse complement strand
CGAAGAAAATCTCCTCGATTGGTGCGGTTTATGTGGAGATGGATCCCGAGATTGAGGAGAGATTGTATCCGTCCATTTGTGGAGTGTAGCTCCACAACCTTATTTTCTTCATTCATTTTTCTCTCCTAGAAAGGGATGCCGTCGATCGGAGGATCTTCTTTTGTGATTATCTCTGCGATCGTAGATCTATCGACATGTGATTCCTCACAATATAGACTCCAATCGGCCATGATTGTCAATTCAATATATGATTGTCTATACATGAGAACTTCCTCGAGAATCAATCGGAGATCTTCAAGGCTCCGTCTCTCGAGGGAGGTGTCTCTCATGTTCATTCCGTCCTTGAGTATATCGATCTGTATTAGCTTTCCGCATACCTCACACATCCCGGACGCGTATCTATGAATTCCGATCGTGTTTATCATTACCTCTCGAAGAGTCCGATATTTCTGTGCGAATACATGTCCCTCATACTCTTTAAGTTGTTCGATTAGTTGTATCCAATATCTCATATCTATCTCCTATAGGTTATCGAGGTTTCCGGTAATCTCGGCGAGATAGCCGAGGCTCTCCCGAAATGCGGTCGGTTTGCATGATTTGAGATGTCCACATCTTGCGCTCGAGGCGTTGACGTATGGATCGAGATAGAAATATGTCGCATCTCTTCGATTACAGTTCGGACACGTGAATCTCTCAGCTCTATCCCCGGTCGCCGTGTATACGATACGACATCCGAGGCGTTGCGCGAGTCTCTCTCTCCAATCTCTTTGTGTCTTGAGCATATCATACACATATTTGCGGCGGTCGCTATATGACGGCCGTCTCCCCTCGAGATTCTTGAGATGTGACTCCGCTCTCTTCTTCCTCTCGAGAGCCTCAATCTTTTGTTTCTCGATTTTCGTCTCTATCCGAAGACGTGCTCTCTCTGCATATTGATCCCAATCGACGATCTCTCCCTCCGTGCATAGATGAGCGTCGAACCATTGTGTCCGGTACCCGGCGAAATATGCTCGCGCCGGATCGATTGTACACGTATCGATAGAAGCAACGTCTCGACCGTCATGTATGACTCCTCTCTTTGCGGCTATAGGGATTTGGAGATTGTCTCGAAACCAATCGAGCATACCATAATAATGAAATTTCCATTCTTCCGCCGGAATCGGTCTCGACATCGGAAGAACGACTCTAAACTTGTCTTTTCCACTCTTTGCGGAGCTTGTCATGTGCATAATGTATTTGAGATCGTTCTCCTCAAGGGCGGTTTTAATCTCTCGATACGTATAATACGCGTCGATGTCGAGAACCATGAGAGAGACTTCTATCGCGTTCTTGTTCGCTCTCTTGGTACCCTTGATGAAGATACAAGGACTCCAAGCTACTTGTTTAACCTTTTCGACCGGGGCTCTCTCTTTTGTGAGGAATTTATATAGTGTTTCGAGATCATACTCCATCTCGAGGAGCTCGTTCGGTTTGCGAACATCTTTAATTAGTGTTATCTTGTGCATACTAGTATCCTTTGTTTGTTGGATGTTGGTTGTTGGTTAAAGAGAGAGGAGACACGACCTCTCTCTTTTTTATTTGTGTGCATCAATTATTATCTCGATGCACGGCTCCTCGTTCCAAGCTGCATAATATTTACGCGCATAGATTGAGGAGACTCGACAATCGTCTTTTATTGGGAGAGCGTCAAGTATACTCTTGACACAATTATCGAGGTCAGGTCTCTTGTCATGTATGACTCGATCCCCGTATCTTTTGAGGCGTTTCGGTCGATGGAATACAAATACAATCTCGATATGTAGAGCACCGGAGGGAATGTCGATCTCCTCGAGCTGTTCTCGACAATCCTTGATCCATTCCTTGTATCCGATCGGATAATACACTCGCCCGCTCCGAGTCACTCTCGGACGAGGACATGCTTTCGGTTTGATATTTAGTATCATTTTTTACTCTCTACACTCAGCGTTTTAATGTTGTGATCTCGCTCCTCTACGGCGTAGACATGTTTGCATCTAGATTTAAATAAGAACCCCGTGCAATTGCACGAAGACCAATCTCTCCCGGAGGTCTTCGATCTATACACAAGTACACGATAGACTCCACCGGTTGAGCCGGCGACATCGGCGATAACAACGAGATACAACTCATCGTTGATAATCCGCTTTCTTGAGCCGATATTGATGATCTCGACCTCTTCGGATTGTCTGACTATCCAATCGCTATATTTACTCATGTAGCAATCCGGATTCGAGAATCAATCTTCCGATATACTCCGAGCACTGGGGAACGATCGCATTTCCTAAGGCTCTAAGTCGGTGTATCCGATTGGGAATCCCATCATCCACTCGACAAAGTGCGGATGGAGCCGGAATCCCTTCCCAATAGTTTTCTTTGTGTGTCCCTTTTCCTTGTGGAAATCCACAAGGAGAGAATCCCCGTTTCTCTTCCATTCCGACGGACACGCGGATTCTTTTGAGAGATGAGCCGTCGGAGTCGGTAATCTTCGACGATGATCTCCTTTCGAGTATCTCTCCCCCCTCAACAATAGCCGAGTTAATGATCCCGAACCCATCTTCTCCGACTCTTGAGATGCCGTCGGAGTCGGAAGGATAGGCGATACAAAACCATCTTCGGCGCAAGTGCGGCGCGCCGAAATCACGAGCGGATATAATTGACCATTCGCAATCGTACCCGATTTCGGCAAGCGATCCAACGACCTCGAGTCCTCCTCGAATAAGGATATTTGGTACGTTTTCCATGATTGCGAGCTTCGGTCGAAGCTCGCTAATGATTCGGTGCATCTCCCACCATAAACCCGACTTTTCTCCATTTAGTCCCCTTCCTCCTGAATTCGCCGCCGAAATATCTTGACACGGAAAACCGCCGATTATCATGTCGACCGGCTCGACGTTATGTAATGTTATGTCTCTCACATCGTTGTATATGCGGCTATTCGGCCAGTGTTTTTTTAATACTTTCTGGCAAAATGGATCTCTCTCCACTTGCCATATTGTCTCGGCTCCCTCGATTGCAGCTTCAATTCCTAATTCGAAGCCCCCAATCCCGGCGAATAAGCTCCCGATACGTACTATCATCTTTCTTGCTTCCAATCGAGCCATGTACTATTAAGATCATCGTGTAATATTGCGGCCGTGCAATTGGTGAAAGGAGCGAAATATCGAGCGATAGGCCAATGAGATAGATTTGAGGGCACATATCCGTAGAACCATCTCTTCGCGGTTCCGAGATGTACTCCCACAAAATCCGCGAACTCTTGCATGTCGAACTCTTCTCCGGCTTGTCTCCTCCAATCCCAAAGAAGATCCCGAATAAGAGAGGACTTTCGGACTTTCTTCTTTTTGGGAGAGAGCTGAGAGCCTTTCTTCGGTGCATGTTTCGGAAGGATCTTCTTGTTGAAACTTCTTCTCATGAGCGGATTCTCCTCATCTCGGAGACATGTACATGATAGATAATCTCTCGGATAAGAGCGTTATAGTTATCGACTCCGAGAGCCTCGAAGAACTTCGCGAGAGCTTCCTTTCCCGGTGCTTTCGGTGTTTTACTTGCTGTTCTCCATTGAGATACAGTAGATCGATCTCTTTCGATTCCTCGAGCGAGAGCCGATCCGGATAGTTTCAATTCCTTGAGTTTAATCTCGAGCCATTGATCGAAAGAAAGCTCGGACGTGTGGACATAATCTGTCATGTGATCTCCTTTTGTTATGTCGTTGTTAGTCCATATAGTATTATATATTTGTTGTTTATATGTCAACAAATAGAGGGAAAAATGAAGAACAGAGATTTATTATTTATCGATGTCGAGACAACTCATCTCAACCCGGCGATTGGAGAGATCATCGAGATTGCAATCATTCGAGACGATGGAGTCTCTTCTCGGAGATACGTCACGAAGATACGTCCGGAGAATCTACATGTCGCGGATCTCCGATCTCTCGAGATAAACGGATACAACGAGAAGGAGTGGTTCGACGCTCCTCGAGCTTCGGAGATTGCTCAAGACATCGGATATTTTATCCAGGGAGGACTATTTGTAGGACATAACGTGCATTTCGATTACGAATGGATCGAGGAGTTTCTCCATCAACACAAAGTCCCTATGAGAGCATCATATCGGAAGATAGATACGATGACGTTAGCACATGAGCACCTCCCGTTTTTATCGTCTCATTCCCTCAAGTCTATCCGAGAGTTCTTCGACATCTCGACATTAGGCTCTCATCGAGCCGAGAAAGACGTTGAGGACATGAGATGGATATATTATCGTCTTCTGAGGGCTTGTCCATGTTCGCGCCTATATTGGAGGATAAAACACTGGTACAAAACCAATCGTCAAATCCCGAGAATCCTAAAGTAAACCCTTTATTTCTGAGCTGAGAAACCGAAGATCAATAACGTCTCCCAGATTGTATGCACGAATCACACGAACCACAAGGGCGTCCATTTATGGATTCATAGCAACTCCAAGACATATCCAATATTTCTTTCTGAATGTCGGAAGCCGTGTCTCTTTTTTCTGAAAGAAGAGGAGCCTCGATCTTTATTCCTAGGATCTCCGACATCTTCTTGAAAAAGATCGGCCGACAGTCTGGATAATTTTCTTGATCTTCAATATTTGCACCAATAAGGATTGTTTTTTGTCCTCTCATTTTCGCCAAATTTGCGGCTATACTAAGAAATATCGCATTTCGATTCGGTACATATCGAGCCCCCGGACTTTTGGAGCCGATAAACATCGCTTTTGCATTAATATCGAGATCTATAATTTTTAATTTTATAGATCTATTCATCATTAATCGAATATACGAATGTATTTTTCGAGCCGCTTTCTCTTCTTCACATGCCGAGGGATGGTCATACTTGAAATGTAGTAATATATCAATCTCTTGTGATTTTTGGAGAGCAATATATGTACTGTCATATCCTCCCGAAAATAATAATATCACCTCAATCTCCTAAGTGTATAAAACAGAATAATGCCCTTTCGACGGCGCACCAATTCCGGCCGTCTCTTGTTTCCTCATCTCCATCTCCCAATCCACGAGAGACTCCTTATTAATGTCCAGAGAGAGACATCTCTCCTCTCTCGATCTCAATAATGGATAATGTCCTCTGGACGGAAATAATAACGGTTGTTTCTCGAGTTGTTCGAGATATTGGAACGTATGAGGAAAACACGACCACGCGCTCCCATCAAAAGAGGATGCTCTCGCTCGGATACATTTATGTAATCGATTTTTCGTGTTGACTCGTCCTATATGGCAATACACATTCCAATCCTCACACATAGACGAGATCCAATCCATGTTCTCCAATTTCGCGGATGTGGTACCTCCGACAAATATATTTATTCCGTCACAAATAAAGGGATGGAGATCTTCCGCTTTCATCCCATCTTGCCAAACAAAGAACAATCTCTTCTCAAATCCCAGATCTTTTAATCTCGGGACCCAATATTGAGCGAGATATATCGTCATTTCGGAATCCCCCACAACATCCGGTATGACGACGAAATCGGCTCCTTTTCCGTATCGGATACACATTCGCTCAAAGGACTCGTTATCAAAAGATTCTCGCTTTTTGTGGTGTATGTACGCGCCGTTATCAAGTGCATATCCATGGCTCGCAAGAGATAATTGTATGTCTTTTCTATGTTGATATTGGGGAGAGAGAAGACATCTCATCCTAAATCTCCAATATAGCTTATGTCGTTGCGCACTTGATGAGCCGTGATTGTCCATCAAGAAGGAACCGTATCTAATCATGTTTTTCTTTTGTTGGTAATATCACTTATTACATGATGATTATTTCACAACAAAAAAAAGAGAGAGAGATTATAATCCCTCTCGTCATGACTTTTCCCGGCTCCGATACAACATCGAAGCATATCAATTTATCATATCTTTTGATGGATAATCTCTTCTTTCACTTTCTCCTTGAGCCTCATCTCTTGTATTTGCTCCTTTAGTGGTTCCAAGATTGCGAATAGTTTCCTTTGTCCTCTCTCGAGAGAATCTATCCTCGAGCTGAATCCATCCACAAGCTGATCTCTATCCTTGTTGAGCTCCGAGATCACCTTCTCGAATCTCCCTCGAATCACTTCTTCTTGTTGTTTTGCCTCGAGACGGATCTCCTTCATCTCGGCTCTCTGCTCTTTGTTCGTCCCTCTTTGATCCCAATATTGGTATAGTAGGAAACCCACAAAAGGAGCATTTGTCGCGAGATCAATCCATAATTGCGTTACTGTGCTTTGATCCATGACTAGTCCTCGAGCAATGTATATGTGAATTTTTCATATCCATGTAATTTCCTTTGGATTTGACACAAGGAGATCAATCTCGCGAAATCGGATGGGTGTTGTATCACAGTACAACCCATGGAGTACCACTTAGTAGACTCTACAATTTTATACTCATGAGCTCGATGCAAATTGATCCCGAAGTATCCGCTCTCCTCTCGGATATGGTCTGAGGTGCGGTCGAGTGTATTATCCCTATACACGGTTACTTCGGCGTTTCTCTGACATAAAGCTAGGTATTTCCCCCGGTGCATGTCGAGAGAGTACGCTCCTCGATATTGTCCGGCTTTCAGGATAGCGACCCCTTTCGGATTGGTCGGATCGAGGTGTTGTTCTGCGCTCGGATCGACCGTACAAATATATTCCTCTTGTACATATTGATCTCCGTGTCTATATATGCACATGAAGAGATCGTCGAATCTTCCGGGAGTCCGATTCCGAGAGCGAATCCCGATGAGATTCAAATCGAAATCCTTCTCCTCGAATGTAGCGTATCCGAGACCTCTCAATTGATTGAGACGAGGAGGTCTCTCCGATAATGGGTAATATGTTATTTTCATACGATTCTCCGCTCCGAGATTGGGTTCTCTTGTAACAATATATCATACAACCACGAAGCCCCATCATATCGTTTTGTTACGATCTGAACCCGATGTCGATCCAATCCAATTTCGGAATCTGAGAGGGAGATAATGTCTCCGACATCAAGATAGCCCCACGAGATCGAGGCTCGATATGTGGTCTTTTTTTGTGGGAGAGCCTTTCTCCTCATGTAGTCCAGACCAATCCGGATGGCCGTGTCTCTATCGTGTACATACTCGAGATCGAGAGATTGTTCTCTCCGGCCGTATCGTTGGAAAGATACGATTGAATACGGAGATATAATCTCATATTGTGCATTACCCTCGAGCAATTTCTCGTATCGTATGACAACGACTCCCCTATATGTATCTTGATCACTAGAGGCTCCTTGAGGCGCGAATCGGACGGTTAGATCGTTGACTATCTCCGAGTCTATGGGAGAGACTGGTTGTATCCTCGAGAACGTCTCCGAAGCTAATATCTCGACTCTCGGATTGTTGTATGTCTCATCAAGACGATGATCGATAACCGGATACAATCCACTCGAGCCGGCTACAAGAGACACGGGTAAAAATGCAACAATGTATCGTTGCAAAAACTCGTAACATTTCATCTGTGGATCGTTGATGTACCCGGCGAACTTGTATTGATTGAGCAACGTCCGGACGGAAGAGAACGCTTGACGATCGAAATCCACTTGTATCGAGTCCAAAAGATAGACAAGGAGATCTCCCCCTCCTTCGAGGGCTTCTCCGGACGTGTACGGAGACAATAAGCCGCCGCCGTCATCCCATCGTATCCAATATTCGAGATCGTTATTGATTGTGTATGTCTGGTCAAGATTGGAGGGGGTCGTGACTTGAATAAATGAATATACTTGCCCTTTTGATCCGACTTGAGAGAGGACAGCTCGATTACTATCGACATTCCCTTGATTGTCGTATATGTCGACGGTAGATGCGGCGACCGGATGACCGGCGATAACATACCATCCTATATTTGAGGGAGACGTTTGATTCGCTATTTGATACGCCGGCGTCGAGGGGAATCCATACGAGGAGCCGATCTCCTCTCGGATTGTTCCCGGCTTTCCAATTACGGCCGGAGAACATTTCCCGAGATGAGGTTTGATAACCTCAGTTATCCCATCCGGATCTACCGGAGGAGAGAGAGGTCCCACTCTATACGCTTCTTGAGAGAATTGAGTAGCAGAGAGAAAAACCGCATCTCCCACAATCCGACGCAATAAGGATTGATCCGAGAAGGATACTTCGTTTTCGATGGAGAATTCTACATATCCGGGATCCATACGAGGATAACCATATACCGGATCGACAATCTTCCCCGTAAAGAGGGAGATTCTCTCACCATAGGATTGTTGTATGATTCTATTTTTGACGGTCACATAGTACAATCGAGCGACCATCCTCTCGATGCCCTTTCCCTTCATTTGTCTTTTGGACACATCAAAAGGAAATATCACGGCCATAGATACAGATGATTGTGATAATTTTATGTTTCCCAGCTCAGAAAGAGAGATTCCAATCTCTGGATTGTCGAGTCTCCCCTCGTACAATACACTCGAGCCGCCCTCATCAAAGGAGACCGGAAATGTCGAGAATCGATATGTTCTCCCTCCGATGTCGACCTCGAGAAGAAAGCATATCTCTACCGAGAGATAATCGATCGCCGGATATGATCTCATAATATCTCCCTCAATATCATCGTAGCAACGCGAAAGACTTCGCCGCTCTCGGCGATTGGGACGTTTTCATTCCCGAGAACAGACTCGACCTCGATCTCTCCTTGCAAGGATACGAGGGCTTGTTCGTGCTCTCGATGGAGCTCTCTTTGATCGCTAGTTTTCGAGATAAGAGGTAGATACACAATCGGACTCTTGTCCCCTTGTAGATAATCGAGTAGCCCTTGAAGAAGATCCGGTACATCGTTATTGATTGCGATCGGCTCCGCGCCGGCCGTTCCTGAAGAAGTCCAATAATCCGGATCTGGATTGTTTCCGTACAGGTCGGAGACATCTACTCCCTCAGACCATGACACGCGAAAAGTCCTTCGAGATGGACGTATATTCCGAGAGTAGATCACGGAGTCTATTGTCTCGATGGATTCCGTTCCCGAGTCTATCGAGATGGTTCTCCCTCGTTGATATTGTTTTCCCGGTATCAATACAGATCCGATATGTAGTAATCCAATTTGAGCATAGTTTTCGAGTGTAGTTTGAGCCGGAATCCTTATCCCTATAGCCTCGAGCCGTCTCCCGTTTAGATTGACAATGAGTGTCATGTTATTGGGTATAAGCTCGATTGTCGATGGAGAGAGACCGGTCAAGGACTGATCGAGAAGGAGGACGGCTTGTTTTGTTCCCGTCGATGTCCCTCCGAATCTCCCTTCACTATTAGAGACAACCGTCCTCCACACATGAGAACTTTCTCCTCCGGTTTGGATCTTGACTCTCCATCCGGCGCACTCGTTGAATCGAAAATACGGTTGATTCGATGCCGTGTTCGCTCCTCGGACGGTTCTCCCTTGTACAAGACATTCGGAAGATATCGAGCCGGAAAATGTATCGAGCACCGTCCATGATCCCGAAGAGTAATATTCGAGTTTACCCTCCACAAAGTTGTAATTGGATATGTGGATGCCGATCATGTCATTGGGGAGAGACTCATCAATATGTACACTCGTATCGGGATCGAGCTTATACGCGATAAATTGCTCGGGTACATTACCCGAGGACACACTCGCCGATCTCCATGTTACTCGGCTTGTGGGGGATACACTGTACAAAAGATTCTCGATCGCATAATTCGAGGTTGGTTGTATCGAGAAAGAGTCTCCCTCATATGTCGCTCCGTCGGTTGCAGAAATTCGAACATTGTCGGCGACATATGCATATTGTCCGGTCGGAGGATATGCTCTCTGGAATAGATCATCGGGAGATGAAAAGCTCGTCAATTGGTCTCCGATTTGGAATCCTTGAGAGATATATGTTCCCGTCCACACAGTCTCTAATGCTCCGGCTCCTCCACTATACGCAAGATGTCCCCATCGTACACGATGGAGATTCGAGGCTCCTCCTCCTCCGTCGGTTAGTGTCGATGTAGTACCGGCCGTTGTCCATCTCCTCTTGTTGTTGATGGAGTCTATATCTCGATAGTATACCGTACATGATCGATTCGCTATCGCTACCATAATATCCACCAATCCCAAAGAGAGACCGGTCAAGGAAAAGATGTCGCTCGAGCCGTTAATGTCTCGTAATTTTATATCGGTCGATGTTATGCGGAGCTCCACCTCGTAATCCGAGGACGTGTCATCGATCTTTATCGCTATCCCTCGGACATCGGTTGTCGTGTTTCCTCCGGTCATAGACTGGATTCTCGCCCTCACAATCATTCCCTTTCCGATAATGTCCGATGTCGCCATCCCCGATGTCGAGGGGGAGACCGTGTATCTCTTTTGATCATCGATCGCGACTCCATCTCGATTGAGAACCTCCGCGCCGGCTCCTAATGTCGTTACTCCGGAGAAATTGGAGTATAGATCCAATCCTGGATAGGTGAAACCATACGCTATCCTATTCCATTCGGCGTCCTGATTTTCTTTGTAATAAGCGATAGGCAACGTCACCGAGGAGTATCCTCCGAGCATACACATCGAGATCGAGTAATTGTTCGCGGTCGATATAGGCTCACACAACAAGATCGATCTTCCACTCCAAGATAGGCCGAAGGATTTTTCTATCATCGAGGAATCGTCTCCCGTGTTGATCAATCTGCTCCGTCCATTTGCATCTTTTCCCATTTCACGAAAGGAGATCCCGTCTCCGCTCCAAAAGATACGATAGTCTCCTCCTCCTCCTTGTATTCTTGCGACTATATGATGAGAGGCTCCTTCGTCCGTCCATGAGGAGAGATCTCCTCCCGTCATGTAATCATTTGATCCGGAGGTGACATTCGCAAGAGAAATAACGACATAAGCGGATGCATCTCTCAATCTATGAGCTGAGATATATCCCGAGGATAGCGTCATATAATGGATCTCTCCGGTCGCTCCACAATAAGAGAATCGAAACAATCCATCGAGAGCATAGAGAGCGATACTTCGGAAAGAATGATCGTCTATCTCTGCATTTGTTGTAACGAGATCGAAGGACCCTCCGAGATCACTCGAGGCAAATTGGAGCAATCGGTTTCTCTTCGTTGCGCTCGTATCATTCCACTCCGTCTCGAGCATGAGGAGAACCACTCCTCCCGATTGTGCAATCCTCAATCTTTGCGGATTGTGATTTTGAAACGAAGCTCCGGAGCCGGTTGATGTACCGATCGATATAGACTCTTGAATCGCTTTTGATGCTCGAAGAGTCCATGTCGCGCCGTCGATAGACGAGTATGTCCTCATGTTCACCAAGGAGTCATTCCCGGCGAGATGTACAAGGAGAAACGTCCCATCCGGAAGGATACACATTCCCGATAAAAGCGGATAGGTGAATGTCGTACTCTCGGAGTATATCGATGCATCGGTTTGATTGTCGTCTATCTGTAATGTAGTTACTCGGACGGTACGATTTGAGGGCGTATCTTTCGAGTATGAGATAAGGAGATCTCCCTCTCTTGTGTCGAGTCCACTCGGATCTCCATACACGGCCGAAACGGTCGACGTGCTGAAATGTACATTCTTGAATCTTGAGATTGTGTTTTGTGGATCACGTCCATAATTAACGGAGGTTTGCTCATCTTCGAAGATGAATCCGGCTCCAAATCCGGCATATCCGCTCTTTTGAGTCTTGATTGTGAGGTTCGATCCGGTTGTTTGGTTTCCGGTCGCGTATAATCTCATTGGGGACGCTTGCCCAGGATTGGGATCTCCGGCGATTGAATCTCCCAGGGTAAAAGAAGATTGAGCCGTCCAAAGATTCGAGGAGTCCAATCCGAGAGGTACGAGAAACCCTCTCAAATATGTAGGGGTAACATTAGCCATATCAATATCCTCTTCTTGCTCTATTTGTGGATAGACCGGCTCGAGAGCGATCTCCCACGAAACGATCGAAATGCTTATACGGATTCATCACGATAACCTCCGGAGACATCGATTGTCCATTCTGCAATCGAGACACACCTTGATCTCCGAGTCGATTAACGGTCGCCCTATCAAGGATTGCTTCTCCTTGCTTGACAACGATAACCCTTTCATCGGGTGTTTTTTCAATCATACCTCCCATGTGAAATTTCGGAGGTTGTTGTGACATGACGATCGCTGTTTGTGCGGCGGCCGTTGCCACATATCCGGCGATAGCGACCGGAGCCAACGCGCCAAATTGAGCCGGTGCGGCCGTAATACTTTTTGCCGTATTCATCACGATCTCACCTATCGCCGCCGTTTTTTGTGCCAAAAATAAAGCCGCAATCAGCTTCTTATTCTTGTTTCCGCTCTTTTGGAGTAGCTCAAGAGATGCGGTCGTCATCTCATTTATCCCGTTGAGAAATACTTGAGAGCCGGCGAACATTTGATCCATTTGTTCTTTGTGCCCTTTCTTTCTCAGTTTTTGGAGATTAACCTCATGTAGCATCTCGGCGGCTTCAATAGCTCTCTTTCTGTCTTTCTCTATGAGGTCGAGCTCCTCTTGTGTTTTCGCACTTGCGAGAGAAGCATCTCGAGCCGCGTTAATCTTGTCTATCGTGTTTTGTTTCTCGATTGCGAGTTTAATCTCTTGAGCTTCCAGCTGTTTCGACGCCGGGAGAGCGTCCAAATATGCGGAGATTGCTTTGTCCTCAAGAGATACTCTCAACGCCGCAATCCTTGAGAGCGTCTTTTGTTTCTCGATCAATTTCTCGGTCTTTTCGTTGAGAGCATCAAGATCTCTCTGTTCTTGCTCTGTTATCGATTGTTTGGACTTCGCGACAACTTCGCTCGCTCTTTGTAGATCGGCGGCGGATTCCTGTGCAAATAGGATCTCTTCTTCGGTTTTCGCGGTTAGTTTCAACCTATCCACTTTCGCCTTGAGAGATTCGAGTTCTCCGTCGAGAGCGTCTCTTCTATCTCGAGCCGTGTTTTTTATTTGCTCCTCTTTGGAGAGTAGAGAGTCCGAGAGCGTCTCCGATTCTCTTTCTAGTGCGTTGATGCTCTCGTTTATCTCGGCGGATAGAGAGAGCACTTTTTGACGCCGTTTCTCTGCTCTCTCGATTGCTTCGGCTCTCTTCTTTTGCTTGTCTTTCGCTTTCGAGATCTCGGTCTCTATTTTTGCGCTCGATTGGAGTCGAGCAATACGAATCTTTTCTTCTTCGTTGATGTCTTTAATTGTTTTGCTTGTTCCCTGGATAACCTCTCGGAGGGAGGATTGAGTGTCGAGAATCTCCCTCAGCTTCTTGTCCGCCTCGAATCTCTCCTTTGTACCGAGTCCGAGTTGTTTTCGAATCTCGAAGAGATCCCGGTATTCCTCATCGAGGAGATTTAATCGTTGTTGTGCTTTCTCTCGTCTCTCTTCTGCAAGATCTCGGAGAGACTTCGATCGATCTTGAATTTCGGATATTTGCTTTCGAGATTTATCTTGAATGTCGGCGACTTCTTTCTCGTTTTCCGTCCATGTCCCTTGTAGGACTCCGAGCTCTCTCCTCAATTTCCTCTCTTCGTATAGAGCATCGATCCGCGCTCTCTCTGGATCTCCGAATCCCATAGTAATCTTTCGCGAGAGTCCCTCGATCTCTTGTGCCAATTGATTGATTTGATTCTCTCCGGACTCAAGATCGGCTATAAATTTGTTGAATGACTCACTCGCCTCTCGTTGTTTCGAGGTGAAAACCGTATATCCGACGGCCGCAATTGCAAGAGTCGCAACAATTCCCATTAGGACAAGGTTTCCGGTCGCAAGAGATCGAGAGAATGATCGAGCCGCTTGTCCGGCCGCTCCGATCTCGGCGGCCATTGTCGCAAGTTCGGGATTAATTGCGCTCACCACATCCTCAAGAGATCCGAGAGCCGCTCCCATGTCTCGAGATTGTTTTCGAGTCTCTCGGATACGAGATGACGCAATATCAAAAGAGTCCGAGATCTCCTTCGATGCCTTCTTCGCGGATTCCGATTGAGAGCGGAAAGATTGAGATGTTTTCTTCGCGCTCTCTGCGTATGCTTTCGCGGTCGCCTCGGCTGCTTTCTTTGATTCGGAGGCGGCTTTATTTGCGGCTTTTTGTGCTTTCTTGAATTCGGAGGCCAATGCCCTCGTCATCTGAGACGCTTCTTTTTTCGTCATAGAGGGGATTTGAGCCAATGAAGATTGAAGCTGCTTAAGATTAGCCCTCAATGTAATTTCTACGCTCTTATTCACATCACTAGCCATATATCACCTTTTCTTTGCTTCTCTTATCATGTCGCGAGCGATTACTCTAATGAGTTTATCTCCGGCTCTCTTCATCGGTTGCCATAATAGCTCGTTCGCCGTCCGAGAGCCGAGAGGGAGGTCGTTGAGAGTATACGCTCCGGTCTTTATCGCCCATGCATAAGGAGCCGTGTTTCGCACAAATGCGACAATATCCTCTCCATCGATGAGAATCCCTCTCTCAAGTTTATCCCTGGAGTCTTGACTTTTTTTCGATACGCGTATTGGGAGCGGATCATCTGCGAATCGTTGAGATTGTTTCTCCTCAAGAGATTGCATAATTGCGAAAGCTTGCTCTTTTCCATATCTACGAATCAAGGCTCCTCTCGTTGCGTTCTTCTTCTCTTCTCCGCTCCGAGGTCTCTCCGTCCGTACCGGCCATTTTTTATACGCTTCTTGATATATCTCTTCGACTTGATTCTCGAAGACCTGTCTCAGTATGGGAAGTGTATCCAATAGATTGTTCACCATCCGCTCGAGATCATCGGAGACTCCGACGGCGGCGTTTCCTTGTTTAATAAATACTTTCGCCATGTTTCCTCCTCATCTTCTCGACTTGTTCTCTATTATAGCGATCTTTTCGCTCATCTCGTTGTTTT
>TARA_R100000664_G_scaffold24641_1_pt1 | contig 14887 bp, 15 predicted proteins | sample TARA_R100000664 | Tara Oceans TARA_R100000664 (sample SAMEA2622705) | marine metagenome | biome: marine biome (ENVO:00000447); feature: deep chlorophyll maximum layer (ENVO:xxxxxxxx); material: "saline water (ENVO:00002010), including plankton (ENVO:xxxxxxxx)" | depth 115 m | reverse complement strand
AACAAGGAAAACAAAGTCTTTCTGAAATAGATGCGGTTGAAGAAATGGATAAAACACAAAAGTCTAGATTTGAAAAAGGCATAGAAAATCTCCAACGAAAAGCTTCGGATGCGGTTAGTGAAAATGAAGCATTTAAACTTTTGGAATCGATCAACAGGCGAGGCACCGAGGGTTTGCGAAAACTTCTAGGGCCAAAAGCTACAGATAAAGACGTAGATTAAATGGCGAAGAAGTTTAAACGATTACCCTCTGGAAGAATAAGTTATAGGGGAGAAACTTTTTCTGGTTTTAATAAAGCGAAGAGAACCCCTAATCATCCGAAGAAGAGTCATATCGTTTTAGCTAAAGAAGGAGATAAAATAAAAGTAATCAGGTTTGGGCAAAAGGGAGCTAGTACAGCAGGTAAACCAAAAGCAGGTGAGTCTCGTAGAATGAAGATGAAACGTAAATCTTTTAAAGCAAGGCACGGTAAAAACATTAGGAAAGGTAAAATGTCAGCAGCCTATTGGGCTAATAAAGAAAAATGGTAATATGAGTTTATACGAAAACATACACAAAAAAAGGAAAAGAATAAAAGCTGGGAGTGGAGAGAAGATGAGGAAACCTAACTCTAAAGGGGCACCCTCAGCACAAGATTTTAAAGATGCGGCAAAGACAGCTAAGTATACAAAGGGACAAAAGAAAGAGTTAAAAGCATCAAGTCGTAGATCAAGGATGTCATGAGATATAATAAAACAAAAAAGCCAGTCAAGCCTAAGCCAAAAACCAAAGTATTAAAATGAAAAAGGGAGAAGAGGATTTTGAGCCGCACCCGATGTATGAGCCCAAGACTGGAAAGTTTATGATGGCTGATACAATGGAAGAGCATTTGATATTTAAAGAGTTGGGGCTAGTTCATGAAGACGAGCTAGACGAAAAACATAAAGGCAAAGCCAAGAAAGGTGGAGCTGTTGTTATTTCGTTTATGGAAGCCGTTGAGGACGGTATGAAGGAAAAGTGATCTATGGATACTAAAATAATGTGAGACGGCTGTTAACAGCCCTGCTATGCTGCATCCCCACAGTAACCAAAGCAGATGATCATTGGGGAACTATACCGCCAGTACCTGAAATAACTATAGAACATGACATCTATAGTGGGTGGGTAACCCTTGGTTGGGTATCAGATTCTACTTTTGACCGCCCTATCTGGTATATAGTAGAAGTAAAACAAGTAGATCAAGATGGGGTTATAGACCCAGAGTTCCTTTGGCATAGACCATTTGTACCAATTCGTAGTAACTTCAACGAGTATATTTCGTTTAGACTACAATACAAAGATTCCAATGGTAAAATCTACGATTGGATTAGATCAGAAATGTTTAGAGTCCGTGTTATGTGGGGAGCTTAAAATTCAAGGTTGCTTAAATATTTTAATAGGTTTATATTTTACCTGTCACGGGTCGGTTGCTCTAGCCATTAATTAGTTCAGACCTAAAACACACTAAGAATTTTGAGGTTGCTCTAGCCATAAATAGTTCTAGTCAAGATTCAATTAACTTTGAAATAGACCGTAATCCATCGATATGGAGCGGTCTGCCTTAACTTAACTTAACTATAAAAAACAAATACAATGGCCGCAGACTTTGCACTACCACATGATTTTGCAACAGATGCCTCCGCAGCAGTAGATACTGTTCTTACTCAAGAAGCGGGGCGTATTGGTGCAGATATCCACAAGGCAACTCTCCACACTTCACCGTGGATAGACCTTATTAAACAATCTACATTCCCAGAAGGAATGGGTTATCAACTAAGCACACTCATTTATGACCGTGCTCTTCCACTGTCCCCTATTAACAAGGACTTAACTGACTCTGGCATTAGCGTTGGGGTTGACTTTTCACCTATTGGATCGACTCACGGAACTGCCTCTAATGGTATGTCTGCGAATCAGCAGGATCAGACTTTGTCTATAGGTTCTGAAAAAGCAAGTGTTAACACTCTTGACTTCACTAAAGTTCAAAAGAACTACAGTCTTGAGAGAGCTATCGTTGAGTCTCCACGAATTAACGTCGAGGAACTTCGCTACACTGCCCACAGAACTGAGCAGCTTCGTGCTATCATGGACATTCTGAAGGAAGCTACCCGTAACTCTTGGGAAGAACGCTACCGTGACGAGTATTCTAAGCTCTGTGATAATGTTGTTGAGTGTTCAACTACAGGAACAGCGACTAACACTGACCTTGAAGGAACAACTATTCCTGAGATCAATGTTGATACTGGTAACAATGGTTGTGATATTGACGCTAATATCTCTAACAAAATCCTTGATGATGTTTACTTTAAACTCGTTAGGGCTGGTGCTGGAGCAAACGCTTATGGCCGTGAGAATGGTCGTCCAGTGTTCTCTATCGTTCTTTCATCTGAGGCATCATATCAGTTGATGACTGAAGCTGGATTCCGTGACGATGTACGTTACAACAACGCTAGAGTTTCTGATCTTATTGCTCCATTAGGAGTTGAGAAGAGCTTTAGAGGTTTCTACCACTTGATAGACGACCTTGCACCACGTTTCACATTCGACGCTAGCTCTGATAAGTTAGTGAGAGTTGATCCATATACTGTTAGCAGCACCAGTGGTTCTGCAACCAACAAGGTTATTGTTAACACTGCTTACGAAAGTGCTTCTTTTGAAGCAGCGTATGTTCTCGTGGACAACGTAATGGAGTCATTGATTCCTGCACCTATCACCAACGCTAACGGATTGTCATTTGATCCTGTTAACTACAAAGGTGACTTTAAGTGGACTAACATCCCTGATGTAACACTTAACCCAGATAGAACAATTGGTTTCTTCAGAGGTATTCTTGCTTCTGCGTCTAAGCCAATTAAGACTAACTTCGGTTACGTCATATTGTTCAAGAGGGATTCAAGTACACCTGCTGCTTAATTCTAAAGTGGGGTTCCCCTAAAAAGGAACCCCACATAATATTAATTTTAACTATTAAAAATTATGCCAACTTTAGATGATGCTCCAACAGTAGAAGCTATGGCGGGATCTGATGTGACTGCTACTGATCTTATTCAGATTTATGATGTTTCGGCTCAAAAAGCTAAAACAATTACTATAGCTCAACTAGTCACAGCACTAGATACTCTTGGTTTGGCTGCTGATTAATTAGCACCAACAAATTCACAATAATCCCCGATCCTCTTGATAAAGTAGGGGATCGGGGTTATTTTTGTACAACCAATTATTTATTATGCCAACTGTAGGAAAAAAGAAATTTAAATACGACGAAGAAGGTATGGCTGCTGCTGAAGCAGAAGCTGCTGAATCTGGTCAAGAAATGAGCATGGTGGATAAAGTAGATGATACTTTGTCTGGCTTAGACATAGCAGAAGAAGAACCACAACAGCCAGAAATGATGGCTGATAATATGCAACCATCTCCTGTTGAGGAAATGGCTGAAGAAGCTGAAGAATCTGGTATGCCTGATCAGGGTATGCTTATGCAATTGTTTAGGATTGTTTATAGAGAGGACTTTGATCCTGCTAATCAGAAGCATCAAACACAGCTTTCTGTTATAGAGGATACTCTTGAGGATAATCCAGAGATGGCTGAGAAGTTAAAAGACGGAGAAATGACCATGACAGACTTTGCTTTAAGAGTTTATAAAGGAATGTCTCCTATGGGGGAGACTCCGATGACTTCTCCTCCTGTAACTCCAGAGGCTCCAGAAGGTACATCTTACTTTGCATAATGGCTCTCACTAATTTGACATTATCCCAGCAGTTATCTGCTAACTTAACTTCAACGGGAATAAAAGGTAACATTCCCGTAGGAGGTACTAACAACTTAGATATTACGGCTGAAGATGCTGATTATTTGTATGAGTTTGTTATTGAGTCAGGACATGCGGATAATCAAATAAGTTGGAACTTAGGAACTAATCAATTATCGGATACAGGTTCAGGCACAGATGCTTATGTAAGTCAGCCAATGGCTGCTACTATAAGGGATGCTAACGGTGATGCGGTTCATGTTCCCGACGCTCAGGGGGATGATAGAGTTGTAGCTATATATTATGAAACTGACGCTGCTAACACAGGGAGCGTAACTATAGCAGGGCCAGCTCAATTTGGTTCTATAACTTTAAATTCTTCTGAAGGAACTACTTCTGGGGTAAGAGTACCTCGTTCCGCTTTACTTATACCTCGATGGGAATCTGCTACTGGTACGATTACTTTCGATTTTTCTGTAGCAGGAGACAAAGTAAAAGTAATTTTCTTAGGTAAGACATAATAAATGGCTATTTCTTCTACAAGAAGGCAGCGGATAATTCAGTTCTCAACTCCAAAGGTTTCAGATCTTGTAGTTGTTGAGATCAAAGATGCGAGTAGACATTTAAAGTCTGCTGATTCTGCTGATCATGTTGCGGATAACGACGGTAACTTTGGAGCTGCTCACCCTGACACCACCAACTTTCCTAATTTTAAATTAGCTTTAATTAAAAATGCTGATGATGATCAAGGGCAGTTTCAACTTTGGTATTATGTAAAAGACAGAGCAGATCAAGATGATTACAACTGGGAGTTTCAAGCTGCTGGTGTGGGTAATTCTAGATATGATAGCGTTGTACGAACATACGTAATAGCTCGTTCGGACTACAATGAAGCAGATCCTGTAATAAACTCTGCTATGCCTATAACGAGCAGTGATCCTTTTGAGTCAACAGATAATTATGTTCTCTTTGAAAAGAAACAAGTTCGTTCTGGAGATGAGACTTTAGATTCTTTATACGTGGTAGAGCAAAGGACTTACGTTAAAAAAGTACCTATTCGTAGAGTTGATCTAGATGAGACTTTTGATGAGGCCTTACGCTCTAAAGAAACAATTTTTTATCAAGGAGAAGTACCACAAAAAACTTTTATTTTTGGAGAAACGGACACAACTAAACCTGTAGATGACGCTAAGACTACAAAACAAACTTTTGCTTTAGGTAAATCGGCTACTTCAACAGCAGACCCAACTAACATTGTGCCTGATGCTAATGGGATAGTTCCGTTTTTTGGAACTAGCATAGTAACAGTAACAAGTACTTCAAACAAGTATGGCATCCTTTGTGAAGGCAGACAGATATCAGACAACTGGTATGCTGTATCTGAACGTGAATTAATTAAAACTGATGCAAACAACATCGTTGACACATACATTACATACCAAAACTTTTCTTGGCCCCCTGTCCTTTCTGGCATTGTCGTTGATCGCTGGACTAGGCGTGATGGAGGTGCTGATCCTGTTGAATATCCTATATACAAGCGTGGTGCATATTCTGGGCCAACTAGGGTTCAAGTAAAAATTTATTGGAAAGATACTCCTTGGACTATAGGAACAACGGCTGCTGGATCAGATACTGAACTAGCTTTAATCAAGCCAATGCACCCTGAACCAATTTTATTCCAGTCTCCTATTGCCAGCGTTAGTGTACCCCCTACCCTTCATGAAAGATTTCGTATTGTAGCTAGCACAGGAACAGAACATCCTGTATATACTTATAAGGGAACGACTTGGACTTATAATGCTACAAACTATACAGACTGGCCTGATGAATTAGTAATACAAGATTCTCAAAAACCTTATAGAGGGGGTTATCTAAGAGAAAAGATAACAGCATTTATTCCAGAAGTAGGTGATTAATGGCAGTTGATGAGTTCAGTGATTATCCAGATACAGGAGCAAGTGGTTCTCAGGAATACACTTCGCCCGAAGATCCGTCTATAGATTTTACTTCTCAAAACCCAAGAACTGATTATGAACCCCCACAACCTGATGTTGATTATGGTGTAGGGGCTACAGGTAATGTTTCTACTTCGGGCAGAACAAATTCAGGAGGTGGTACAGGGGCTCCTTTTATACACCCTTTTAAACTAGAAAAGTTTACTAATCCTGATGATAACTCTACAAAGGTTAGGGTTTATGAGGGTAATGTGTATGCGAAGATAGATACTTTTCAGTTAGATCTTATAAGTCTAACTACTTCTGTTCAATCTTATAGTACTGCTGATCCCCCAGCAGGTCCACTTACAAAAGAAGCTTCTCTTGGTAACCATAGTATAACTTTCTCAAATGTAACAGCCCAAATGCCACAACATCAACACGATGTAGATGGAGGAACAGTTCTTATACCACAACATAAGCATCTTGCTAGAGATTCATCTGAAGACGGTTTGGTTATGCCAAACCATAAACACTCTGCTGAGACTAGTGGAACCTCGGCTATGAAAGCTGAGGCTGGAAACACACAAGAAGAAACAGATGCAGCAGGGGCTCATTCACATGGTGCAGGTTCTTATGCAATGCCTGACCACTCACACAATCAAGGAGGAACAGCAGCCGCAAAAACAGGTACGGATATAACAGAAGGAGATACAGGAAGTGGCACTGACCACACTCACAGTATTTCTGGACTAACCGCTACAGTTGCAGAGCATAGTCATTCCAGTCAAGGCACAGGAACCGATCAAAAGCTAACAATAAAGCAACATACACATCTTCCTAGAAATGGGTCTGAAGATGGTTTAGTCATGCCAGACCATATACATGCGTCTGATGATTTAACGGCTCAAGCAAAGGAAGGTTCTTCTATAACAGAAGGAACTACGATTCAAACTACTAATACATCTCATACTCACTCCAGTGGAACATTAGGGGCTCCCATGGGAGATCACTACCATACTAGTGGAGGTACTGGAGCAGGAAGTGATCAACAACTAAAGTTCCGACAACACACGCACTCGTTACCCAACACAACAGGAGGCCCAACAAGTGGAACTGGGGGTTCAAGCGGAGGATCTTATGGAGGATCGGATTCTAGTCATACTCATGACTTAGGAGGAAGCACAGGGAACGTAGATGGTTTTGGTGGCACTCCACCAGCACCTGAAGATATAACAGGTAATACGGGAGGGGTAGGTACTTCACTCCCATCTCAACCTGTTGAAGGTAGAACAGGAGCCGAAGACTCACATTCACATAACTATAACAAAGATGACCACTCACATAGTGTCACAGGGAACACGGATCAAGTTACAAATTATGCTTCTAATAAGAAGATTACTGGAAACACAGGAAACATTGTTGGTTTTGAGGAGTCAGGAAATCCTGAAGAGGTTCAGGGTAATACTGGGGGTATAGTTGGCACACCTCCTTCTGGTGATGTTAATGGTGATTTAGCTAATGAGTCTTCCCATACACACAAATATAACAAAGATGACCATTCCCACACCTTAGAAGGGCAAACAGGGGGCTTATATACTTCGGCACAAATAATAGGAACTTCCCAAGAGCAAGCTGCTCACAAACACACTTTTACTAAAGATAATCATGAGCATAGTATTACAGGAGACACTACAGAGGTTAAAGACTACGATACAGATGTTAATGAAAAGAGAGTAACAGGTGAAACAGGAAGCATTAAGGACTACAGTACAGATGCTAATAAAAAATGTACAGGTACAACAGGAGATGTAAGAGATGGGTCTTCTTCAACTCTTCCTAGTTTCAATATTTCAGTTTCAGGAAGTTCATCTTCATCAGGCTTAGATCATTCTCATAATATCCCTGCTTTAGAGAGTGCATCTACAATACACAAGTTTGTAGTTGTAAAAGGACAAGAGCAAGCTCCCGTTGCTCCAGAAGAAACGAACTTTGCAGCTACCTTTAATAAAGGTATTAAGTTTGAAGATGGTACAGATACAATATTTACTTATCATGAGAGCTCTCATTCTAGTGGAGATTTTTACGTTAAGTGGGAAATAACTATTGATGCCGATGCTAAAATTGTTGCTAATGGTATCGTAGGAAGTATAGAGCGAGTAGCTGTAGGGGCAGGAGCACCCGCAGACGTTCCTTTTGGGGCTTTAACTCAAAATGGTAACAAAGAATTAGTAAGAGAAGAGGCTAAGAGGAAAGGAACATTCCACCAGAAAATAGGTTCCGTAAGCGATAATACTGTAGATCAAGTACAATTCAGCAATATTAACTGGAGTATGACGGTTTTACCTGAAGTATCATAGCCTTGAATTGTGCTTATTTTCTTCTATATTAAGGTATCGTGCCAGCCAAAACTACAAATCAATTATTCTCTACTCATGGGCAGTATTTAGATGCTGCTGAAAATGGTGAAGAAGCCTTTAATCTCGCTTTAAACGAGGTCATGCCCCGTATTTACAAGATGGGATATTGGCGAGAAATGCTTGTAGAACATACCCAAGATGCTTCTGACGGGTATGTATCTCTACCTCAAGATACTGATTCTATAGTAGCTGGAATATTAGATAACAATCCATTACCTACCCGTTCTTTATGGCATGACTATAAATTGTTTGGGACAAATGATAATGATAAGACGGATATGTACGCTTTCATTGATGATGGCTACGCACCCACTTATAGAGATCTTGATCCCGCAGGAAAGTATGATTTTAAAGTAGTTCCTTTGAAAGCACCTTTTAAGTTTTTTCTTCCTTATGAAGGAAGATTTACGTACAGGTATAGAAAATTTACAGATAAAACTGACTCATTAGCTGAGATACCTGCGAATAGCGTATTGGAAGGGCTTTCTTATAATGAGTCTATACATGATTTAGAAAATGAAACAGCACCCTCTGATGGATCTGATGCAGACCTTTTTGCTATAAATGCAGACGCAAATCAAGTCTTATCTATTAGTTGGACAGATATAAAAGTTGATGCCCCTGTTAGGATAATAGGCAGGTACATGGGTGAGGCTTCTTCGTCATCAAATGCTCAAGACGCAAGTAAAGACGTACATCTTGTGGATATAACAACAGATAACGGATCTTCTAGGTACAGGAGATTTAGAGTAGGCGGTACTGATTCTACTTCATCGGCTCACATGCTTTTAAAACGTAAGTGGGTAGATGTAGATAGTGGATCTGATTTAGTACACATGCCTTCTAACGCAATTTTAAAACATGCTCTGTTGGGTAAGCTAGCAGAAGACAACTCTGACATAGAAAGAGCTCAGTTTCACTGGGGCACTGTTGCTCAACTTTTAGAAACAGATACTGACTCCTATAGAGGAGCAGCTAGACCAAATTTAAAAATAGCTCCAAATGGAGTAGGGTCAGGGATGATGGGGATGTATTAAAGAATTTAACAATAAAACAAATTATATTATGGCAACAAACAACATTGAAAAACAATCCTTCGGGCAAGCTGGAGCCGCTTATGTTACAGGAACATCAGCAGTTACTGGCGATTTTTGTGCAATCACTTCTTTAGATGGGGCTACACGTTTTAGTGCAATCACTTGGGCAGAGTTAAACAAGAATCCAGTAGATGGGACGGCTATTTCCAATACTGACACTATCGTAGCTTCTGATGATACTATACCAGCAGGAGTTACTATCTATGGTCAAATAACTGGATTTACACTCGCTGCTGGAAGAGTCATCGCATATAACGCTGCTTAAAGAATGGCTCCCCAACTTGGCATAGGCAATAGCTTGTCGGCTGAACCAGTCAGCACATTGATATTGAGGAACACTTATAGTGTTTCTTTTGATGGTACGAATGACTATGTAGACACAGGGTTTCAGCCCAACTTTATCCATACAAATGCAACCATGTCTTATTGGTGTAAGTTGGATAATGTTTCAGGAAATCGAGCAATAGGTTGCCACAATCAGAAGCGGTTTTACCTTGGGATATCGGGAGGCACTGCCTATTTCGGAGTTGCAAATACATTTAAATATTCAGTTGATATTTCGTCACACATTGCAGCCGATACATGGATGCACATTGCTTTAGTTGCTGAAGATGGGACAGCTACTTATTATCTTGATGGAGTTAGTAGAGACACTTTTAGTTATACACAATCTGCAAGCACTAACCCTAACACAAACTTTCTTATTGGTGCTATAAGTACCAGTTCTTCACCTAGTTCTTACATAGATGGTCTTGTTGATGAAGTAGCTATATTTGATTCCGCTTTATCCGCATCTCAAATAAAATCCATTTATAATGGAGGATATCCTCAATCTCTTGCGTCATACAATCCTGTTGGGTGGTGGCGAATGGGAGATAACGATGGTGGGACAGGATCTACGATTACTGATCAAGGGAGTGGTGGTAACAATGGAACTTTAACTAATGGCCCTGTCTTCTCAACTGTAACCCCTTAATATTATGGCACGTACATACGTAATACTTGACGCTTCTGAGGTTAGTAATATTAACTTCGACGAAGTCCTTGAAACATCAGAAGACACCCTTAGATGGTCAGTGGATGGCTCACAAACCTTTGTTAAATTTGAAGGAGAAACACCTGACTTTTTAGCAGGTAAGACGCAATTAACCCATACAGAGATCCGTGCAATTCTTAGTGGCTCTGATTGGGAACAACCTAATGAACAAGAATAATCATGGCCGAAATATCACCCATAGAATTAAAGAGAGGTAAATCAGTTAATGTAGCTTTAGCGTTTGCTCCAAGTGATGCAAAGCCTGTTGCAAATGGAGCTGCTTCAGCAGGAGCAGATACTGTAACGATTGATGCTTTGGATAAGTTTATGCCAGCAGGTACTACTGTTTTATTTTCAAGTGGGGCTACTATTATCTTATCACAAGACGCACTTGTAGGAACAACTACCCTAACTTCTGATGGCTCTAATGCTAATGACCTTAGTGGAGACATTGCAGATGATGAAACGGCTGTTGTTCCATCTAAAAACTTTTACACCTCAGACGCTCAGTTTACTGCTAAATTAGTTATACGTAGGAAGATAGGAAACTCTTTTAATGGGCCTATCATAGATACACTGACTAGTAATACAAGTGGTAGTAATCAAAACTCTACAGGTAGGATACGTTTCCCAAACATTGGGAGTACAAGCAGTTTACCTAACATAGTCCTTTATTGGAGTGGTGCTGAAGCAACTGCATTACCTAACGAAGATGTTACAGTCTTTGGGGACTTACAAATAACAGATACTGATGTTGCCTCTACTGAGGCGATACATTCAATACGATTAAGATTTGATATCAAAGCAGAAATTATATAATGGCTAACGAAGTAGTTAAAGTAACCGAAGTCACCAACGTCATAACAGCGAGCCTCAATGATGGCTCGTTTAATCTTTTAGCGGGTGGCACTATAGGAGGTAACCTACAATTAGGAGGCACTTTAACTGTAGGGGAAAATGATTTAGGCCACGACGTAAAGTTCTTCGGAGCTACAAGTGGTAAGTATTTACAATGGGATGAGAGTGCTGATAAGCTGATCATAGCGGGGGATTTGGATGTAACAGGAACCACGACTTCCTTTAACAGTACGGTGGTCACCATTGACGACCCTGTATTCACCATAGGTGGTGACACGGCTCCTTCATCTGATGATAATAAAGATAGGGGTATTGAGTTCCGTTACCATGATGGTTCTACCCCTAGAGTTGGATTCTTTGGTTATGATGATTCTGAAAGTGCCTTTACGTTTTTAACTTCGGCTACAAACAGCTCAGAAGTTTTCAGCGGTACATTAGGTAATGTAATTGTTGATAACATTACCTCAAAAAGTAATGCTCCTGTTATAAAGCTGATTGAATCTGATGCCACATCTACTTTTGCTTTAACAGAGTTTTCTTTATCTGGTGGTGCTTTAAATATAAATACCAGAAGTTCTAGTGGCAGTTTTGTTTCAACTGATTACCAGATTTCTAAAAACGCAAATGGTGCGACTTCCCATAAGTTTCTTATTGCAGGAACTGAAAAAGCGCAGATAAATGCATCAGGAGTTTCCTTAACTGATAATTTAACTCTTTCTTACGCTTACCCAAGGATAAATCTTACAGACACTAACAACGATTCAGATTTTTCAATCATTAACAATGACGGGTCATTTTCTATTTTTGATGCAACAAACGCATCTCATCGTTTTTCTATAGATTCAAATGGTTTAATAACGGTAAGTGGCACTGGCGGTGGGGCTACTACAATAGGCTCACATATAGATTTAGGGGATAATCAAAAAGTAAGACTTGGTGCAGGTGATGATTTAACTCTTTGGCACTCAGGTAGTCATAGTTATATAAATAATAATGTTGGTGATTTGCTTATTTATAACAACACTGACAACGGTGATATTAAATTTTATAGTGACGATGGCTCTGGTGGCGTAACCGAGTATTTCCGTTTAGATGGTGGTTTCGCTGCGCCTGTTACTATTTTCCCAGATAACTCTTCTTTATCTTTTGGCACAGGCACTGATTTTTCATTATATCATGATGGGTCTAACAGTTACATAAACCAAACTGGTACTGGCAATTTAATTATTAGAACCAATACCGATGATGGCGACATCATATTCCAATCTGACAACGGTAGTGGGGGTACAGAAACTTATTTTTACTTAGATGGTAGTGCTGCTGATGGCACTTATGCTCGAACAATATTTCCTGACAACTCTGTTTTAAATTTTGGAGATAGTCTAGATTTGCAGATTCGTCATGTCGGGGGGTATTCACAAATTAATAATTTTACAGGTGATTTTCATATTACAAATAGAGCAGATGATTCTGATGTTATATTTGAATGCGATGATGGGGCTGGTGGTAATGCTGTATATTTCCGTTTAGATGGTTCTTCAGCCACACATGATGGCAGTGCTTCAACATCACTTTACACAAATTGGCCAGATAAATCGTTAATATCTTTAGGTACAGGCAAAGATTTTGCTATGTATCATGATGGAGTTAAAACTCTTTTTAATAACACAAACGGCAATTTAGAAATTAGAAACAGTGCTGATGATTCTGATATTATATTCCAATGCGATGACGGCAGTGGAGGAGTAGAAACCTATTTCTATTTAGATGGGAGTGCTTCATCAGGCGACCCTTATACTAAGTTCCCAGACAATTCTATTTTAGGAATTGGTGATAGTGCGGATCTGAAAATATTTCATAATGCGACAAACACATTTATAGAAAATAACACAGGAGATCTGTTTATTAAAAATGGAGCTAATGATAAAGATATACTCTTTCAATGTGACGATGGCAGTGGAGGTACAGAAACCTATTTCTATTTAGATGGATCTGCTTCTTCTGGAGATCCATTTACAGTATTCCCTGATAATAGTCAGATTGCATTTGGTAACAGTAGAGATTTAAGAATTGACCATAACGGAACAGATTCATTTATTCAAAACTATGTAGGAAACTTAGTTATTAAAAATTACGCTGATGACAAAGACATAGAGTTTCATTGTGATAATGGCAGTGGAGGGACATCAACTTATTTCTACTTAGATGGTAGTTTCGGTGGAGCAGGTTATCCAACAACTGTATTCCCTAACGACTCATCATTAAGGTTTGGTAATCAAGGGAACTTGCAAATAATCAACAATGGCACTGATTCATACATTCAAGAGAACAATGGTGACCTTTACATAAGGCAAAGTACAGATGACAAGGATATTATCTTCCAGTCTGACGACGGTTCTGGTGGTGTAGCAACCTATATAACAATAGACGGAAGTGCTTTATATACTAAGATCCACAAAAACTTTTTACACTTAGATGGCATTTCAAGTTATTACGGAAACGATGCTGATGCGTATGTTCGCCACACTGGTACAAACTTTGAACTTTATAATACAACAGGCGACACAATCATTAGAAATACTTCTGATGATATTAAACTTCAGGCGGCCGATGGTATAGTTCTTAGGGATATCGATGACTCAACTAACTTTATAAACTGCATTAATGGTGGTGCTGTAGAGCTATATCATAATGGAAGTAAAAAGTTTGAGACAACTTCTGATGGTGTTCAAGTCACAGGTGACATTTTAGCATACACAGACAGTGGTCAATATTTTCAAGTAGATCATTCTGACAATTCAGTAAAACTTTCTGACAATGTTAAGTTGAAGATTGGTACAGGTATGGATTTCCAAATCTTCCATACAGGAACCAACACAACAATGCTAGATCAAGGCACAGGTGCTTTGGTCATTGCTTCAAATAATCTAAGGGTTTTATCAGCAAATCAGTCTGAAACTTTATTTGAAGCCACTGAAGATGGAGCGGTTGAATTATACCATAACAACGTAAAGAAATTCGAGACAACCTCTGCTGGTGTAACGATAACTGGTGACCTAACAGTTTCAGGGAACCAAACATTTAACGATCTTACAGTTAACGGCAACCTAACAGTAAGTGGCACAACGACAACCATAGACACTACTAATTTATTAGTTGAGGATAAGAACATTGTCATAGGCAACGTAGACACCCCATCTGACACAACGGCTGATGGTGGTGGTATCACTCTTAAAGGGGCTAGTGATTATACAATCAACTGGACTAACTCAACTGACTCATGGCACTTTAACCAAGGGATTACAGTTGGAGTGGACGATACAGGTCATGATGTAAAGTTTTTCGGAGCAACGAGTGGTCGATATGGAATGTGGGATCAAGCTGGTAACAGGTTTAAAGTTTCTGATAGTGCTGAATATGTTGCTGGAACAGGAAATGATTTAAAGATTTATCACAATGGAACTAATTCATACCTTAAAAATACAACAGGCGATTTATATATAAAAACCGAAGTTAATGATGGGGATATCAGATTTGAAAGTGATGATGGAAGTGGGAACGAAGCAGAATACTTCCGTTTAGATGGTGGCGAAGGAATAAATATTTTTTCAAAAAATGTTAAATTAATTGACAGCATTCAATTAAACCTTGGCGGTGGAAACGATCTTCAACTGTACCATGATGGCAGTAACTCTTATGTTACAAATGCAACTGGTGATATGTATTTTATCAACAGTGCTGATGATAAAGATATTATATTCCAATCTGATGATGGG
>TARA_R100000664_G_scaffold21199_2_pt1 | contig 15084 bp, 12 predicted proteins | sample TARA_R100000664 | Tara Oceans TARA_R100000664 (sample SAMEA2622705) | marine metagenome | biome: marine biome (ENVO:00000447); feature: deep chlorophyll maximum layer (ENVO:xxxxxxxx); material: "saline water (ENVO:00002010), including plankton (ENVO:xxxxxxxx)" | depth 115 m | reverse complement strand
CAACAAGTATTGCAAGGTGAAGCTGCTAGAAGAGTGCCAATACTCCAACAGTTAGTTGAAGCAAGTGGTGCAGCAAGCGGACAAGAAGCTGAACAGATAGCACAGAATATACTTAACACTCAAGGACAAACACAATTACCTAATGCTGGTAATTTTAGTACAACTAACCAACCTCAAAGATCTCCTGCGACAGAAAGGGCAAGAGTAGAGACAAATACAAGACCTGTTGTTCCTGGGAGTTTAAGAGAACAAGAATTAGTCGGTAGACAGATAGCTTCACCTCGTACTGGAAACAGAAGAGTGCAAGGAAGAGATCTACCACCAGGACTAGGAGTATAATGGCAAAGAAGAAAAACACATCAATAGATATAGCTTTCGGGGAGTTTGACACAATGGTTGGCAAATTCTTGGAACAAGCTGACATATCTTTTAAGGATGTTGTTAAACCTGAGATGCCAAAAGAAAAACCAAAAAGAAAACAAAACCCCTTGAATATGAACAACAACCCATTTAGGATATAAACATGGCAATATTTACAGTAAATTTACAAAATGGTCTATCATACGATATTGAAGCACCTACAGCGGCTTTCGCTGCACAATTAGCAAACGCTGATGCACAAGAGTCGGGTAGCACAATTTTAAATGTAACCGAAAAAGGATCTAATACTCCAATAACAACAAGATTGCCAGATAGTGCTGGAGGAGGTAATGCAGCTTTCTTTAGTACACCAATCCCTAGTGGAACATCTGTTCCTATGGGAGGGTCTACAAGTATTACAAATATCATAGAACCACCAGATCCAACACCAGATCCACCACCAACTACAGGAAACGAAGATGTACTTACAGGTGCACAAGTTCCTGGTATGGGAGGATTTTTTAGTTTTGCTAATGCACCAAGTATAGAACAAACATTTTATGATCCAAGTAATTATCAACAATTTGGTAGGTTTTTTGAAAGAAGACTTGTAAGGGAAGAGAATAGAAATGGTGCGGTATATAGATTTTACGAATATAACGAAGTTGGTGACAGAGGGGATGTTGTTTTTGATGGTTATGTATTAGTTGCACCTGGTCAAGATAATGTTTACTCAAATCCTTTTTCTGTTGAATATCATGTTACAGACGAAGCGTTTAATAATAATAAAAACTGGAATACCTTAGAGCCTACAGATCTTGAATTTACAAGTGAACAAGCAGGAACTTTAAATGAAGTTATGTTTAGAAATCTTATTCAAAAATCAAGAGGGCCAATGCCAGAAATATTTGAATCAGTTGGCAGAGACTTTGAACAGACTGGTAAGACAGATGGGTCAATGCCCTTGAATTTCTTTACAGGTAGAGAAGTATTTAATGAAAACTTAGAATTTGATTTTGGTGAACCTACTGATACTCCACTTGATACACAAGTTGAAAACATAGAAGGTCAAATACCACAGGGTGATTTTACACCAGGATTACCGACCAATAATGTTGTTGTTGAAGATCTTGATTCAAGTTTTCTTGATTTTGAGCCTACTGAAGCTCTTACTAATTTCTTAGCTTCTTCACCAACTTTAGGTTTAAGTCTACCATTAGACCAAGAAGGTAACCCAAGAAATATTACACCTCAAGATTTTCCTGGATTCCCACCTGAAATACTTGATCCAAACAATTTATTTGTAAGAGTAACAGATCAAGAGAGAGTATTAGCTGATCCAACAAAACCATTTAACGCAGTAACAAATCCTTATGAAACTACAACTGTAACAAGAACAGTACCAAACCCTGCGGTTGAATTACTTTTGGCACAGTATGCACAACAAATTCAAGCAATAACTGATTTGCAGGGTTCAGCAGATGATATTTTACAAGCTCAAGTAAGTGCATCAGGAGGTCTTGTTGGTGGCCCAGCAGGTACTTTAGATATAAATCAACTTGAAGATTTAGAAAGATCAACAAGATCTATCCAAGCATCTGGTGGAAGATTAGTTCAAGAAGCTGTGCTTGATGAACAAGGAAATAGGACAGGTCAGTTTAGAGAAAGACTTACACCGCTTGGCACAGAAGAAGTTGCTGCTAGACAACAAAGGTTGCAAGAAGAAGCTCTTAGACAATCTGGTGGATTATTGGGTGGTTTTTTCTCACCATTAGATGAAAGTGGTCAACCACTTGAAGCAGGTCAACAAAGATTTGTACAAGGATTTACACCACAACAATTACTGCAAAGACAGGAACAAGAAGCTCAAAGACAAAGACAGGCAGAACTTGAACTTGTAAGAGCTCAACAAGCACCTCAAACATTTAGAAATATTGCAGATATATATTCAAACCCTGCACAGTTGGCAGCAATAGTGGCTTCAGGTGGATCTCCTCTTCTAAGAGGGCAAATACCAACAAGTCCTTTTGCACCTCAAAATAATGTGCAACTTGATCCTAGCAACATAATTGGTTACGCAGACGGACAACCAATATTTAGACCAGGAACTACACCTGTTACACCATCTACAACAAATCAAACTCAAATAAATCAAAATATGCTACCCTCTAGTCCAATAAACATAGATGTAAGTGCTTTAAACGAACAGCAACTTAGTAATCTTAATCCGTTAGGATTAGCAACACTACAAGGTGCAGCAGCAGCAGGTGGAACATCACCAAGTGATTTAGAGGATATTGCAGCAGGTAATACACCTGGAGATCAACTTCCTGATAATTTTGGAGTATTCACACCAAGAACATTGAGGTACTAATGGTTAGTCCTTTAAGTATAGGTGATCCAAATAGAAGGGATCGAAGAAGAAGAGAAAGAGAAGCAAGAAGACTTGCAGAACAAGCAAGACTTGCTGGAACAACACCTTTGGTTCAACAACCTACAACACCACTTGGTCAACAAGGTGAACAAAGTTTGCAAAGAAAAACAGACAGAACATCACCGACTGTTTTAGGTAGAGTAGAGAGACCACAGCAACCTAAGACAACTTTATCAAGGATTGGATCGGCAATAGGATTTACTGCTGATACGGCTGCTTCGCTTGCATTTCAGACTATTACAAGAAATGAATTGTTAAGAAGAATTGTTGAATCAAGTCCTGAAATACAAAAAGAAAAAGGTGGAGTAGGTACAGACACACCAACTTATAAATTAATTGGTAACAGAAGAAGAGAGCTTCAAAAAGAAGGAAAAAGTTTTTTACAAGCAAATAGACAGGCCTACCTAGAAGCAAAAGATAACAAAGAGTTTAGAAGAGGTGCTGCATTTACAACAGAACTTTTGTTTGATCCTCTTACTTATCTTGGCGTGGGTACTGTAAGTAAAGTATTTAAGGCTGGACAAGCTGGTGCAAAAGCAGTGGCAGGCACTAAATCATTTAAAAGAATTTTGTCTGAGCAAAAAGTAGCAGACAGAATTGCTGAAAAAACAATAAATAAACAAGGTCTTAATAAATTAACAGAAAGACTTAAGACTGTTCCTTTTCTTGGCCCAATGGCTATGAAATTTACAAAAGTTGTTAGAGGACAAAACTACACAATAGATACAACTGACAGTGTTCAGAAAGCAGTTGGTAAACTTAATATTTTGGCAGGTATTAGAGAAAACAGGATTGCTGGTGCGATGGCAGGTATATTACCTTCTTCAGCAAAATTATCATTATCAAGAGGATTAGCATCAAGAAAAACTGCTGGAGAACTTTTGTTTGATGTTGATGAAGCTGGTCAAGTTGCTGTTCAAGCTAAGAAATTTGTATTAGATGGTGATGGCAAAAGAGTCAACATTGAAGGCATATCAGAAAGAATTAGTATTGATGATGTTGGTTCAAAATTTACTGTTGGTTCTGGTAAAAAAGCAAAAACTTTTACAGTAAGTGGAAGTACGATACAAAAACCATATCAAGATATTGGCGACAAAACTGCTGTTGGAAACTTGTTTGAAAGAGCATTTCCTATGATAAAAGAAAAAGAAAGTTTAGATGAATTTGCAGGTAGATTTTTAAAAGACAATAACAAAGGTTGGTTAGATCTTGAAGCTAGTGATCTTAGAAAACTAAGTGCATTTGAGTTATCAGACAATCAATTACTCTACATACGAAATGTTTACAAACACCTTGACGAAGTTGCTAATGAAATGGATAAAGCTGGTGTTGAGTTTGGTAGGTTGTCACAAAAGTTTTTTGGTGATGGCAGGATTACAAAGAGAGCATATTTTCCAAGACAACTGGTTTTTCAAGGTATGGGCGAAGCACAAAAGAAAGCTGTAATTAAAAATGCAGATTCATCAAACATTAAAAAATCTAGGTCTATATTTGACGACTCTGAGTTTGACACACAAATTCAAGACCTTGTTGATTCTGGCAAAATTAAAGTTGGTAATAGCATAGATGGTGTTCTTGAAGCATATACAAGAGGAGCTCTTAAAATTATTGACGAAGCATCCATAGAGAAAGAAATCGTAACAGAAGCAGCAAAAAAAGGTGCAAAGTTATTTTCTATAAAAGCAGATGAACACGCAAGAATACTAAGAGGTCTTAGAGCAAAAGATATTACACCAACCAAAGCAAAAGAAATTTTAAGACTTGCAGGTCAAACAAGACTTGCAGATGAACTTGATGATGTTGGAATTAAAAATATTATAAGCCAACTAAATAATGTAGAAAAATTATCTTTTGGTAGAAATTATTTTTTTAGTGGTGCAGATAGAAAGTTTTTAGATAAAATAGCAGCTTTGGAAAAAACTAAACCTGCACAAGATTTTACAGCATTAGGAACTGCTGCCAAAATTGGAGATGCTATGAGAGTTGGAAGAACTGGTTTTGACTTTGGTTTTTCTTTACTGCAAGGTTTACCAATACTAGGACTTGCTACAACAAAATTACTTACTGGTGGAGTAAAAGAAGCTGGTAATCTATACAAGGCATGGGGAACATCAACTAAGCAAGGTTTTAAAGTTTTATTTCAAAAAGAATCTATGGAAACTTTTATGGCAGAAGCATCCCAAAGACAAATAACAATTATTGAAGATGGTGTTCCAGTTACAAAAAGTTTGCTCCAAGCCTTTGTAGACAATGGTGGTGCATTAGGTAGAAAAGCAACCGATATTTATGCTGGATTAGATAATTCTATTTTTTCAAAATCAGTTGGTGAAACATTTGAAAAAGGTAAAAAACAACTTACTGATCAAACATTAAGAAGGTTTGAAGACTCATATACACACGCATCAGATGTTTTAAGACTTAAAGGTTTTGAAGCTATGTATGCTACTGCAAGCAAAACAGAAGATGGTCTAAGAGGTCTTACAAATTTTTTGAATAAAGCAACGGGTGCGTTAAATCCACTTGAAGCGGGCATATCACCAAGTCAACAACAAATTGAAAGAGCTTTTTTGTTTTTCTCTCCAAGATATACAAGGGCAAGTTTTTCATTATTAGGAGATGTATTTACAGGTGGCCTTAGAATGAATGAAGCAAGACAAGCGTTAATAGGTACGGCTGCTTTTGGTCTTGGAACATATATTGCGATGTCTGAAGCATTAGGACAAGAACCCGATCTTGACCCAAGAAGCGGTAGTTTTTTACAAGTAAAAATTGGTAATGATCGTGTTGGTATTGGATCTTTTTGGAGAAGTTTTACAAAAGCTGCTGTAAAAATTGGTGATAGTGCTTTGACAGAAGAAGACCTTATGGAAGATGGTGTGTTTAGACAATTCTATAATTATTTTGCTGGCAGAGGTTCACCAGTTACAGGTCTTATCAGAGATATGTGGACAGGCACAAACTTTCTTGGTCAAGAATTTGAAGACAAAGGTGATTATTTAAAACACATTGGTAAACAATTTTCACCTTTTTGGTTAGAAAATCTTATGATTGGTGATCCGTACAGAAATGGTATTGCAGGAACTCTTGGTGAGTTTTCTGGACTAAATGCAAGACCTCAAAGTGTATGGGATAGAAGAAAGAACAGAAGAGACACACTATCTTATGACAAGTACGGAAGACTGTATCAACAACTTAACAAAGTGGAAAAAGATCAAATTAACAAAGATGAAGATATTGTTGAATACACAAAACTAGCAAGACAAATATCAGATAAAAATAATGATGATCTTTATGCTCAACAAGAAATATACTATGACGAAAAAGATAAAATCAAACAAACTTACGAAGCCGAATTTGCACAACTATCAAGTGCTGTAAAGAATGGTTTAATTAAAATACAGGATCTTAACTCTAGTGACAGATGGAAAAAGATAAAAGCAGAAAGAAGAACAAGGTATAAGGACTTTTATTCAAGGCTAGAACCTGGTGGTGATTTGGCTTTAGTAGAAGAATACTTTGAAAGTTTAGGCAGAAAATACAGTGACGATGAACAGGTTGAAGATCAAATAGCAGAAATATACATTGAAACTGTTTTAAACAATGAACTGTTTGACACACCTATTGGTTTTGATTACAGAGCAAAAGAAGTAGCTGAAGCAGAGTTTATAAATAAATACGGAACAGAAATGTACGAGTACGCACAACAATATTTAGCTTCAGGAAAAAATGTATTACCTTACGAAGCAGAGTATCTTAACGCTAGGAAACAATTTGAGTTTTATTGGGAAGCAAGTGAGAAAGCTGTGATTGAAGCAGAAGCTGATCCTGAAACTGCTGAAGCCTTGTTGTCTGGGTATCAACAACTTACACAAGGTCAAAGAGATGATTTCAATAGACTTAACCCTGATGAAGCATCATATATTGCAAGGTTGCAAAAGAAAATAAGTAATGTAAAAGAACAGTTAAGAATACAGAATCCTGGACTTGACGGCTTTTTATACAGATGGGGTTATCCTGGAAAATTAAAACATCCTGACAACTTAGGAAAAGAAGATACTTGGTCAACAGTAGACCACATCAGCCCAGAGGTTTATCAAAATGGTCTTAGAAAATTTAATTTCCTTGACTAACTTTATTTATTAATGTTATTTTTATATAAAATGTCCTACGGACAAAAAGTCCGATAGTAGAAGGAGTTACGGCTCATGGCAGACGAAAAAGAAGTTACGGCTTCAGAACAAGAAGAAACTGTTACGGCAGAAGAACAGCAGATAGCTGAACAAGTAAATAATGCTGCAACGACACCAGTAGAAGCTCAAGGGCAAGAACAGGAAGTCAAAGCAGAAGAATCTCTTACACCTGATAAGATAGCGGAAATGACAGCAAAGGCAGCAGCCGAAGCCAGTAAAGAAGCACTAAATTCTTTTCAAGGTAGATTTGCAAATTACACGGCAGGTCAACAGAAAGAGATACAGGAGATGATCGATAAAAGATTGGAGCCTGTTATTAAATTTACTGAGAATGTTGAGAAAGCTCAGGTTGAACAGCTTGATCCAGAACAACAGGTTGAATACTACAAGGCTAAGTTAGAAGAGAAACAGGTAGAACCTGCACCACAAGTGCAAGAAGCTAAGATGTCTCCACAACAAGAAGTTCTTGCAGAAACAACCAGACAGATGATTCAGGACTCTGGTTTAAATGTAGCAGAGACTGATGAAAAGGTTTGGAAAGGGTGGAATCAAAATATGTCTACGGCACAGTTGATAAGACTTGCTCAAAAAAATATAGACGAAATGGCGAAACCACAACAACCTGCTAATCAAGCAACACAACAAGAGCCTACTCCTCAGACTCAGCCACCACCGAGTACGAGTGCAGCTCCGAAAGCTGGAAGTAACAGAGTTTCAACTTTATCCGATTTATCTCAAATGATGGCTTCAGGCCAAATTGATGCTACACAGTATCGTGCAGCGAAAAGTGAAATAAAAAATAAAGGTTACGCAAACCTATAAAAAAGGATAAATAATGGCAACAGGATTGACTTTATCGTCAAGTTCTAGTCTATCGGATCAATCTAGCATTGTAATCGCAGCAGCGATTGCTAACGTTGAGCCTGCTGGTCCTACAAACCAGTTGGTATCTAGGTATGATATTCCTCAAGGTTCTAAACAAGTTAATATCCCTATTTGGGGTAGAAACGATGCGGCTGCTTTATCAGAAGGTGTGGATATTACAACTCCTCAACAATTATCTGTAACAGTAACTAGCATAACTTCTTCAGAACACGGAATACTTACATTTGTATCTGACAGACTAACTAGACAAAATAACGAAGACATACTTTCTCACGTTGGAGATGTTCAAGGTGGAGCTTTAGGTAGATTACTTGAAGACGACCTAATCACTCTATTCGATGGTTTTTCAAACTCTATCGGAAGTGCAGGAAGTAACTTAACTTACAGAGATATTGCAGGTGCAGTATCTTTCTTAAAAACTGACAACAACTCATCTTTTGGTATGGCCCCTGGAACACCAAATGCAGTAATGCATCCAGAACACATCAGAAGGTTTGTACAAGAAGTATCATCTATACAGGCAGGTGGTTCAGGTATGGCTGCTCAACCAATTCCAGAAGGAATTACAGCAGAAGTTATTCAGAACTACTTCCGAGGTAACGAAAGAGCTTTTGGTGTACCAGTATTCCAATCAGGAGTAATTGGTAGAGACGGCTCTGGAGATGCTAAGGGTGCTATCTTCGTTCCACAGGCTTTGGCTTTGGCTATGGCTCACGAAATGGAAGCAGAAGAAGAAAGAGATGCTTCATTAAGAGGTACAGAAATGGTAATGGTTGGTGAATGGGGAGAAGCTGAAGTAGCTGATCCTTGGGGTGTTGAAATGCTAGGTGCGGCAGACGCACTATAAGGAGACTGAATGACTACTGAGCAAGATTATTATGTAAAGAAGATTGAAAATAATGACGATCATCTATACACAACTATCTATGATTCTATGAGTGGAGATCCCTTTAAGGTTAAAACCGACAGGGTTGGTCACTACTTATCTAAGATGAAAAGACAATCTAGGCTCAGTGGTGAAAATTTAGTTTTCGCAGGCAAATGGATACCAGCATTTGTCAAAACACAAAAAGAAATTATTGGTTCTCCGTCTTCCAGTTTGACCGAGAGGGTTGCTCCTCAAAGTCAAGTTAAAGCTGGGAAACGCAGAAGAGGTAGGAGAGGTAGAAAGAAATGACTACTACAGTTCAATTAGACAGATGGAATACGATTTTGAAAGAAATCAAATTTGACAACAAGTGGAATGAAACTCTGAAGAATTATCTGAAAGAGCAGAATTTAGACAAGTTGCCAACCCCTGAGTGGACAGAGAACGATCCCACCATGGCTTACATATACCTGCCTACAAGAGACCTTAAAGGTAATCTTGTTAGGATGGACAAAACCAAAGTCAGGATGTTTCCAGAGAGCATCGTTGGGTATCTTGAGAAAGGCGGACTGATGGAGCTCCCTGTAAAGGTTGAAGCACCTCAGAGATCGCAAAAGAAAGAGCAGCTCCCCAAGATGGAAACGGAGAAACCAAGACTTGATAAAAAACTTGAAAATAAAATAGGAGACCTAAAAGATGAGTAACACTATGGGTAATAAATACGATTCATCCAATGCAGAGACTCTATCTGGAGCTAAGAGCTTAGCCGTTACAGATGCTAAGTATCAATTCTTAGATCCAGGAGGTTCTGCAAGAAACTGTGATCTTCCTGATTTAAGAACAGCAACTACAGATATTAACTCTGAAGGAACTGGAACAGCAGGAACTACAAGATACGCAGACACTCAAGGTGGATTCTTTGTGATCAGCAACACTGCTGATGGAAGCGAAGTAATCACTGTAAGAGGATGGAATGGTTCATCTACTACAGGTACAATTATGACTCCAACCCAAAATGAAACAGCAGTCTGCTACTGGACTGGTGCAACTTCTGGATGGATTGGCATAGCTGGATCTGATGCATAATAAATGAATAGTTGTGGTGAGGGCTTGAGTTAAAGTTACGGAATTTAATTCCTTTAGCCCTCGCTACATTAGGAGGTAAGATGCCATTTGGACATCAAAAATTAACAGTTGATGCAACAGTTAGAGCATTGACAGTACCTGACGGAGTAAACTTTGCACAAATTAAAGTTGAAACAGCAGCTATAAGATACAGAATAGACGGCACAGATCCAGCAACTGCTGTGGGTGTGCTAGTAAGTGCAGGTGATGCCTTTACTGTTTACGGAGAAGACACATTGTCTACTATAAAAATGGTTGAAGCTACAAGCACTGATGCAGTAATCAATGTATCTTACGGCGTAGCTAACAATGGTATTCACGGCGTAATAATTAATACGGCTGCTTAGTATGGGTAAATATACTAAGTCTAACAAGAATAATATTTTTAGAGATAAACCTGAGATTGCCGTCTCAGAACATACTGTTGAAAAGAATGGTAAGAAAATGAAGATGGTAATTCCTGAAGGTAAGATTGGATATGGTGATGTTGAATCACACGCACAGATTGCAGGTGATTTAGCAAATAAACATTCTGGAGATACTAAAGCAGGACAAAGGGTTTACGAAGAAGTTCGGAAACAGAGAGAAGAAGACAATGGAATGTCTGTTGAAGAACACAAACTTAAGATGGCAGTAAACAAAATGGCAACAAGGATGCCTGTAATGCAGCAATTTAAAATTGTAGACAACACAGGACAACACATTGCAACTGACTATCTTTTTATGAAAACAGAACAAAGTGGACTCACAAGACCTCTTAAGATAAGAGTAGATCGTGATGGTCGCACATCGGAGATACCTGTATAGTGGCAACAACAACACTTAACAATCTATTACCTCAGTTTGGAAGAGCTATAGGTGCTTTTATAGGTTCATTTACAACAACAACTGCTATTGCAGCAAACACATCTGTAGTTTCTACAGAGCTTACAGACTCTGGATTTACTAATGACGATGCACTAAATGACACCTTTATTAAAATTACAAGTGCAAACAATGATGACACTGTAAGGCGTGTAACGGACTATACAGCGAGTTCTGGAACAATTACTGTATCAGGTACTTCTTTGACTTCGGATAGCAGCACACAAGCTACTTTTGAAATTTACAGGTATGATCCTAACCAACTAAGAGATTCTCTTAATGATGCAAGGTTTAACGTATTTCCAAGGTTATATAAAGAAGTAAACGACAGAACTTTATGCCTAGCAGACACACAGAATAAGTATGCAAGGCCTTCGTCTGTTGCACCAGGGTATGTAAGACAGATATATGAAGAGTCAAGAATAGATGCTCAAAGCTACGGAAACAATATTGTAAACACATTAAACTGTGACTTTGAAACATGGACAGACTCAACTACACCTGCTGACTGGGTAAACTCAAACTTTACAAGTATTACTCAAGAAGCAGAAACTACATCACCAGATAACTACATGGTGTTTTCAGGATCTAACTCAGCACAGTTTCAAGTTGCAGCAAGTTCTGTTAACACAGCTTTACTTACAGTTCCAAGTGGAACTAACTATAAAGGTGAAGAAATAAATGTAGGTATATGGGTATATTCTAAAACTGCAAGCAGAGTATCTGCTGCAATACAGATTGATTCAGATTCCATATCAACAGGAACTACCCACTCAGGAGGTGGTTGGGAGAGACTTACCCACACACTAGATGCAAAAGACTTAGACACAAGTATAAAAGTTGGCCTTCATGTAACAAGTGACTCTGATGCTTTCGTTTTTTATGCAGACGAAATGGTGGCAACAGCAGGACAAAGTGAAGTACCAAGTCTACTTGGAGCTCCTTTGCTAAACTGGAGAGAAGAAGGCGACACGATAGTTATAAAAAGTTCTATCTCTAATAGTGATAGAAGTCTGCACGTCAGAGGAATGGGTTTGCTTTCTTCCGTGTCCTCTGGCTCAGACACAATGGAAATAGACCAACAACAAGCAAGATTGTTAATTAATCAAGCAGCAGCACTATGGTTTCAGCAAGATATAGATCAACTAGACATAGCAGACTTAAATGCAGCACAGAGAAGACAGACACACTTCCAAAACCTTGTAAACCAAGGACATGGTGGTATGGCCCCTCTAGCTCTTATGAAAGGTGTTGTAAGTAGTCTTAACGGAGGATATTAATGTCAACAGCTCCGTATAGTTCAGATATTGTATTAAGTAAAACAGATGGATCTACTAATAAAGTAGGTCTTAAACTATATCGAGATGCACCGAATGTGCCTGGAGGGTGGAGAATAGATCATGTGTCACCAGCTCCTCCTAGACAAGTTAGTGATTCGGCAAACTACCAGCAACAATCTCCTGACATAGGATTGGTTCTTGATCAAGACTCTTGGCATCGTGGATTTGGTGCATCAACTATATCTAGGTTCGGCACTGCTACAGAAGCTAATAGAGCAAGAGCAAGATACGGATACTCAAATGGTGTGCTGGGTATGTTTAGAGGAGAACTTGTACTTGGATATCTTCAAGATGAAACTGACATATTGATAAGAAACGGAAGATTTGAACAGGTTGCAAGTGATAGTTCTTTTGACTTAACAGATTATACAACTAACAATGCTACACTGACTTCACAAACTACACATGTCAAAAATGGTAATAGAGGTGGGCAGATAACAGCGACTGCAAATGGTGGATACATAGAGCAAACTATAAACAGTCCAACTTTATTTCAAAGTAAAAAAGTATTTGCTCATGTATATTTAAAGAGGATATCTGGTTCTGGTAATGCAAAGATACAGATTGTAGACTCTGCTGCCACTGCATCAGGTGATGAAGTTACAAGCACATCAGCTTTTGCTGCATCTCAAACCAACATAACTGTTGACGGAAGTGCATCAAGCCTAAAGGTAAGAATAACCTTGTCTACAAGTGGTGATGTTTTTGCGATTGATGATTTAGCATTTTTCCCAGAAGGTGGCACAACATGGACAGAACCACAAGAGTTTAGCAGTAATATTTACGCAGCTTGTGGTAGAGCAATCTATAAATGGGATGATAGTAACGAAATATGGAACGCAGTATATGTAGACGGATCTTTCGCAATCACAGACTTAATAAGTTTTGATGGTGCCTTATATGCAGGTAGAGGTACAAATGCAAACTATTTAAGAAGCACTAACGGAACTACATGGGCAAATCCCTCTACAAACAGTGGGAACGGAAGACTTGCTGAGTTTTTTGCAAGAGCTCGTAATGCTAGTGGTGATTTAGCTTTATTTAAGAGTAGAGCAAACCAAATATCCGTATCAACAGATCCATCAGACACTGCTAATTTTGGTAGTGAAATCAAATGTGGTGACTCAGATAGAGACATAACTAATTTATTTTCAGCTAACGATAGGTTGTATGTAGGAAGAGAAGATGGTCTCTTTCAATACTCAAGAAGTGCAAACAAGTTTCTTGATTTACAACCAGAAGCCAATCTTTTTCCAGACGATTCAAACTTTAAATCAGCACAAGGTAGATCAGGTGCAATATTTGCAGGTGGTGGTGACCAAGCATTTTTTAGAATTGATGTTGGAAACTTTGACGGATCTTATGTTTTTACAGACCTGTCATATATTTTTAAGGCCCCTGCGTTCAGAGGATTCGGTGGAAGAGTAACAGCTCTAACGCAAGATAGAAATAACCTCTTTGTCGCACTAGCAGATGATTTAGCATCTGAGAGTTCAGGTTTCCCGTACACTTTCCCTTATTCTTTCTCAGGGGCCAACTTATCAAGAACAGTAAAACTTCTTTCTGTAAGAACACAACAAGAAGAGCCTGGTAGTCGTTCAGAAGATGTACCTCATACTATTGCAAGTTTTGATGTATCAGATATAAACGCTATGGGTAAATTCAAAGGATCGGAAAGAACAAGCCTATTTGTGCTTGGTAATCTTATTAACGATGACTCATCTGATAGCAATAACAATAGAGAGCCTAGAGCTTTTAGAATTAGGATGCCAATAAGAAACGAAAATCCTGCACTAAACTCTGTTATTGAACACAGACTTACTGGGGAGTTTTATACACCTTATGTTAACTTTAACTATCCAGACATCAACAAGTCTGCAATTAAATTAACTCTTACAGGTTCAAACTTGTCCTCAAGTAAAAATGTACAAGTATTTTATAAAGTAGACGATGACACCGACAATGACAATATAGGTTGGAATACATTTGGAGACGGAACAGTTACATCTACAGGCCAAACTCTTGTAGGTGACTTTGCATCTGCATTGATTAACTTTGACAGAATTAGATTTAAGCTTGTATTTACAACAGATGATATTGCTGTATCACCAAGAATAAACTCACTTGTATTTCACGCTGCATGGAATCCAATCGATTACAGAAGATGGACAGCAGTTATTAAATTATCAGATAAAAGGTCAATGCAACTAAGAAGAGTAAGGACAAGCACTGTACTATCTACAGATGTTTCTACCTTAGAGACACTAAGAAAAGAGCCTTTTATAAAACTACAAGATCCAGACGGATCATCACATTTTGTAAATCTTAAGTATCAGGATGCTATGACATCCTCCAGGGTGTATGCAACAAGAGGGGTTGCACCAGATCAGACAAGATTGATAACATTAGAAATGACGGAGGTCAAAACAACATGAGTAATGAGTTTCAACATAAATCGGTAGGAAGTCAGATGACTCAGACCGAGTACGAGCATACTGACGGAACAGGACATATATTTGATAGTCAAGCTACAGGAGATATACCTTATGCTGATTCTTCTACAGTTTTAAAAAGACTTGGTATAGGTAGCACAGGGCAAGTGTTAGAAGTAAGTAGTGGTAAACCAGCATGGACAAATACTATTTATAATACTGGATTAATTTTAGGTTATGGTGCATCTGATGCCACGATTAACTTTGCTACTGATAATAATATTATTTTTAAAATTGATAATGCTGGTCAAATAAAACTTACTGATGGTGCATTATTACCTGTAACAGATGATGATGTTGACCTCGGATCATCTTCTTTACAATTTAAAGATGGTTTCTTTGATGGAACACTAGAAGCTGATGCAATTACAGTTGGTGGTACAGCAGTATTAACTGGTGGTGCTATAACAGCTATAACAGCTATAACACATAACAGTCTTGTTATAGGTAGGGATGCTGACAACGATATAGATTTTGGTACAGATAACAATATTATTTTTAGAGCAGGTGCGGATGATCAAATTAA
>TARA_R100000664_G_scaffold1991_4_pt1 | contig 15116 bp, 7 predicted proteins | sample TARA_R100000664 | Tara Oceans TARA_R100000664 (sample SAMEA2622705) | marine metagenome | biome: marine biome (ENVO:00000447); feature: deep chlorophyll maximum layer (ENVO:xxxxxxxx); material: "saline water (ENVO:00002010), including plankton (ENVO:xxxxxxxx)" | depth 115 m | reverse complement strand
AATCCTAAAACAGCTAAAGAAAAAGCTCGGCGTAAAGCATTTAAAGCTCGTCATGCAAAGAATATATCTAAAGGGGTTTGTTCTGCTGCGTATTGGGCTAACAAAACTAAATGGTAGATGGGGTCTGGTAAAGCTACACCTGTAGAAAAGTGGGCTGAGTACTTATTGCTGCGTCGCAGTTTAAGTATGTATCAGGCTGCTAAACAGGCTGGCGTTAATTATCATTCAGCTAGGGACAATGAGTCTGGGCGTGTGTCTACACGCAACTATGTTGTCGCTAAGGAGCAAACTGAACGTGTAGGTGTATCTAATATACCTGTGTATGAGGAATTGGATGCGGAAGTTCAGGAATGCTGGGATAATATTGAGAAATTTGCGTTGCGTTATTTTGGTATTGTTTTGCAGCCGTGGCAAATAGAAGCCACAGAGAAAATATTTGAACTATTTGAAACACCATTAGAAGAATATTGTGTTATTAATGCACCACCTGGAAGTGGAAAATCTACCTTTTTTGCTAAGGTTCTGCCAGCATGGGCAACGGTTCGTAACAGAGCTATTAGAGGGATGCTCGGTTCCTCCACGCAACGTCTCGCTGAATGGTATACACGGCGTTTGAGAGCGGAGTTTGAACGAGAGCATGTTGCCCGTGCTGAGCTAAACGACATTAAACTAGGGTTAGCGGTTGACGCTGAACGTACTATGCAACAAGACTTTGGTCAGTTTAAACCTGACGCTAAAGAAATATGGCGTGCTGAAGCGTTTACTGTAGTGCAACAAGGCGATGTGCCGTTATCGCAGAAAGAACCGTCATGGTCAGCGTTTGGTATGGACTCTGGTTTTCTAGGTGGTCGTTTTGATCTTATTATTTGGGATGACGTTTGGGACCCACGAAAAATGCGTAACTCTGAGTCTCGGTCTGACATGTATCGGTGGTGGGATGAGGTAGCTGAAACACGGTTAGAGCCTGCTGGGTTACTTATATTGCAGGGACAACGTATGGCTTCTGACGATATTTATAGGTATGCGTTAGATAAGTTTGCGCCGATAGATGACGAAGACGATGTTGAAGAAGTTGATGAAAATAAAATAGATACGGAAGGCGAACGTAAATATACGCATCTTAAATTTAAAGCGCATTATGATGACAGGTGCAATCATTTGCATAAACCTAGTGACGTTGCATATCCTGAAGGTTGTTTGTTGTATCCTCGTAGGTTGCCGTGGCGACGTATACGACATATTAAAGCGCAAACACCTGACCGTTACGAAATACTATATCAACAGGAAGACACTGACCCTGCGTCTGTGCTTGTAGACCCTTTATGGATTAGTGGGGGGCAAGGCAATAATGGTGTGGAGTATATTGGTTGTTGGGATAAAGACCGTGACTTGTGGGAAGTGCCAAAGTATTTAGCTGGCGAAGTTATGGTTATAGCGTCTGCGGACCCGTCACCGTCTAATTTTTGGGCGTTGCAATGTTGGGCGTATTGTCCTGAGTCAGAGTACAGGTATTTGTTAGAGTCGTATAGAAAAAAAATGGATGCTCCGTCGTTTCTTGATTGGAACCATGATACGCAACGGTTTACTGGTATAGCTGAAGAGTGGTGGCAAATAAGTAACGATATTGGTCATCCGATTACGCATTGGATAGTTGAGGCTAACGCTGCTCAAAAGTTTATTTTGCAGTACGATCATTTTCGGCGGTGGTCTGCGTTGCGTGGTGTAGAGCTTATTCCGCATTACACGCATTCTAGAAATAAAGGTGACCCTAAGTATGGTGTGCAAATGCTTGCACCGTTGTATCGCTTGGGTCGTATTAGGCTTGCTGGTAAACAGCATACTGATGCTAGACCTCATTCGTTGCTTTTAGTTAATGAAGTAACAAAATGGAATCCAGAAGGCACAGGGTCTAGAACTGATGACTGTGTAATGGCACAATGGTTCGTAGAACATAATCTTAATAAATTGTACGTGCCTCCGTCTGAGCCTATTAGACAGTGGCGACCTTCGTGGGTAACAGAAAGTTAATACATTGAAAACAGCAGAAGAAATTGTAGACCTGTACTACACCCGTTCATCTAACCATGCTGGTGTAAAAGAAAAAATGCGTTTGATACGTGACCATTACAATGGTGATGTTATTGTGCCGTTGCCTGAAATAGATTCTACTGAGGCTTCTTCTGTTGCTAATTTGTTAGCACAAGGGTTAGATCAGACTGCTATGCGTATAGCGTCTGTTACTCCTGATATTGTTTGCCCACCTGAAGATGAGTCATCTAAGCAAGCGCAAAAGTTTGCGTCTATTCGTCGCAAAGCGTTGTTTGGTTGGTGGCAAAATTCTCGTATAGATATGCAGCTTGCGAAACGTGCAAGGCATTTAATTGGTTACAACAATACGATTGTGCAGGTTCGGTTTGATATGGAAAAGGGTTGTCCTACATGGCATGTGCGTGACCCGTTAACTGCGTATCCGTCTAATTTGCGTGGTTCTGATGGTATGAGTCCTTCGGATTGTGTGTTTGGTTATGAGCGTTCGTTTGGTTGGATACGTAGACATTATCCTGATGCTGCGTTGCGGTTTGCTGGCGTTGCTGATGCTCCGTATGATACGCATAAAGCTGTTGAGCTTATTGAGTATGTTGACCATGAAGAGTATGTGCTTGTAGCGTTGCGTAATCCTGCGCATACTATTGGCTCTGGTGACTCTGAACCTGTTATAGCTGAGTTAGAGCGTGTGCAAAACCCTACAGATATTTGTCCTGTTGTTATGGCAGAACGTATTTCGTTAGATGAACCCAATGGTCAGTTTGACGGCATACTAGGAATGTATCAGCAACAAGCTAAACTAATGGCGTTAGAAGTCATAGCTGTGCAAAAAGGTATTTTTCCTGATACATGGTTAGTGGGTCGTGCTGGTGAGCAACCTAGCATTATTAATCCTGCAAATGGTTTAACTGGTGAAGTTGGTGTTATCCGTGGTGGTGACTTAAGAGACATGCAATTAAATGTAGGGTTTATGACAAACCCTGCTATTGATCGTTTAGAAAGAGCGCAACGTTTAACTGCTGGTGTGCCTGCTGAGTTTGGTGGCGAGTCTACAAGTAATATTCGTACTGGTCGTCGTGGCGACGCTGTGTTGTCTGCTGTTGTTGATTTTGCTGTGCAAGAGTCACAAAAAATATTGGCTCGTTCATTAGAAGCTGAAAACAAAATAGCTATTGCTATGGCTAAAGAATACGCTGGCAATAAGTCTAAATCGTTTTATATTTCTATGGGTAAAGTTAAAGGTAAGGTAGATTATGTCCCAAACAAACATTTCACAACGGATGACAACGTGGTATCTTATAGCCAAGCTGGGGCTGACATTAACAATCTTGTTATTGCTGGTGGTCAAAGGCTTTCAATGGGAACGATGTCAAAAGAATCGTTTATGAAAATAGACCCTCTTGTTGAGGATGTTGAAGCAGAACGTGATTGTGTTACTGCTGAACAGTTAGAGCAAAGTTTGTTGTCTGGTTTGCAACAACAAGCAGCAACAGGGGCAATACCGCCTGCGGATATTGCTCGTATTATTGATCTTGTTAAATCAGATAAAGCTGAACTCGCTGCGGCTGTTGAAAAAGTACAGCGTGAAGCGCAAGAAAGGCAAGCTACTATGGTTTCGCCTACATCCCCTGAAGCGCAATCCGGTATAGCTCAAGCCGGTGCAGGTGCAGAAGCTATGGCAGCACCTCCTCCTGCTGAAGGCGGAGCTGCTGGGTTGCGTCAACTGTTAGGAGCGTTGTAATGCCACGTAAAGGTAGAGGACAAAAAGTTCAAGCTGTTAGAGGGCAACAATATGGGCAAGCTAAAATGCAAGAGGATGCTCAAGCTGTTGTTCCTTTACCTAATATAGAAGATTCTGAACCTGTTATTCCCCCGATGAGAGCTGGTGAAAAACCTTTTGGTAGGATGACTGAGCGACCTGCTGAGTCTGTTATGCAGCAAGGGTATGCGCCGTCTAATAGTATGGGTAATGATGTTTTTACTAAACGGCAGCAAACTAAAATTATTAATTTGTTGCCTGTGTTAGAGCGTATGGCTTCTGATTATGATTCTAGTGCAAAAATACGTAGTGCTGTTATGGATGTAAAACGTAGTGTTTCTTCTTTTAAAGCAACACAAGAAGAAAATTAAATAATGGGTTTAATTGATTGGGTAGAAGAGAAAGGTGATTCTCTTGTTGGTTATGGTGTAGAGGCTGTTAAAGGTGTTTCAGGTGCAGCTTATAGTATATTTATAAATCCTACAGTGCAAGCATTTGAATCAGGAGGAGAAATTCTTATTGGTTCGTATAATGCTATTAAAAAAGGAGACTTTGACGAATTTAAAGATGCTTCTCTTACAGCGCTTAGAGAAAATTTTTTAAGAGATACGTTAGGTTTAGGTGGAGAAAGTAATTTTGGTTGGTTAACAGGTAAGTATGGTGCGCTTGGTGGCACAACTAAAATTCTTCCAAGCTACGTTAGAGAGCCTTTATGGGAATCATACTTAGACACTATTGAAGTTATTGATGATACAGGTGCGTTTATTTTTACTATGCTTGCATCTGGCAACGATCAAGAAGAAGCTATTTGGTATAATGGTCTTTCTGATTTTTATAAAGACCAAGCCGATAAAGGTTACATTAAATACAATCCATTTAGTGATAAAGAAATAGAACGTATAAGTTCAGATAGTAATTTTAGTTGGTCTGATAGAATACCTATTTTAAATTATTTTGACCCTGACACATACAAACAAGCATACGCTGTAGCTTATGGAGAAGAAGAACGTTCATTTGGGCAAGCCTTTGCAGCTTTGTACTCTGGCATAGACCCTTTTAGCGATTACCAATACAATGCGTTAGAAGGAACATTGTACTTTAATGTGTTATCAGGTGGCGCTGATTTTCTGCAAGAAATCTTTTTAGACCCGTTACTTGTAGTAGGTAAAGGAGTTTCGTTAGCTAGAGGCACTAGCGCTATTATGCGACCTGTTAGTACACAAACTGGTAAAGGCACTGGGCTAGCTGGAACTCCTTTAGATATTAAACATGTTTCGTTTGAAGATGTTTTAGCTAGTAACGCTAGAGTTAGGAAAATAACTCCTACTGGCAAAATACATATTATTAGAGAAAGCGGATTTGGTTGGCATACTGTTAAACCTACAAAACAATCTAAACGTTTTGGGTTTACTGCTGATTTGCCTGAACCTAAATTAATAACAATAGGTGGAGAAAAGTTAGCGTTAAATTACGATCAGTTAGCTAGGACTAGTTCTCAATATCGTGCGAGGGCTTTTGCTGCTTCTAAAACGTGGCAAGCGTTGGATGAAGTTATTGAAAACGCTGCACGTGGGGATGAGTTTAGTCCTCAGTATGCGTTAACGCATTTAGCTAGTGAAGGCGATAATCTGTTAATTAATAAAAGGGTAGGTGCTTTGCGTGCTGCGTTGACTACAAGGCAAGCTAAGAAGTTGCCTGCTGAAGCGTTGTATTTGATTGCTAGGGGCGCTACTGCTGCGGCTAGGGCTAAGACGTTACGGTTTGTGTTGGGTGATACTGCTGTAGCTGCTGAAGCTATGGGCAATGCTGGTGCAGCGTTTAATAAATTAGTTGATGGTGATTTTTTTGATTTACTTGAGGAAGCTAATTCGTTGCAAGCAAGAAGTGTTGCTGCTGGTGAAGATGCTGCTAAGTTAACTGATGAATTAGAGAAGTTAGAAAGTTTGCGGAAACCTGCGCAAGAGGTAACGGATTTACAAAAACGTATTGCTAAAGAAAAAGAGGGTTTAGCTAATCAAAAAGCTAGACAAAATTTGTCTGCTAAAGATAAAGAAAACATTGTTAAAAGAGAACGTCGTATTAAAAAACTTGAAACTCAACTACAAAACCTTGTAGATCAAGGACCAATTAACCCTAATTTAGCTCAAGATATTTTTTCTAAAGGAGAAGATTTGTTAGTAGCTAATGCTCAACATACTATTCTTGGGAAACAAGCACAAAAATTAAAAACTAATTTAATGAAGGAACATGAGGTTTTAACAAACACTGATTGGGTTGCGCTTTTTGATTTTAGGGCTACGTTAAGAGAGTCTATTGCAAAACAAGTTGTTAACGGTCCGTTTGAAACAGGGTTCACTCGGTTAGATATGAACAAAATAGCTACGTTTGAAGATATAGCGTTAGATAAAATTGTTCTTGCTGATGTGTTAGATTACGCTGCACGTAACATGCGTGTGGATTATGTAGACCAATTTACTGGTTCTCCGTTACGAATGTCTGATACAAGTTTGCGTACAGGCGCTGGTACTGTTACAGATTTCCCTCGTATGGGTCGGGATACGTTAACTGGTGAAGTGTTTGGTGGCGTAAAAGATTTTGCTACTAATTTGCTTGTAAAACCTTTTAGCGGAAATACGTACTCTAAAGCTGCTGCTTTAAGCGCACAAAAGTTACGTAACCAAGTAGGCATTTCGGATGATTTCTTAGTAGATGTATTGCCTATTCCTTCTACGTTAAAACCTTTAGGTTCTCAAAGGTTAACGTATTTTACGCAACGTGTTAACCAACGAGTAATGCACCATTATGATCGTGTGCAAGCAAGCCAACAATTTGAAAGAATGCTAGCTGACGCTAATAAGTTTACTATTAATGGTAAATCAATACTTACACGTGCTGAAGCTGAATCGCTTAATGGGCAATATGTTTCGTTAGTTGCTCGTAACGCTACTGTAGGGCAACGTAAACAACTTTATGATAGAACTGTTAAATTGTTGTGTGATCGTGCTGATAAGTTAATAGGAAGCGAAACAAATATTAAATTTACTCAAAAAGATAGCAATGAAGTTTTTAGTTTGTACGATCAATTAACAAATTCTAAACTTGAGTATGATGAGATGCTTCGTAATGGGAATGCTGTAGATTCTAGTTACAAGCCTGTGTTTAGCACTGATGACAAAACAGTTCTTAGGAAAAGTGGTAATCAGAAAGAGGCTACTACTTTTGTTTTTTATGGTCCTGACGGTAGTTTGTTGGCTGAGGCGCATCATGGTGTAACCCCTACGCAAATGGCGCAAAGTAGCCCGATGCCTCGTTGGGATTTGTTAGAGGATGCTATTAACAGAGTGGGCAAACACGAAAACGGCGTATTTAAAAATTATGATATTGCGTATAATCCTCGCATGATGGCTAGAACAGGTCGTAAGGCTGTGTCAGCAGGTATAGATGCAACGATTAGACCTATTTGGACTGCTTCTGTTTTGTTAACGCCTCGTTGGGCTATGCGTGTGGTTGGTTCTGATGAGCAGTTGCGATTTGCTGCTGTGTTTGGTGCGTTAGAAACGTTAACTAAAGCTAAAGGTAATTGGCGAACTTTGCTTGAAAACCAAGCTGCTAAAGGCGCAAAGGTTAGGGATGATTGGCTTGATATTTATGCTAGTAAAGCATTAAAAGATAAAAAAATTAAAGTTGCTAAAGATGCGCAGCTCGCTGATAAAATTGCGTTGTTAGAAAAAAATGGTGTGTCTTATGAGCAACTTATTAAAGAAGGTGTTGCAAACGCTAAAACTTTAACGTACAAAGCTAAAACTGCTGGCGGCGCAGCAGCTAGATTAGCTATGAGTGGGTTAGTGCATCCAGCGGCAGGGGTATATCATGCTGGAAAATACTGGTCTCATAGGTGGAACTCTTTAAATAATTACATGTCTGGTAAAGCTGCTGGCACAATGAGAGATTCTTACAATGCTATTGGTAGAGAGTTGTTACGCAAAGCTGACCCTGATAATCCGGCTTGGAATGAATTAGCGGATAGAGCGTTATTTGAGGGGGAATTAACTAAACAACGTTTGTTAGAAGCAGGTAATCGTGAAGGATTTAACTTGAAAAATGTTGATGATATTGTTGATGCCTTTGAAATAGCTGATACGTATGCTGTGCTTAATGATGCGCCTACTGTACGCATTGGAGATAATGTTTTCCAAAACGCTATGGGTGATACTATGGCACATCAACAAATGAACGCTAGCCAAATTTCTGCTAGGCGCAGTGATAAGTCTGCTATGCAAGGTATTTATAGTGCGCATACTAGAGAGTTGTTGGAGTTGGAGGGTAAAGGTCCAGTTAAAACTTACGATTTTGTAGATGTTAAAGATGCTGCAAAACGGAATGATATTTTTACTGAACATTGGCAGCAATGGCAAAGCCCTGACCCTGCTAAACAAAGAATTTTTAATATTGTTTTTGATACTGAATTGCCGGTAGCGCAACGTATACAAAAAGTAGAAGAGTTTTTTAAAAACAATCCAAATATTTTAGAAGATGTAGCTGTTGATATAACTATTCCTAAAGTTGCTATGGATGATTACATTCACCATATTTCTACAAGGTTTGTTTTAGACGCTAACCACATATTGCCAGATCGCATATTTAAAGGATTGCGTAGGAAAGCTGCTTCAGGTCAGGCTGTTAAATGGGGAGATATACAAGCCATGCTTGATTCTCCGAAATTTAAAAGTGATTTAGGTTTAGATAGTTCAGCAACTTTTAATGAAGTTGTTTTGGCTATTAGAACTATGGATGGAGGCATGTATGAAAATTTTGCTAAACATAACGGAACAGAAGGTATTCTTGACAGAGGTAATATAGTTAGACAACAAGTAAGTCGTCTTAGAAAATTTACTGACAGCATGTTTGAAACTCTTGGCACAATGCCTTCTGATGCGTTATCAAGGCATCCTTTTTACAATCGTAAATATAAAGAATATTTGTTAGAGCAAACTACTGCGTATAAAAACTTTGATGATAATTATGTGTTTACGCCTAGACAAAAAACTGAAATGGAAGCTATTGCTAGGCGTAGAGCGTTAGAAGATACACGTACAGTTATGTATGAGTTGGTTGAGCATACAAGGTTTGCGGAAGTGTTAGGGTTTGCGTCACCGTTCTTTAACGCATGGCAAGAGGTTATTGGTAGGTGGGCTTCGTTGGCGTTTGATAATCCTGTGTATGTTGCTAGAGGTGTACGTTTATTTACAAGTGATATACAAGCACCTGTTCTTGGGTTGACAACAGAGAAAGACGCTTTTGGTGAAGAAAAATTAGTGTTTAATTTTAGTGACAGTATTTTAAATGATATTCCTGTTCTTAAAGAGTTGCTTAATAGTGATAAGTTGACGTTTGGTCCGTTTGGGAGTATTAGTAAATTAGCGACTGAAAATCCTATAGCGTTTGATACTGATAGTTTATTTTCGTTAGTTACATCAAGTCCGTTGCCAAGCACAGGTCCATTAGTGAACTTCGTTATTCAAGAAGGAATGTATGCAGACCCTAAACTTGAAGATGTGTTTGGGTTTATGTTTCCTTATGGGGTGCAAAGTGGTCCTTGGTATGAAAGATTTATTAAAGAAACTTTGCCTACGTGGACAGAATCTATAGCGTACAGAACTGGTGTATACAGGGGAAATCAATATGAAACACGTGTTGGTCAAATATTTTTAGATAAGTTAACGCAAGTACAACAAAACAATCAAGACCCTGATACTCCGTATATAGATTTATCTGATGAACAAGTACGTAATAGTCTTATGCGTGACGCACACGTAGCTGCGCAAGGGTTTGGCTGGTTTAAAACGTATGCAGCTTTAAATATTCCTATAGCTGTAGATCAAATGTCTCCTTTCTATGCTAAAAAACTTAGATATAACGAAATGTTAGAAGAAGATATTGAACGTGGATTTGTTGATCCTGATAATCCTGATGCAAGTTTCCCAGCAAGAATAGAAATAACAGACCCTGATGGCAATAAACGAATAGTTAATGGTCCTATTTTAACTGGTAGAGATTATACGGATGCTAGATTTTTAGCTGAAGAAGGCGACGAGTTCTTTTGGATAACGCAAAGTTTAACTGATTCTAGAGCAGCGTATGGTATAGCTCCTACTGTTGAAGGTTGGAAATTGTATGAAGCTCATAAAGAATTAATACAAGCCCATCCGGTTATTGCTGCGTTTTTGCAAGGAGATGTTGGAGCTACGACTAATGAAATGTTTAGTTCTGTAGTTTACAACAAGCAAAGAAATGAGTTTTTTGTTGGGTCTAATGAGCCGATGCGGTCTTTAAAAAGTTTAGATCAAGTATTAGATGAAGGTATGTTGGATAGGGGTTGGAATCTGTATGATAGTGGGTTTGACCCAGAGCAGATTCAGCAACATAGTACGGAATTTGCTAAGACTCCGCAAGCGTATATAGACCCTGCAACTGGGCGAGAGTATCCGTATAAAGAAGGTTTAGGTTTAGAGATTAGTGCGTTTTATTATGAGCCTGTTGCTGGTGTTGTTGTTGCTGATAATCCTATTTATTATAACGGTGAAGGTATGCAGGATATTAATAATGAGTTGTATAGGCGTGGGCAATTAGATAGTGCGTATACCGACATTAACCATGAGTTTAATTTTGATTTGAAAATGCAAAAAGATTTTCTTGTGCATCAGTTAGGTAGGGAGTTTCCTCAGTGGAAAGATGCGTATGAAGATTTTTCTGCAAATAATAAGTTGCGTGAGGTGTTTAGAGGGTTTGCTGCTTTGTTTGAAGATGAGAGTGATGCGTGGAAAGTTAATGGCGCTTCACGTGATTTGCTTTTATTTATTAACGATAGGCAAATGATAGAAGTTTTGTTGTCTCAAAGGAAAAATAAAGATATAACAAATGAAAAAAATAATGACCTTCGTGCAATTTGGCTTGGTATAAAAGCTGATTATTCTAATAGACCTGCGTTTGCTAGTACGTATATTAGGTATTTTCAAGATGATATGGTAGCTGAAAGCACTTGGACTATTCCTAGAAGTTTTACTGACAAAGGTATATTCCGAGAGCAGGAACTTGAACTATTATTAACAGAAGCAGAGATTTGGTACGCAAATAATTATGAGTAGAGAACTTAACGATTACAGAGACGACGATGGAGATTTTGAATTTCTGTATTTGACAGAAGCTAATGCGTTAGCTGTTATTACGTATGTTCAAGGCTTAAACGATGACGAACTTGAAACGTTTGCTGAAAGTTTTTTTAGTAATTTTAATGGAAGATCATTAGGTAAAGCTGATGATAAAGACGCTATTACAGATAATTTGCTTGATTTTTTAGATATAGAAATATCAAAAGTAAATAATGACAGGTTAGCTAATGAAACAATAAACAAGGCATTTAAAGATGCTGACGGCAACGCATTTGATAATGCAGATTTTAGTAGGTATGCGGCTAATAATTTATTAAATGCAGTTAGAGATTTTGATGAACCAGTATACGACGTAGCAGATGTTGAAGAAGAAGCAGCATTACGGGCAGGGCAAGAACCTACTCTTGGATACATTTTTGATGAAGAAACTAATGCAGTAATACGGCAAACTGAACGTGATGTACGGCAAATACTTTCTGAGTTAACTGACGATGAATTAATTGATTTTGCGATGGAGCTTGCTTATCACGGGCTATATGGCAAAGACAATTACGATGCTGTTTTTTTAAGAGGCGAAGAGGAAGACGAATACGAATTAGATTACGCTGCATTTGACCAAGCAGTAAATAACGCTGTACGGTTAGCTACAAGATTTGGTCCAGATTTACAACAATTCCCTGACCCACAAGGATTGTTACCAGATCAATTTACTGGTGGGTTTGATGTGCCTTTATTCTTTAATATTCTTGCACGTGTACAAACAGATGAAACAGGTTTAAGTAGCGATGAAATTAGAACTTTGTTTGCGCAAGAAAGAGCAGCAACTCGCCGTAATGATGTGTTCAGAATGATGGACCAAGTTAGCGTATACAATGCTATGGAAACTGCTTCCGTTAATTTGTTAGGTAGGAAAGCTACTAAACGAGAAAAAGATATTTTTATGGAAATGATTTTTGATTTGCAATTATCTGAAAATGCTCCGGTTAATATTAATTTAGCTGGAAGAGCTAGTGATGCTATTACTGAAGGTGATTTGGGTAGGAATGTTACGCAACGGTATCAGGCTAGGGAAACTGTTAACGCTGCTGAGCAGGTTGTTAATGTTATTAGGTCTTTGGGGGGTAGCGCACGTGGCAATGTCTGAACAAGATTTAGAAGCTCTAGGTGCTTTGGATTATGGTGTAGCTGGTGATACTAGTGATTATGTAAGAATTGCAGAGCAAGGTTTAGCAAAGCAAAATTTAGATAAAGAAGTTGCGCTTATTATGGCGCATGAAGGTTTTAGATCAGATGTGTATTGGGATAGACCAAACCCTAATGACCCAAGTAAACCTTTAGATAGTAAAGCTAGGTTGACAGTAGGGTTTGGTAATACTAGTCATGGTCTTAATTGGGGTGACACTATTTCTGAAGAGCAAGGTGTTGCTTTTCTTTTACAAGATATTAGAACTCATAAAGATATTTTGTTTGCTGAACTTGCGTTAGATACTGCTATGTTGCGTAAAGGTGTAAGCAATCAAGATTATGTAAATAAGTTTGGTGAGGGTTGGCAATTTGACTTTAATAATGGAAACGAAGATTATGCTTCGTTGCCAGAAGGTAGTACTAAATCTTTTGTAGAAGTTCTTAAATCAGGGGAAAGCAGAACATTCACAACTGCAAATGGCAAAAGTAAAACTGTTAGCGGCGAAGGACATGTAATTATTTATGGGTTTGATAACAGAGATGAATTATTAAATTCTGGTCAGCAAGTATATGAACAATTAGATCACAATACGCAAGCTGTTGCTTTGTCAGTAACTTTTAATATGGGTTCTGCTGGTGGTCCTGACTTTGTTAATTTGCTTACTCAAGCTGCAAAAAGTGGTAACAGCCAGCCGGTAGCTGATTATTTAAAAAATGAAATGTCTACGTGGGAAAAAGATTCTACGGTATATGAAGGCTTGCGTAAAAGACGTTTGGATGAAGCTAATGTTATTGAAACTGGTGCTAGTAGCGAAGTTGCTAGTCATTCAACTACTGGTACTTTAAAAGATTTTGGGGTAAGTAATCCTTTTGATGGTGGTTCTGTGCCGTTTATGGCAAACACTGGACAACAACAAAGTTTGTCTACTACTGCTGCTACGTTTAGCGGACCTCCTAAAGGCGGTGATTTTGGTGCTAGAAGTGTTGGTGGTTTTAATGTAGGTCGCCAGATGGCGCAAGATGCTGGTTTGAATGATGACGATGAACGCAATTATTTAACACAATTTTTAGATAATCCGGTGTTAGAGCAATATGGTGGCTATGGGTTGTTTCTTGATTCTAATAATTTAGATTTTCATATTGGGTTGAAAAGGTATGGAAGAGGATTTATGGGTGGGGGTACTGCGCTTGGTCTTCCTGTTGACATTAACGACCCTGATGCGTTTACTACTATTCATATTCTTGATTACATACAACAAGTGGGAATTACAGATGACCCAGCTAGAGTAGAGCAACTATTTTCTTTTACTAATTATTTCCAAACAACGACTGCTTTCCAAAGAGAGTTTGATACTCGGTTTGAAAGAATGAGTGACCCTCAGAAAGAAGAGGAGTTGTTGCCTGCTAGAAGAATGTTAGAAGATTTAGCAAGGCAGTTAGGTATTGCTTATACTGATGAAGAGTTAGATGAAAAGTCGTTGTTTTTGACACGTGGTAATAAGGTTAGCGATGAACGGTTTGTTAAAGAATTTGTTATGGCTGATAAGGCACAGAAAGAAACTGTTGGTCAGTATACAGAATTAATGTCTTCTGAAAGAAGTATAAGAGCTAACGCTAATAATTATTATCTTAATTTAAACCCTGACGAAATTACAAAGTTAGCTGAAGCCCGATTTACTGGAGAAAAAACTGACACAGAAATTTTAGAAGAATTTGCTCAACGAGCTGCTGCTTTATACCCTGCGTTAGCTAAACCTGTGTTAGAACGAGGTATTATGCCAAGTGATTATTTTTCTACACACAAAACAACTATAGAAGATATGCTTGAGCGCCCTGTTGACATGTTTGGCGAATTTAAAGATGTGTTGCAATTTTCTGATGAGAACGGTAACCCTATGAGTTTGTCTGATTTAGAAACAAAGATTAGGAAAAGCTCTGAATGGCAAGGCACTAAGAACGCTGAGTTAGAAGCTAGAGAATTAGCTACATTGATTGCGCAAGAGTTTGGAATGGTGAAGTATTAATGGCTGCGAATGATATTTTGATGGGCATATTAGAAGATTACGGGTTGGAAGATTTGTATAGTTTTGCTCAGAATTTGTGGGTTGAGGGGTCAACTGCTGCTGATGTTCTTGTGCAGTTACGTGACCAACCTAAATTTAAAGAACGTTTTTCTGGCATGGATAAACGGAAAGAAAATGGTTTGCCTGCTATTTCTGTTAATGATTACATACAATTAGAACGTGATTATCAGCAGGCTATGGCTGCGTATGGGTTGCCTGAAAGGTTTTATGATGAGCCAGAAGACTTTGCAGAATTTATAGGCAATGATGTTTCAGCTACTGAAGTAGAGGAACGTGTTGCGTTAGCTGCTAAAGCAACTGCTGAAGCAAACAAAGATTTAAAACAAGAGTTACTGTCGTTGTACAATATTGATGACGCTGATTTAACTGCATACTATTTAGACCCTGATAGGGCAGTAACTGTTCTTGAGCAACGGTTACAACTTGAAAGCGCTGGCATATCGTTAGCTTCTAGAAAAGCTACTGGGCAAGGCTTATCTGAGGGTGTTGCTAGGGAGTTAGTAGATCAGAATGTTCAAGAACGTGAAGTTAGTTTAGCTATGGCGCAAACTGCTGGTTTGACAGAAGAAACTCTTGGTACGCAAGGGTTATCTAGTGATGAAATTGCTTCTGCAAACTTTGGTTTAGATAGTGAAATGGTTGCTAGGGTTAATAGGTTGCGTCAAAAGAGAGCTAATGTTGGGGGTGGAGGCATGGGTGCTTCTGCTCAACAAGTAGGTGTCACTGGGTTAGGTTCTGCCCAAATGTCATAGGTTGTTTACAAAACCCTGTATTTTACTTATATTTAATTATGTGATCTGCCCCACTAAGAGGGTGAGCCGTTCACAACAAATTAAACTCCGCTAACATTCCACCGTTGTTAGCGTGTATGTA
>TARA_R100000664_G_scaffold10598_1_pt1 | contig 15210 bp, 23 predicted proteins | sample TARA_R100000664 | Tara Oceans TARA_R100000664 (sample SAMEA2622705) | marine metagenome | biome: marine biome (ENVO:00000447); feature: deep chlorophyll maximum layer (ENVO:xxxxxxxx); material: "saline water (ENVO:00002010), including plankton (ENVO:xxxxxxxx)" | depth 115 m | reverse complement strand
AGTGCTTTAGAACTGCACGAACAAATATGTGCTATTAGGTACGAAAATTTAGAAAAGAGGTTGGAATCAGGCTCTGCTAGATTTGTACGCATTGAATATCTAATCTGGGGTCTTTATGGTGTCTTAATTACTTCAGGTATATTAGGAGCAGTAATGTAATGGCAGGTCTAACAGTAAGCACAGAACCAACAGCAGAACCTTTATCTTTACAAGAGGTAAAAGAATATTTAAGGGTTGAAGATTCAACAGATGAAAGAATAGTACAACCTTTGATATTAGCAGCAAGGCAATATGCAGAATCACACATGAATAGAGCCTTAATGCAACAAACACTTACTTTAACTATAGATACAGCTTTAGATACTGAAGATCCTTTATGGGAAGGAATGAGGACAGCTCCTGATATAAATTATTACAAAAATTATGTTGTACTTCCGAAAGGTCCAGTGCAAAGCGTAACCTCATTAAAAACTTATGACGATTCTGATAATGCGACTACTATGGCAGCAAGCAAATACTATGTAGATACTGCTAGAGAGCCTGCGAGAATAGTTTTAAGAACAGGAGAAAACTTCCCTACTGCTTTACGAGTAGCTAATGCTATAGAAGTTATTTATGTAGCAGGATATACAAACGCCTACACAGTACCTGAGCCTATTAGAATGGGTATGTTGCAACACATAGCCTATATGTACGAACACAGAGGAGATATGTATGAAGCACAGGGAACACCTAGTCTTATGAAGTCTTTGTATGCCCCTTATGTGATACATGGTGGTCTAGGGTCAAGTACATTAATGGCAGTTGGATAATGAGTATAGGTAAGATGCGATATGAGGTTGAATTGCAAAAACCTACAAATACAAGAGACACAGGTGGTGGATTAACGGAAGCATGGTCCACATTAGCTAATCTTTGGGCTGACATAAAGCCCCTGAGAGGAACGGAAACTTACAGGCAGGGTCAAGTACAAGAAAAGACAACTCATGCAATCACAATACGTTATCGCAGGGATATAGGCACTAATTACCGCATACTGTACGATAGTGATACTTACAACATAAAAACCATTAAAAATGTGGACAACAGAGATAGATTTTTAGAGTTAGAATGTGAGTTGGGGGTAGCAATCTAATGGCAAAACAAAGTGGAATAAAAGATTTAAAGGCTTTTCAAAATAAACTAAAAAAAAGAATCGTAACTAATCCTGAGAAACATTTGAAAGGCTTGGTTCAGAGAAGTACCACATTAGTAGAAGGCACTGCCAAACAGAGCATAGTAAGTGGAAATAAGTCTGGCATAACTTATACAAAGTACAATCCCACTAGAACACATACTGCTTCAGCAGCAGGAGAGCCACCTGCTAGTGATACTGGTTTTTTAGTACAAAACATAACCAGTCAAGTTAAATCAGAAGGCACTAAAGTTATAGGTCAAATTGTGGCATCTGCACCTTACGCAAAGGCTCTAGAGTTTGGTACTTCTCAAATGTCAGCAAGACCTTTCATGTTTCCTGCATTAGAAAAAAATAAACCTAAAATAAAGAGAATATTTAAGCAAGGGGGATATTTAAAATAATGGCTATAGGTCAATTTGCATTACAGACTGCTATTTATAGCAGATTAAATACAGACTCTACTTTAACCAATACACATGGAGCAGGTGTGTATGATGAAGTGCAAGAAGGCAACAGCTATCCATTTGTTACTATAGGTGAAGAAACTGCCATAGATTACAGCACTAAAGACGTAGATGGTGGAGAATTAACAGTTAATATTCATGTTTGGTCCCAGTACAAAGGGAGCAAAGAAACAAAAACAATAATGGACAGAATCCATGATTTGTTGCATGATTACAATCTTAGTGTTACTGGATATAATCTAGTGAATAGTAGATTTGAATACAGTGATATTATGAGAGACCCAGATGGGATAACAAGGCACGGTGTCATGCGATTCCGAGCCATAATATTAGGAACTTCTTAACTAGCTGTTACTAATAAATTTTGGATGCCAGTTGGCTTTTTTAATTAGAAAGTATCTAACTAATACTTTCGTAATTGGAGTATAAATATGGCAGCACAAAAAGGTAGTGCAATGCTAATGAAAGTGGGGAATGGCGGTTCTCCTGAAACTTTCACAACAATAGCAGGTCTAAGGTCAACAAGTCTTACAGTTAATAATGAATCCGTAGACGTTACTAATAAGGACAGTTCTAATAACAGAACTTTATTAGCAGACGCAGGGGTTCAGTCTATTAGTGTTTCAGGCAGTGGTGTATTCACTGATGGAGCAAGTGAAACAACTCTAAAGACTAACGCTTTAGCAGACACGCAAAATAATTACCAATTCTTAGTTCCTGATTTCGGTACATTCACAGGTGCTTTCCAAGTTACTTCCCTAGAATATGCAGGTGAGTACAACGGAGAGGTCACTTACAGTGTATCTTTTGAAAGTGCAGGTGCTATTACATTCGCTACAGTCTAATTATGGCTTGGGAACAGGTAAAAGTTAAAGGCAGTAAAGGTAACATCGTTGGAATGTTAAAAGACGATGAACTTGAACTGCCTAACCAGTTAGGTAAGGACCCATCTGAAGTAAAAATAGATGGTAAAACCTATAAAGTGTTATCTAGTTCGGTTGACGAAAGAGACGACATAATTTTAATCAAACTTGCAATGGCAAGTACAAAACAGGAGAAGTCAGATGACAAACCCACTAAAGGGCGAGATTGAGATAGACTTGGGCGGTGAAACTTACAAATGTAGGCTCACCATAGATTCACTGGTTAAGATAGAAGATGAACTTGATAAAGGAATTCTTGAATTAGCTAACGATATATCACAGGCTAAAGTAAGAGTTAAGACTTTGATAATAGTATTGAAGTATGCTCTTAGAGGTGGTGGTAATGACTTTGATGAAAGAAAAATCAAAGATATTATACAGAAAGCAACTCTATTAGAAGCATCAACTATAGTAGCTCAGCTATTAGCAGATTCATTAACTGACCCAGAATCAGCTGAAGAAGGTGGTGAAGAAAAAAAGCCACAGGAGATACAAGAATAGAATGGGAATTATATATGCAAATTTGTTTAGGCATGATGATGATGCGACCAAAAGATTTTTGGGATATGTCTCCTAGAGAAATGTGGGAAGCTATAAAAGGATTTAAACAATTCCATGCTGCAGAACAAGAAAAACCCATGACCAGTGATGAATTGGAAAATTTAATGGAATTATACCCTGACGAATAATGGCTACAGTAGATCAATTAATTGTTGAAATTAAGGCTGATACAAAAGACCTTAGGAAAAAACTTGATCAAACAAATAAACAATTAAAAAATACAGGCAAAAATTCAAAGCAAGCAGGTACAAGTATGGCTGCTGCTTTTTCAAAAGCTAGGGTTGCCGTTGTAGCTTTGGGTGCTGCTGCTGCCTTGTTAGGTAGAAATGTCGTTAAAGTTGGAATGGAATTTGAAACTTTAGCAGTTTCTTTGAATAAAGTTTTTGGAGGAATGGAGCAAGGCAAAATTGCCATGCAAAGGGTAATTACTTTTGCACAAACAACCCCCTTCCAAATAGAAACTGTAACAAAGGCTTTCATTGCTCTTAAATCAGCAGGTATAGAGCCTAATGAAGCACAATTACAAACATTTGCAGATACGGCTTCAGTAGCTACTGATACATTAGGTACATTTGAGGCTTTAATCAAAATGACACAGAGGTCTGTAGGTGGTGGTCTAGGTTTAGAAGAACTTAATATGATAACTGATAGAGGGGTTGACGTATTCACAATATTTCAAGATAGATTGGGTTTAACTAGGCAAGACATAGCAGATTTCGGTAAATCAGCTGAAGGTGCAGCAATTTTAGTTAAAGCATTAACTTCAGGCTTACAAGAAAGATTCGGTGGTGCTGTTGCTGACCAGATGGAGACATTAGCTATTAAGGCTTCTAATCTTGAAATTGCATGGAAAAGTTTAATGGATGAAATCTATCGTTCTGGTCTTGATACTTTCCTGAAGAAAACAACAGACGAATTAACTGGATTTCTTAATAGGATTACGCAATCTATAAAAGATTACAAAGAACTAGGCGGTGTAAATATTTATACTTGGTTTGGTGGTCAAGATGGTGGGGGTACAGGAAATATGGAGACACCTGAACCTACTGATGAAGAAATAGAAAGAATAAGACTTATGGGTAGGGAGTTAAATTTAAGAACTCAACTGCTTGGTATTTACAGAAAATCACAAGACCCTTTAAAAGAAATAAAACAAATAATGAAAGAAGGCGATGCTGCTATTGAGCCATTTTTTAAGAAAATGAAAGATATGGGACAAATAGATAAAGATTTAGACTTTACAGAATTTAAAAATTCTATAAATGAAGTGATAGATAAGGCAGATGATGTTGAGGGGGCAGCACAGATGATGACTCAAGCGATAGTGTCTACTTCACAGGCTTTTGCTATGGACTTTGTTGATGCTTTAATGAACTCACAAAATGCACTTGACGCATTTAAGGATTTTGCAAGAAAATTAGTAAGTCAAATTATCGCTATATTTTTACAAATGGCAGTAATAAATAAAATACTAAATGCTATTTTCCATACAAGCGGACTAGGGTTAGGAGGAGAAGATTTTAAAGAATTACCAACATTGGCAGGAGGTGGTGCAGCTCAACGTGGTCAGCCAACTATAGTAGGAGAACGTGGACCAGAAATATTTGTCCCTAATACTGGTGGAACAATAATGAATAACATGAATACTAGAAATGCTATGGGTGGTGGTTCTCCTGTTATAGTAAATCAATCTATAAACTTTGCTACAGGAGTAGTGCCAACAGTTAGAGCAGAAGTTACAAAGATGTTACCTCAAATATCAGATGTAACTAAGGGAGCAGTATTAGAAGCTGCAATGCGTGGAGGTTCATACAGAAGGGGATTACAAGGTGGCTAAGTTAATAGCTATGCCTAATACTCCTAACTTTGTTAGAAGTAATTTTAGTTTGTTCCGAGCAATCGGACAGACAGCATCACCTTTTACTGGTAAACAACTAACCCAAGAATTTGATGCAGTATATTGGCAAGCAGACGTAACTTTGCCTGCCATGAACAGATCACAAGCTGTAGAGTGGCAATCTTTCTTATTGAAATTAAAGGGCACTACGAACTATTTTAAGTTCTGTGACCCTGATGCCCTAACCAACACAGGAACTTTCAACCACACGCACCTAATTGGCGAGAATAGGGTGTCTAACACCAACGTAGCCTTAACAGTTACAAATACTGACACTTTTACAGCAGGAGCAAGTACATTTGGAAGTGCAATAGTCGGAGACTTTATTCATGTTACTGGAATGGCTAATGAAGAAAATAACGGAACGCATGAAATAACAGCAGTAAACAGTGCAACAGAAGTAGAAGTAGATAGCACATTAACCAATGTAAGTTCTACCAGTGGTTGTAAAGTTCAAATGAATGTTAAAGGTTCAACAGGTTTAAACCTCAAAACATCAGGTAGTTATACTGGAACTATAAAAAAAGGAGATTATCTAGGAGTTTTGGGTGCAGCTTCAGCTACAGCAGACCCAGTTCAATTAGTTATGGCAGTAGAAGATGCAGTGGTAACTGATGCTAGTCCTGACCAATTCTCAGTACAAACAGAGCCTAAACTAAGATCAACTCTAAGTAATGGGCATTTTGTTTTATTTCAAGCCCCAAAAGGGAAGTTCAGATTGGTAGATAATTCGGTGGATTGGGATGCTGACAAGTCATCTTTATATGGAATAAGTTTTTCTTGTGTTGAGGTGGTGTAATGGCAACGAGACAAGGGTTAGATAGTGCAATAACAACAAGACTTGGTGCAGAACACCAAAATTTATTTGTTGCGGTTAAGGCAGAATTTGATACAGACGACATAAGATTATGGACTGGCTTAGATGATCTAACAATTAGTTCAGAGACCTATACAGGTGCAGGGTCGCTACTAACAATTAGTGGTTCTGAAGAAAACACAGAATTAAAATCTTCAGGAATGTCTATAGCAATATCAGGCATGGATTCAACTGTACTTAATTACGCACTTACTGAAAATTATCAGAATAGACCTATTACTGTATATCTGGGTTTTTTAATGGGTGGAAGTAATGAAGTTGCAGGAACTCTTACCATGTTTAAGGGTCGCATGGTCAATTTAACTATAAGTGATTCACCTGAAGGAGCAATGATAAATGTTGATTGTGAGAACAGATTGGTTGATTTGGAAAGACCTTCTAACCTTAGATACACTGTAGAATCACAACAGTTTCTACATAATGGAGATACTTGTTTCAATAGAGTACAAGGATTACAGGACAAACAAATATCTTGGGGTCAGAAACAAAACTTTGATTCAAATGCAGGTGGAAGAAATGACACCAACAAGCACGTTCCTAGACAAATTTTGCGATAGGTAATTTATGAAAAAATTACCTGACTGGGAAATAGCATTTGACGAATACATTATAAAGAATAGAACCAAGCCTTTTGTGTGGGGTAAATGGGACTGCATACATTTCACTAATGGTTTTATAAAGGTTATGACTAAGGAAAGTTTATTGCCTAAAAACTGGAAATGGAAAGACGAAGATAGTGCCATAAAAAAAATAAAAGAATATGGAAAAGGCAAGGGATTAGCTAATGCTATAGCCAATGCAATAAAGAAAACCACAGGCATAATAGAAGTCAATCCCAACTTTATACAAAAAGGTGATTTCGGAGTTTATAAGGAAGAAAGCGAATTAAGTTGTGTATTTGATGGTATGAACGCTTTAGGTGTTAATGATGAAGGAATGTTAGTAAAAAGCAATGTGGAAGTAGTTAAGGCTTGGAGAATAGATGGGTAAACATATAAAAAATGCCATAAAAGCAGTAGTTAGTTTTCTAATTATTACTGCTATTTCTACTGCGACAGGTGGCATGTCTAACTTCTGGACTAATTTTATGAAGGCTGCGAAAGGTTGGAAAGCAGTAGCAGCAATGGCATTTATTGGCTCAATTACACAAAAAGGTATAGAAGCTGTAGGTGCAAATTATGGAGCAAAGTTTGCAGCAAGAGCACCAACTGAACCCAGACAGTTAGTCTATGGTGAATGTCGTGTAGGTGGAACAATAGTACACATGGAAACCACTGGTGTAGATAATTATTTATTACACATGGTAGTTGTTTTAGCAGGACATGAAATACAAAGTTTAGAGGGGGTAAGGTTAAATGATGTAGATTTAACATCTACTTCTAGCACTATAAATGATTCTACTGTTTATACAGTTACTAATGCTGATTTTACTAATTCAGAAAACGAAAATAAATTTAATAATACAGGTAACTTAATAAGATATACATTTGAAGATGGTTCACAAACAGCAGTCAATGGTTGGATGGACGCACAGCTATCTTCTATAACAACATCAGATAAATTTTTAGATTGTGCTTATGTGTATATACAAATGGTATTTGACTCTGAAAAGTTTGGTGGCGGTATGCCTGCAGCATCTTTTAAAGTTAAAGGAAAAAAAGTATATGATCCTAGAGATAGCAGTACAGCCTTTAGCAGTAACCCTGCTCTATGTATAAGAGATTATATTGCCAATACAACTTATGGTCTTAAAACATTAAGTTCTGAAATTAATGACACAACAAACGCAGGAGGATTTGCTTCTGCAGCCAATATCTGTGACCAGAATGTTACTCTTGCTGATGGCAGTTCTACGGAAAAAAGATACGCTTTAAATGGTTTCACAAACTTTTCAGCTAGTGGGTCAAGTGTTTTAGAAGGTATGTTAAGTTCAATGGCAGGAAAAATAACTTATGTGAATGGAAAATTTAATCTTTTTGCAGGTGCAGCACAAACTCCTTCATTGACTATAACTGATGATAATTTACTTGCCCCTATATCAGTAGACACTAAATCTAATACTGGTGAACTTTACAATACTGTAAAGCCAACCTTTATAGATGCAGCTAATAATTACATAGCTGCAGATGCTCCTGTGTATCAAGATGCAACATATTTAACAGAAGATACACCAAATGGAGTTGCTAATGACAAGCCTAACTATGTAAAGCAAATGGAACTTAGATTACCATTCACAACCACTCATACAATGGCACAAAGAATTGGGAGAATAGCACTTAAATCACAAAGAAAAACACAGACTATTAGCTGTTTGGTTGGTTTGGAATTTATGCAATTACAGCCTGCTGATTGGGTTTATGTAACCAATACCAGACTTAGTTATTCAGCTAAGGTGTTTGAGGTGGTATCAATTAATTTAGAAATAGGAGGAGAAGCAGATGCACAATTCTTAGCAACAGAATTAGTTTTAAAAGAAGTTGAATCGGCTTTTTATACATTTGCAACCAGTGATTACGCAACAGCTATAGCACAGGGAAGCGACTTAGCAATAGGTGGTTTTGCTATGGCAGCACCTACTAACCTCGCTGTAACTACTGATACATTAGATGTAGATGCTTTCAATATGACCTCTGTAACTATCACTTGGACTAATAGTGCATCTCCATTAGTAACTGGCACAGAAGTACAATACAAAAAAAATGGACAGTCTGCGTTCTTTCCACATTCAACGGCAGGGAAAGGAGTTGCTAAAGCAAATATAGCAGGTGGTATGGAAATGGGTGTTCAATATAACTTCAGAATAAGGCACGTTGGAGCAATAGGAACTTTTTCTACATGGAGTTCTACTGTTAATCATACAGTAGGAGGAACTGCTATAGCTGCTTCTGCTATAACTAACTCTACTGTTAATTATGCTACTGATGGAACAGGAACATTACCTGCAGGAAGTGGGGGAACTGGAATAACTAATTTTGCTAATTCAACTCACTTAAATAGCAACACTACTTCTTCTGATGTTGGTTTAGGAAATGTGCCTAACGTAGATATGAGAGATATGGATAATGCTACAGGTGGAACATTAGCAGCAGCAAGGGGTGGAACTGGGTTAACAAGCGTATCTACACTTTTAAACTCAAATACCACATCTTCAGATGTAGGCTTAGGTAACGTACCAAATGTTGATATGAGAGATATAGGCAATGTGACATCAGGAACATTAGCCAAAGCAAGAGGTGGCTTTGGTGAAGATGTATCAAGCAAAACAGGAGCACTTTCCGTAAGCAGTGGAACTTTTGCTTTTGGAACTTTGCCTGCCAGTATTGGTGGAACAGGATTAACCAGTACAGCCACTTTATTGAACACTAATGTAACCACCTTTACTGTAGATAAAGCACAAGTCGTTATATGGTCTAATCTGTCAGACAACTTAACACCTGCTGCAACTACTTATGATTGGACAGTAACTTGGTTAAATGGGGCAGGAACATCTTTAGGGACTACAGTCATAAGGGCTGCAGTAAATACATCAAATAATACTTCTTTATTAGCAATGACTACTCAAAGCAATGGAGCAAGTGCAACTGTAAGTTTAGGAGGGGCAGTCAGTGCAGGTAGTTTTCAAGTTACCACTGTTACATTAAACAGTATAGTTTGTTCGCTATCAGCACAAATAATTGATGGCTCAGGATGGGATTTTAAATCGGGGTAGCCCCCCAGACCAAAAGGCTCAGAAAGAGAGTAGAAATAATGGCATTTAAAATTACAGGACAAAACATTTACCTAAGAAAAGCACAAGAGTCAGATATGGCTACATTGGCTAGTGCTGCTAATTTCAGTATAGGTTCTGTAACACCAGATTCTGATTCACAAAAGGCATATTGGTATAGAGAAAATAAAGCTAATGGGTTGGCAGTTACTTCAGCTTTAAAATCAAATACAGGATATGGCTCTATGTTATTGAGTATATGCAAAAACAGTGATGATAGTATTATTGGTTATCATAGGTTGGTCTATTTAAACCAAGCAATAGAATTGGCTTTTACTGCTATAACTCCTTCAGCTAGAAGTAATGGATTTTATAAGGAAGCAGGAATTTTAAGGCATAAATTTTATTATGAAGGCTTAGAAGCTACACAATCAGCTATGAAACTACCTACCACTGGTCATTACCTAGACACTTTATATACAGCAACAGATAAAGAAGAACCCATATTCAATCAAGGCACTTGGAGATGGAGCAGTATTTCTGCTTCAGATTGGTCAACTTGGATTAACCATTCAAACCAGTCTGCTTATAAAGCACACGCTTATTCATTATCATGGTCTTAATATGATAGCTTCTTACAGATATACAGGTGATAACATTTACATTCAACCTATGTTGAATAGAGATGAAGATAAAGCCGACATACTATTGGCAAGAGCAGATTGGAGAGCAGATGGTGTCGTGCCAACCAAACAATTTGATAAGGTATTTCCAACGTGGGTAGAGGAGATGGAACTGACGTGGAGAAATACTGGTATGAACGATTTAACTAAGGCAGAAGCAGAAAGAGTAGGAATACCCACAGGCAATAACACCATACTGCCTAGATCATTTTTTCCTAAACCATTCTACTTAACTGAGATGATATATGAGAAATCCAGTAATGATTTTGTAGGATTTACTAGAGCATGGATGGATGGGACTAATTCAGAACATATCCTGACTTGTTTTCATCCTGATAAAAGAGGGAAAGGTTATCACAACGATTATGCAGTAATGTCGTCTAAGGCATGGTTTTTATTCAGTGGGGGTGAATCTTCTGTGCATTTTACTCCTAGAGGGCAGTCTAGTTATTATGTTTCAGACCCTTACGCTTCAGTTGCCAAAACCTGTGTGGATAGAATAGACCCTGTAGACTATATAGAAAACAAATTTACTAAAGACCAGTACATAGCGTATATGAATCAATCAGATAAACAGGCTGATAGAGATGCAACTTTCTTAATGGAAAGGTATATTGATGTTTAAATAGGAGAAAATAATGGAAGGATTTGGATATACTTGTGGTTTTGAGGATATGGAAATTATTTTTTTAATACTTAACAAAGGAGAAGGCTATGAATGAAAGTTCAGGTAGATTTGGTGGAGACATGGATAGGAATGAGGTGGAAATTGACCTCAATAAATTCATGGAACTGCTTCAGGAAAAGGCTGATTTAAAGGATAGAATCAGAGAGTTGGAAGATGAAGGTATGAGAAACCCACATCAGAAATGGATATTTTTAGCACAAGCAGTAGATTCTTGGAGAATATTTCCAAGAGCCTTTTTAACTGTATATATAGTATTGCTTTATTACACTGTGGTTTGGTTTATGGATTTACCTAATCCTACGTTTGAACAGTCAGGCTTAATATCAGTAATTGTTGGAGCAGGTGCAGCTTGGTTTGGCTTATACGCAGGCACTTCAGGAGCATCTAAAAGTTTCAAAGGTGAAGATAAATAGTGGAAGTATTTAACTTAATTGAAGATGTTGGTTTGCCCATAGCAGGTGGTCTAGTAATGGGATATTTTATATTTCTTATTATGAAGCAACTTATGGGACAACTGGTGGCTGAAATTAAAACAGTACAGGGAATAACAACCATGCTCATAACAAGAGCATCAATAATGAATAACGACATGATTCGCATTGATACAAGTGTATCTAGTGCTTTAAATTTAGCACCAGACCTAGACAGGATAGCGAGAGCAGAAAACTTTGTAGAAGATGGGAAGATAGATGCTCGCAGAGATTAATGGATATAGTTGCTTTAATAGACAAGTTTGGTTTCTCAACAGTCATGGTGGTTGGACTTGGCTATTTCGTCTACTTTGTTTGGCAAACGATAACCAACAAAATAGACCCTGCAGTAGATCAAATGAAAACCACGATTATTCGTTTGACCGACCAATTACGGCTTTTAGATCAAGATATGATACGATTACAACAGAAAGTGAACACTGTCTTGGAGTTGAAAGAAGATGAACAAAAACAAAAGGGTACAGAGGAAAGCAAACCAAAGACCTGACGAGATATTGGTTTTATCATCTATGCTTATAACTTTACTGGTTATGTATATTGCTATTTGGTTAGGAGAAACTTAATGTCAAAAAAACCTAAATTAAATAGAAACGAAGTTGCAGTCATAATAGGTCTAGTTTTAATACTAAGTGTGGTTGCTATTAATGTTAATGCTTCACCAATAGTTCACGAATTTAAAAATCCTAGTTTCAGTGGAGCAGGAACATCTGCTCATTATTTAACCATTGATGAACAGGAAAGAAAGAGACGAGATGAACTGGCTGAAAAGATACAGTCAGAATTAGAAGAAATAGAAAGAGAGATAGAAAACAGCACACTCAACAAATTCTTAAACAATTTACAAAGCCGTATATTTAGTAATCTATCCAGAGACATATCAGATATGTTATTTAATGAAGATGGAGGAACTGGGGGTTCAATAGAATTAGAAGGTAATACGATAACATTCTCTAATGATGGAGAATACATTACCTTAACAGTTATAGCAGAAGATGGCTCTATAACAGAAATTGTAATACCGATAGGAATATTTGGGATATGTACAGCAGACTGTGGTATATAGTAATCAGTTTTATGATTACAGGGTGTGCCAGTTTTGCACCTGTTGGACATAACAATTGTATAGATCTATTAACTTGCCCTGAAGATGCTAGGGTAGAAAGAATAACTTTACAAAAATTATTAGATATACCTAAACCAAATCAAAAGGCAGTTATAGCTGTTTATAGCTTTGATGATTTAACTGGTCAGCGTAAACCCTCTAATAAAATGGCATTATTCTCAACTGCTGTAACACAGGGAGCAGAAAACTATTTAATACAAGCCTTAAAAAGTGTAGGAAATGGAGAGTGGTTTGTAGTAGTAGAAAGAAAAGGACTCAATAATTTAACGAAAGAAAGACAATTAATTAAATCTACAAGGGAAACCTATGATGGAAAAGGTGCTAATAAACTGAAACCTATTCTATATGCAGGTATAATCTTGGAAGGTGGCATAGTTTCCTATGAGTCTGATATAAGGACTGGTGGAAATGGTGCAAGGTATTTGGGCATTGGGAATACAAACCAATACCGAATAGATGATGTAACTGTGTCCATGAGGGCAGTTCTCGTACAGACTGGCGAAGTTATATTGAATGTAACAGTAAGCAAGACAATACTGAGTGCAGGTGTAAGCAGAGATGTTTTTAGATTTACAGAAGTAGGTGATACCGAATTAGTAGAAATAGAAACAGGCTATACACAGACGGAAGCCACAGGGTATGCAGTTAGGTCTGCCATAGAAACAGCAGTCTACGAGTTAGTAATGGAAGGCTTACAAAAGGAGTTATGGGATTACAATTATATTGAGATTCCAGACCCTATAGATGGAGTAAGAGGATAATGAAATATTTATTACAACTTTTATTAATACTAGCTACGTTTAATCTGTGGTCAGGTGACAATGATATTTACATCACTCAATCAGGTGGTGGGGCATTTAACCTAACGATTGATCAAATTGGAAACACAAATAAAGTGGGTACTTCAAACACTAGGTCTACTTTTGCAGGTGCTTCAATAACTGCTGATATAAAGCAACAAGGTAATACTAATACTTTGGCTAATGCTATCAGTCAAGCTGCAAGTTCTAGTTGGACTATGTACCAAATTGGTGATTCCAATACGAGTACAATCACGGCAGGAGGTAGTGGTGCTGTAACGAGTTCTGACTTTGACTATTCTGCAACAGGTAACCAAAACATTTTGACTTGGTTACAAGGTAGTTCAAGTGCTGCTACAGGCGGAAACTTTGATGCAGTTATAACTGGTAACTCTAATGATTTAAACATCAGAAGTGAGGTTATAGGAGCAGTCAATAATTGGACAATTGACGGCAACAGCAACGATATAGACGTGACTCAAATTGGAACAGACGATAAAAGTATAACTGCCAGTATTACTGGGGATAGTAACGATATAGACATTGACCAAACAACAAGTGCATCAGGTGTAACGGACACAATCAATATTGTCGCAGCTTCAACAAGCGGTACGATAAACATTGACCAATGCACTACTGGTTGCTAATAGGGTTAGTATCTAGTTCTTTATATGCAGATATAGGTTCTATTTCTGAACTGCGTGGGAATGGAGAAGTCTTACGCAGTAACAATGGGGATAAACTATTAGCTGAATTGTCTTTAGGCATACTCAGTAATGATGATGTGCGTACTGGCAATGGTCGTATGGCTATACAGTTTTTAGATGATTCAGTTATTAAGTTAACAGAACATTCTAAAATAGTTGTAGATGAATACATCTATGACCCAAATCCAAGTAAATCAAGACTGGCTCTCAATATGGCTAGTGGTACTGCAAGATTTATAACTGGAAAACTCGGAAAGATAGATAAAAAAAATATATCTATTAAGACGCCAAGTGCAGACATATCTATTCGTGGTACAGATTTTACTACGACTGTAGACGAAATAGGGCGATCACTGGTGATATTGCTTCCGAATGAAGATGGTACAAGTTCAGGGGAAATAACAGTAGAGACTGCAGCAGGTATAGAAATCCTAAATAAGCCCTTTCAGGCGACTATGGTAAGCGTTTCTGAAGCACCCCCTACCAAACCAGTCACTTTAGTAAATATGACCTTAAACTTCATTAATAACCTTTTAATAGTTAATCCACCAGATGAAGTACAAGAAGCCGTTGATGAACAAAACACCAGAAGCACTAATGTTCTGGATGTAGACTTTTTAGAAGAAAACTTTGATGAAGATGAATTAGAAGAAGATGAACTTGAAATAGACAGGTTATCCATAGATTTATTAAACGTAGATTTCTTAATAGACCTATTGGCTTTTATAGAAGGCGAAGATGAAGTCTCAAAAATAGGTGATGTTACCTTAGAGGGCATCATTGCAGGTTATGACCCAAAGGCACAAGTGTATAGTTTTGTAGAAGGTGAGATGCTAAATTTTTTCAGAAGTGTGGAAAATACGATAGACTTACAGATAGAAAAGAGGAGTGCTTATAACATTCAAATATTAGCAGGTGGAAAATTTATAAATATAACAGTAAATGGTGGAGGTGATGGTACGATTATTATTAATCAGTCTGATTAGTTTTCCCCTTTTTGCAGGAAACAATTCAACTGTCATACAGCAGAAAGGTAATGATTCTGTTATCAATATTAAACAGGTGGGATATACAAACAATGCCACTGTCTATTGTGGTTTAAGCAACGGAGTC
>TARA_R100000664_G_C2760016_1_pt1 | contig 15218 bp, 20 predicted proteins | sample TARA_R100000664 | Tara Oceans TARA_R100000664 (sample SAMEA2622705) | marine metagenome | biome: marine biome (ENVO:00000447); feature: deep chlorophyll maximum layer (ENVO:xxxxxxxx); material: "saline water (ENVO:00002010), including plankton (ENVO:xxxxxxxx)" | depth 115 m | reverse complement strand
AGAAGATCACGCACTTTCTACTGTACAGTAGAAACAGCGTGCATCGTATATTAAAGTTTACAGGTACCCCTCCCCCCTACGTGCCTGCAAGTTGCGAAGTTTGTAATATATTAGTCAAATTCTTCATGGATTTTGTAGGCCCTAATTTCCCACCTCCTTGATTCTTAGGGGGTTCTGCGGCAACAAGCCCAAGTCTTTGACGAGCGACATCAATACACAGGAAAGCAGCGTCAGCAATATCTGGCGACTTCCCTAACCTTGATTTGAAGTCTGGCTTGGTTTCTACTTTCATTTTTAAAGAACCTGACTTATACATATCAAAACGTCGGCCTGTCATTTCAGCCGCTAATTCATTAGATATTCCAAACAATTGTCTAGTTCTTATCAACTCCTTACCCGCAAACCATAATTCACTACACCTGTTAGCGTAAAGTTCTGTACCTATAAGCTTAGAATTTACTGAAACTTTCTTCTCTGACGGTTTTCCACCAAATGACACTCTTAAAATATTTGAAAGGCCTTCTGCTTCGATTATGTCGCAGAAAGGATTACCAGCACCAGTCGAGTCAACCGCAAGATTCGACGGATCAATCTTCCGTTTCTGCAACTCGTCCCTCAGCATCTTCACGATCTGGTAAGAACGAGGCACCGCTGAGTTGGTGGCATCGTCCAAGAGGGGGATAAAATCTTTTAACTCACATACATATTGCCCTGACTGGTCATATCCGACTAAACCAGTATATAAAATACACCTATCTCCACCGTTACTAAAAGCAGGATCAAGACCTGCACAGGCTACAGGAGTACCCTTCCATGCGACAGAACCCATTGAGCCTGAACGTGCTATGCCAGTTTCAGTGTATATTGTTTCTTCTTCGTCTGATTCAAAGAAAACTGCCGACACCATTCGTTTATAGCCCCTACTATCAGGGCCCAGTAATTCTCTATCTTCTGCTAGCTTTTCTTCTGTAGGGAGCCACGGGTATATGTTTTCTCCCGCTAAGATGTTAGGAGACCTCTCTCCATCGAGCCTTAAATAATGCCCTCCATATTTTGTTTTCCACTCATCTGCATCATTATCTACAGAGTCCCAACCTTTTTCAGGTTGCGCCCACACCCCAAAAGCATCATATCTAGATGCAGGGTTACTCATGCCAATTAGCTGAAAACGTGGGTTTTTAGACAGGTTAGTCAGACCTGCCTGCAAAATACTCTCACTGAGTTCACTAAGCTCGTCAGCAATAACTACGACGTTTTTCTGCTTTATTCCTATAAACTTACCGACTGCTGTCTTTTCTTTACTTTTTTCGCAAGCTATCAAACTTAGGCCTGCCTTCTCTATCAGAGTCCCTTTTTCGTTTATATAAGCAACATTGCCTATTGAATCCCGTATCCTGAACGGTGCACCATTTATGACGTTCAGTAAGCTGATTACTGAACCCCATATCCTTTTTCTTGCTTCACGTAAAGTGGTAGAGGTTAAAAGAACCAGTGTATCTCTTGGAGCAGCTAACCAACAAATAATAGCATATGCAGCCATTGTATGAGATTTACCACTAGAAGCAGCACCTCCTATTGCTAAGTATTTGTTTTTTAGGGCAGCCTTAATCATCGTTGTTGCCCACGGATGCCTTACCATTAATTTTTCAGGTAAGTCATCATTGTTCCAAAGCACATCGCATATTCTCCAAAAATAATATTCCCTTGCTCGGATACTAGAGTGGTGAGCGAACCCAAACAATAAAGCTGTTAGTGTGTTTGTTGGAGGGATTTTCAAACCCCCAACAATAATTTTTTGTTCTTTAGAGTCTAAGTATGGCTCAAGTTTATTTGTTTTACTCATATAAAATTGAAGATTTACAATAAATTTAGTATATATTAAGTATCTTGTCTAAGGGTACAAAAAAATCAAAGCTATTAAAGAAAGCACTAGAACTGTATAATGAAGATTATACTTTCGTAAATATTGCTAAAGAAGTTGGTGTTAACGTATCTACTCTAAGGAGATGGTTTAGAGCAGAGGGACTAGAACCTAAAAAAAATCAACATTCTTTAAATCCAAGACCTGACGACGAAGATCCTTTGAAGACAGCTCTAGAAGATAACTTGGATAAAAAAACGCAAGAGGCTATTCGCATTGCTAAGATGGAAGCAAGAGAGCAAGAAGATCAAGCTATCCTTGAAGCAGCCGAAGCAAAAAGTAGTCCATCTGAAAAGTATCAAAGTTACGTAGCGGCCACCGCTATAAAAATTTTAAGAGACAACGTAAAGAATCTAAGAGGGCCAAGAACTATTAGAGAACTTAGCGAACTCGATCAGTTAATTAGAAGAAACCTTAACATCGATACTAGAGGGGGTGCTGCCCCGCAAGGGTTACAGATTGATATAAATATTTTAAACAACACTAAAACCGATGTAGGCGGTGGTGCTGTTGAGGTAAAACCTAAAAAAGTAATTGATGTTGATCCTGAAGACTAATGAAGTTTTTTGAAGACAAAATGGTTGTTGAAAACCCAAAGGTTTTAATTAGAGAAAACCGAGGGAATGATTTTTATTTTAGACAAGATTCTCTTATAGGTATGTACTACAGACTTTTCCCTTCTACGGCTAAAGAAATTATCTTTCTACAAAACCTCAGAAAAAATATAGATGTCTATCTTCCTGCTGATGAAGAAGGTGGTTTAATTGTACCACCTCATTTGTTACCTGAATGACAATAGTTGGAATAGATAACGGATTGAACGGAGGTCTAGTTGGGTTATGTGCTCGAACAGGAGACATAATGGCTAAGACCGCAATGCCTACCTTAGAAAGGAACGGCAAGAAAGAAGTCGATACATATAAAACCCATCAATGGATTTTAGGGCTAGATGAATTTGATCAAGAGCTATACATAGCTATCGAAGAGCCCTTACGTCATGCTCGATCCTCTCAAGCTGTTCGATCTATGGCTATATCGTTCGGCAAAATTTTAGCTTTATGTGAAGTTTTTGAATGGAAGCATAAATGTGTTGTGGTTAGGGAGTGGCAAAAGTCTATGTTGGGTAACTTTAAAAAAGGTGAATCAAAGCAGAAAGCATTAGAAATAGCAGGGTATTTAGAACCTTTAGAAAAATGGCTGAAGAGCCCCCGTTCAACAAAACCTCACGATGGAATCGTGGATGCTTTTCTTATAGCTCACTACGTAAAAAAACACGAACTTCATTTTTCTTAAAAAAAGTTTGGACATATTAATTTTACTGTAGTATTAGGAAATTAATGAAAACTTTATATCCCCCTCAACAAAAAGCAGCGGAACATTTCTTAGGTTGCTTGAAACAGGGTCGGCACACCCTCGACACAAGCGAAGTAGGTACAGGCAAAACAGTGGTTGCCGCATATCTAGCTAAACAGTTAGGTATGCGTGTAGCCATCATTTGCCCCAAAGCAGTTATAACTATGTGGGACAGAGAAATGATAGAGATGGGAGTAGAGCCTGACTGCGTAATGAATTACGAAAGAATACGTACTGGTAAAACTGCTTTCTTGTCCAAGAAAGGAAAGAAAATAATGACATGGTTATTTGAGGAACCAACCTTTGTTATATTTGATGAGGTACACAAATGCAAAGGGCCTTGGACTCAGAACGCACAGTTGCTGATTAGCCTAGTACAACAAGCTAAAGAAGGTGGGCATTTAATTCACGCTATGTCTGCTACGGCTGCTGAAGATCCAACAGAGATGAGATCTTTAGGTTTTATGTTAGGGCTACACAAACTCAACAAAAGACCAAACAGTTGGCACAACTGGATGAACAGGAATGGTTGTAGTGTAGACAACTGGGGCAAGTGGAAACTACTGAGCCGTAAGAAATTGAAAGATGTGCACTGTACACTGTATGGTGAAGAAGGAGCAGCGTATAGACTTACCATCAATGACTTTCCTGATTCATTTAAAGAGAACAGGGTGTTCATTGAAGCTTTGGAATTTAAAGATTCTAAGAAGATACTAGAAGCCTACGATGACTATGGAGTTACTCCTGACATCGTAGAACAGTATTTAGAAAAAGGTTCTGTCACCGAGCATGAGTTTGATATTGTAAATATACTAAGAGCACGGCAACTGGCAGAATCACTGAAGGTGCCTGACATTGTTGAGATGACAGGTGATTTAATTGATCAGGGTAAGTCAGTAGTCATCTTTGTGAATTTTAAAGACACCGCACAAGCTCTAACAGAACAACTTGATTGCCTTAGTATCATAGGTGGGCAGAATCAATACCAAAGACAAGCTCAGATTGATGACTTCATGTTAGATGAAAAACGGATCATTGTAGTGAATATAGCAGCAGGTGGTACAGGATTAAGTTTACACGATACTCAGGGGCTCTATCCAAGAGTTTCATTGATCAGTCCTACCTTTTCAGCTAAAGATCATCTGCAAGCATTAGGCAGGATTCATCGTAATGGTGCAAAGAGCCATGCTCTCCAAAAAATCCTAGTAGCAGCAGGCAGTGTAGAAGAGACAGTTGTAAAATCAATAACCGCAAAATTAGCAAACTTAAACGCATTACATGGATAATATGGAAAACAAAGAAAACAAGACAAGATGGACAGAAAGCCTAGACGCATTAAATGACTTAAACAATATTAGGGACTTTTTAAAAAACCGTAACTTACTTGATGAGCCTTGTAAAAAAGGGAGTAAGTATACTATTGGGGATATTGTAGAGGACTTTGCTTATCTTGTAGATAAGTCTATAAGAGCAAAGGTAGATCAGTCTATCACAACAAAAAAGAATAAGGCATATAGGAATACAAAAGATTATCTTAGAGCGAAATACGATGAGAGAGATGAGGAAATAAGAACTAAAGAGTTCAAATCTAAATATACTTGTATTACACCTTATCGAGTGACATTTGCCATTTGGCGAGAAGAGGTGTTCGATGAAGGAGATGGTTGGATATATAATGAATCTTACCCTTATGAGACAGATGCAGGTGGGTATGTCGAATTTGAACATAGGTTTGCTGATTGTTATAATGATCCGTGTTGGCAACCTTTTTGGGACTATGCAAAAACACTAACTATAGATGATTTAGAACAAAGCGATATACATCTATAAACAAAAAAGAAAAATACATGGACAATCAACCAGACCATAGTAACAGAGGACATGCAGAGTTTAGTCCATCAAGTTTAAAATATGTCGCAGGATGTGCAGGGTTTAAAAGTACTTCAGGTACTAACGCTGCTGCTGAGAAAGGAACTAGAATCCATGAGGCCTTGGAAATAAGAGACCCTTCAGCACTACATGATGAAGAAGAATTAGAAATATATGAGCAAATAGTAAAAGACGAAGACGAGTTTAATAAAAGTATTTTTGGGGAATCTGAGTTTGAAGAGATGAACGAGATTCAAGTTACTGTTGATTTAGGCCCAACAGCTACGTGGGGTACCTGTGATAGGTTTTTAGTTAAAGGTGATAAAGCCATAATGGCCGACTATAAAACAGGCATATCTGTTATAGATCCCCCACGAAGCAACTGGCAAGCAAAGGCATATACCTTAGGAGCATTTCAAACTTTCCCTGATGTAGAAGAAATAATATTTGTTTTTTACATACCTGTTCGCAACGAAGTCCTTCACGAAACTTTTACTAGAGATGATATTGCAGGGCTTACAAAACAATTAAAAGATGTAATCCTTAAAGGAGAAGAAGTACGTCCTAAGTGGGAAAAAGGAGCCCCCGATCTTGAAGAGCTTTCTCCTTCAGTCAATTGTAGATTTTGCATGTTTGAAGACAGGTGCCCTGCTTGTGGAGCAATAGCAGTCCAAGTAGCTCAAAGATTGTCTATGTTACCTGAAGATGGAGTAGACATATCTAATCCTGACAATCCCGAAGTTTTAGAGCAGCTTTGGGTAGTTGCTAAAATTGTTAGCAATTGGGCTACTCGTATAAAATCAAAAGCAGTCGAAGTAGCTAAGGCAGGAAAACAGTTTCCTACTCTTCAATTAAAATCAATGGGGGCTACAAGATCTTGTTCAGATAACAAAAAATTAATCGAAATTGCAGAAAAATATAGTTTATCTCCTGAAGAAATAATCGATACTGTCCGAATGCCTTTAGGATCAATTGCAAAAGAAGTAAGTAAAAAAGCTCCCGACGGAGAAAAAGGTCAAGTAGCTCAAGATTTTCTTGCTGAGTTAGAAGAACAAGATATAATCAGCTACTCTGAAACAAGGTACACCTTGTCAGAGAAATAATTTTTGGATAACCAAAAAACTAAACACATAAATATAAAAAACATCAATCATTAAAAATGAGCACCGTTAAAGATAAAAAAGAAAAACTAGTAAAAGCAGAAAAAGCAGAAGTAACTACAGGTCAGCCTAACAATGGTGGGTTTGTAGTATCACTAGAGGATGTAGACATCCCTAGATTAAATGTTATTCAAAAGATGAGTAGCATTGAAGGCCCAGTAGGTGGGGTTGTAATTGATAAGTCAGATGTTCTTATAGAGAAAGACGAAAGAGTCGATGTCATTATAGGACACACCAAAAAAGGTTGGAGAGAAAACATTCCTTTTGGGAGTGATGAAATGCCAAGAATAGCTTGGAGTGAGTCTGAAAGAGCAGAAATAGAAAGGGATTCTGAATATGGCAAAATGGTTGTATTTGCTGATATTACTTTTTTAGTTCCTCAGCCTGAGAATGCTGATGATGAAAATGATATCTACCAGTATCCAATAGGTGACCAGAACTACGCTCTTGGTGTAATCAATGTCAGTAAGGACGGCTACAAGTTTACTTACAAAAAACTAAACACATTCCAATTGTTTAACAGTACGTTGCCAATAAGCGCAAAGGTTTGGTCTTTTGGTACTGAACTTATAACAAAGGGTCAGCACAGTTGGTTTGTTCCAACATTGAAGCCGACAAGCGAGAATGCCCCTGAGGAAGCTGTAACATTTAGTCAACTTTTAGGAAGTTAAATTATGAGTGAATTACAAGATAAAATTGAAAAATTAGATAAAGTAGAGCCTGAAACATTTACAACGGATTATACTGATACAGTTAAAATCCCAAGTCAATACAAGAAAGTTATCTCAGAACACCGTAAAAGTTTGATTGATATCAAAAATGATTTGGTAAAAAAGACAGCTTTGCTAGAAGCGGAACAAATGAAGATTAATTGTCTTCTTACTTTTTTCAATAAAACTATGGGAGAAACTGTAAATTTGGAAGATGCAGCTCATTGGAATATTGATGAAAAGGCTAGCACCGCAACTTTTGAAGGCACCCCAAATGAGTCAGAGGATGAGGCCAAAGAATAGATTTGCTATGTTAGCAAGTAAAGGGAGTTTTTAGGAGGTCTCCCTTTTACAAAGCCCTGATGGTTGAGGGGCCATCAGGGCTACTTTTACCCTAACAGCTATGAATACTTATGCCCTAGATTTTGAATCTTACTATGACAAGTACTGCTCTATACGAGTGCTTGGCCCTGTAGGATATTTTTCACACCCTGATTTCGATCCATACCTTGTTAGTGTAGTAGGAGATGACGGATACGAATTTGTAGGAGACCCGAAAGAATTTGATTGGTCTATTCTAAAAGACAATATAGTGCTTTCCCACAATGCTTCTTTTGATCAGGGGCTTTATTTATTTGGTGTAAAAGCAAAATGGTGGCCTTCGGTAGACTACAAAGAATGGCACTGCACCGCAGATATGTCTGTTTACTGTGGGCACCCTAGATCTTTAAAAAAAGCTACTGAAGAAGTATTGAAGATTTCATTAAGCAAAGAAACTAGAGATGCCATGAAAGGCATTGAGTGGAGCAAGATGGATGAAAAGTTTAAACAAGAAGTATTAGACTATGCAACAAAAGATAGTGAGTATTGCTTACAGCTATGGCAACACCTTTCAGAATCATGGCCTGAGAGAGAAAGAGAAATCAGTAGGATGAATAGAGAAAGCTCTCAGAAAGGACTACCCATAGATGTAGAACTTCTAAGAGAGCAGAAAGAGAAAATAAACCTTCTTTTGTTTGAAACGGAAAACACTATCCCTTGGATAGATAAAGCTCCTATCCTTTCTAGAAAAGCTTTTAACGCAGAGTGCAGAAAAGCAGGCGTTGAGCCTCCAAAGAGTTTAGCTCTTACGAATAAAGAAGCCAATGAGTGGATTAAGAAAAATGGAAAAGAATATGTGTGGATTGAATCAGTTAGGAACTACAGAAGGGTTAATTCTGTTAAACGTAAAATAGAAAGTTTTGAAAATGCTACGTATTCAGATTTAAGATTTTATGGAAACATAATGTACTTTGGAGCTTCCGTTACAGGAAGGTTTAGTGGAGCAGGAGGCAACTTAAATCTACAGAACTTACCTAGAGGCGAGATGTTTGGATGCAATCTTAGGCATTTAATTAAAGCTGAAGAGGGCAAAAAGATAATAGTAGCAGACCTTTCTCAGATCGAAGTTAGAACTTTGTGTTGGCTTGCTGAGGATAAAAAATCTTTAGAAAGAATTAAAAAATCAAAAGATATTTACGAAGCATTTGCAGTACAGTTCGGGCTGTGGGAAGAAGACTCTAAAGAAGCTTTGAAAGAGGTAGATCCAGTTCTAAGACATAAAGTCAAAGCAATGGTTTTAGGGTGTGGTTATGGAGTTGGATACAAAAAATTTTCAGATGTTTCGGGGTTGTCATTAGAAGACTCTGAGGAAGCTGTAAACTTATACCGTGAAAAAATGAGCTCGATAGTAAGCTACTGGAATACTCTTAATAAGAGTATGAGATCTTCAGAAAGAGCTACTCAAGAATTTGCTATAAAGTTACCTTCTGGCAGGAATTTAAATTATGGGATTATAACCCAAATACAAAAAGAGAAATTTTATGAATACTACGCTCTTGTAGTAAGAAACTCTGCCCGAAGATTAATGAAACTTTACGGAGGCCTTTTAGCAGAAAACGCTTCTCAAGCTTTGGCGAGAGATATTTTCTGTGACTCAATGCTCCGAATGGAGAAAGAAGGCATAAAAATAATTTGCCATGTTCATGATGAAGTAGTGATTGAATGTGACGAAGCTGACTCAGAAGAAACCTTAGACAAGGTTATTTCTATAATGAATACCCCTCCTTCATGGATACCTGACATACCGTTAGACTCTGAAGGACAAATATTAGAAAGATACGATAAGTAAGATGTTTAGATATATAAAAAACCACACCTCTAAAGATACTCATACATTCAAAGATCCTCTTAATGTTGAGACTGGTCTGTCCTATGAGGACACAAAGAAGAAGTTTCCTACAAAACAAAAATTCAAAGAATGGGAGGCAGACCCTAAGACTGAATCTGTTTTCTATACTTTGGCAGAAGGTGATAGTCCTACAGAAAGAGTTAGCAAAACTAATGAAGTAGTCAAAATATATGGAGCTGTTTTTGACTACGATGCTCCTGCTGAGTGGGAGGTAATGCCAGAGCTAATACAATCTATAAAAGAAAAATACATAGCTCCTACTTACATTAGTAAAACTTATTCCAATTACATCAGAACGGTTTTCCTTTTTGAAGAACCTATATTTATACCTGCCCCAATGTATGAACGCTTTATGAAAAAGTTTGCGGAGAAGATTGGAGCAGAAAGGCACTTTGCAGGCTTTGATAGTTGTTCATATAAAGCATCTCAAACATTTCACTTTGGGTGGGATTGGAAAAAAGTAGGAGAGGTAGTAGAGGGAAGTGTTTACAAATCTGTTTTGTTTGATTGCGGTTTAAAAGACGCTCCTTCTTCTGGAGCGACTGCAATACCTCTAGAAAAAATATATGATCAAATACAAAAAGAATATCCTAATAAATGGACAGGAGACTTTCAGGTGGGCTCTCGTGGCCCGTTGTTTTGGGTAGAACCATTTAAAGCATCTGAGGGATGCCAAGTAACAGAAGACGGACTTATTTGTTATTCAACAAGAGCAGAAAAACCTTTTGTTAGTTGGGTTGACTTGTTTGGTAAAAAATTTGTTAAAGAATACGAGACTCAAAAGTTTGGTGTTTTGTACGATGAGTTTTGGTACAATGGGAAAAACTATTACACTTTAGACGAAGGGTTCCCTGTAACTATACCTGAGAACCTTTTAGCTTTAGAATTAAGAAGCAGAGGGTTTTCTTTAAAAAATGCAAAAGGCAAGTCTTTGAATGAAGTAGAAGCAGCAAGACTAGCGATAGCTAAACATAACAGGGTTACAGAAGTAGCTCCTTGTTTATGGAATGAAGAAAGAGTTGTCAGGTACAATTCTAATAAGATTCTAAATAGTAGTAGCCTTTCTCCAATACTACCCTCCGAAACAAGAGATCCTTCAAAGTGTTCTTTTTCTTTGAATTTTCTAGAACAACTTTTTGATAATGGTATAGATCATTTTTTTGCGTGGTGGCAGAGAGCGTACTTATCAATTTTAAATAAGAAGAAAGCACAAGGGCAATGTTTTATTATTGTTGGGGAAACTAACAAAGGTAAAACCCTTTTGTCGAATAAGTTTATTGGCGACTCAATGGGTGGCTTTGCGGATGCTAGTGACTATATTGCAGGTAATACATCTTTTAATAAAGAACTAGCTGCTAAAGCAATATGGGTTGTTGATGACACTTTAAGTGCTGCATCTTTTCAAGATCAAAGAAAGGCTACAGAGATAAACAAACGGATAGTTGCCAACCCTAAGATAGAATACAACGCTAAGTATTGTGATCCTGTTACAGTTCCTTGGACAGGTAGAATTATAATGTCATCAAACTTAGACGCAAACAGTCTGTCTGTTATTCCTGCTCTAGACTCTAGTAACTCTGATAAAATTATGGCTCTACTAGTTAGTAAAAAAGCTACGAGTAACTTTCCTCCAAACGAAGTTTTAGAAGCTACTATTAGAGAAGAGATGCCTTATTTGTTGAGAGAGCTTGTAGAAATGACTGTGCCTTCGAGACTCAAAGGATCAGAAAGGTACGGTATTAAAGGCTACATAGACCCTCTTATTGCTGATGCAGCCTATGATAATTCAAGTAGGAGCTCTATAGCTGAGTTAATAGACTGGTTCTGTAAGCACGCAAGAAGTTCTTTAAATGTAGACAACATTGAAGTATGGCACGGCACATTAACAGAACTGCAATCTTTGATTTTAAGTCTTAACGACGGTAGACATATTGGTTTATCTCATAATCAAGAACTCCTTAGAAGAGGGATGCACTCTTTAGAAGAGGCTTCATTTAACAATAAAAACATTAGACCTGTAAGGTCTCACGGTAAAGGTGGAGGTAAATTATGGTCAATTGATCTTGATTGTAAGTATGATTTAGGTAAGAGTATGCTCGATGATTAGTGAAAAAAGAGTCTTGAATTTTATAGATCTTCATTTCCCTGATGAAGAAATTATTTACCCTGAAGGGTTTGAAAGAGCCTTTGTAGGTATAACTGCCGAAGATGAATTTGCTAAAGCAGTTATGTCAGTAAATATATGTATAGATATACTTGCAGAAGATATGTCGAGACAACAAGCTGAGGAATATTTTTGGTTTAATATAGCAGGAAGTAAGATGGGCAAACATTCTCCTGTTTACATATACACCCTTTCTGAAGGAGGGGGAGATGTTAGTCCTTACGAATAAAAGTTTCAGGCATCTCTAAATCTTTTATTTTTATATGATATCCTGATACTCTATAAACAAACCCTTCTTCATCTGTTTCATTTTTCTTTTTAAAGACAGCTCTTTCAAAAAAGTTTTCTGTTGTAATCCAACCAACGATCCAAACGTACCTTAAATCTTTAGACACTCTTGTGAAGAAATAAACATTGTTTGCAGGATTAATATTTTTTGGGCCATTAACAGAAGCAACATAATGTTCTTTAGGACAACCTGTACAGGTTTTGCTTTTTACCTCTATTTTGTTTTTACCTTTGACTATGTCATATTTAAAAACTTTGTTTCCTACATATCTAGATCTTGGTATAAATCTATTAACTGCAATCTCTCCTAAAAACCCAACCATTCTACCTACTCCACGAGTAAACGAATTAGGTAATACTCCCATCTCATCGCTCATTTTATGAGCTTTGTCTATATCCTTACCTTTTATCTTATATCTTAATACTCTACCTTTTGATTCAGCAGACGGGTCTTCTTCAAAGTATTTCATGACTTAAATCTTTTTAAGAAGTTTTCCCATGCAGGAAAAAATATTTCTTCCATACAACGGACAACAGCTTCTTGGTCATAATTTTCAAGCCATCCTACCCCACTTATAAGCAAGCTAGCTTCCATCATTTCGTGACGAATAGTATTTAATAGGACTTTACCTTTTAAATTTTTATTTATTTCGATAGTTTTTTTATCGTGTAAATACAATCCGAAGTCAGGGCTGTCCCCATTAAAAGGAACCAGCTCAAGTTTTACCCTCTGCCCTGCAATTGATATTGTTTTAGGTAGTCGCACATTACCACCTTTCTGAGAGTTCTTTGTAGAGTTCTATCCCCGCAGCCATTGCGGTAGCCATGCCCTCCATATTTTTTAAAGCAAGCTCCCAATCCTCCTCATTACTGCCAAAAAACGGTTCTGCGATAGTTGCTGGACAGTGAGTTAACCTTAAAAATCCTGCCCCTCTACTACCTTTTTGGCGTGGCTTGATGCCTCTACTGCGTAATTGTGGAAAACAATCTTCAAAAGAATCTCTTAAAGCACGAGCAAATAGCCTTCCTTTTTCAGAAGTATTCCAATATAACCATTCATGACCTGTTGCTTTTGGTGTTGCCGCATTAAAGTGAAGCTCAACAGCAGCTTCAACTCCGTCGTTCCGTAAAGTTCTAGCCAACCATTTCATGGAACTCCAATAACTGCTCCCCTTATAGGTAGAGTAAATCTTATGCGAAGTCTTCAACCTGTCGCTGATCATGTCAGCCAGTTGAGAATTATAATCCCATTCAGTGACTCCAGTTACAGAGGCTGCTCCTGAGTCATTTGGTCGAGAGTGTCCTACGCATATCGCTATCATCTCCTACTATTATAGCACGTCTGTAGGAATAATCACTATGGAACTTCTGTCCACGCCCCATAAGATTGCCTTCTTTAAAGGGGTAATCGTAGCCTTTTATAAGGGTAATTGTAGGTGGGTCATATATTGCGCTTTCGTTCAAGCTTGAGTCGCCCACTAAGTCTCTCAATTTGCAGCTTGGCAGCAGGGCTACCATCAGCAGCAAGCTTATCAATTTTATCTTCCAGTTCATAAATATATTTGCGTTGCTTACCTTTAGTATAGTTTACGTAAGCTTCTAACGCTAATACAATTATGCGGAAAAAGTGCCTCACTTCTTTTTAGACAGAATAGACCAAATAACACCTACCAAAGTAACGGCAGCAGATACGCCAGTCGTAACTTCTTCTCCAGAAGCCAATCCATTTTGGGTCATAAAACCCCCTCCGAAAGTAAGGATATGGCGAATAATTCCTAAGATTGATTCTTTATTCATTTTTTCTTTTTTATTAAATTATATAAGGTAATGACAGCTACCGTAATACCTAATAACCCTCCAACGACTTGTATACCCCATTGGATAACCTCTGCGTATGGTATTGTAACTGCTATTAAAGAGCCAGTTACCCCTGTAACTCCTTTAGCTATTATTTCACTATTGCTCATGAAGCTAAAAATATAGCATATTTGTAGCTTCAATCAAGGTGCTGAAAACCCTATTAATCAGGCAAAACTATGTCTTCGGTAGGTTCTTCTACCACCTCCATAGTCTCTTGAAACTCAGTAAGACCTTCCTTCTCTGTAGGTACTGTGTGGCTATCATTTACATCACTGACAGTCCACCAGCCCTTTTCTCGAAGTTTTAGATAGTCCCCATAGTCCTGACAAACTCTTTTATCAGTATGCTCAATAGCATATCCATTTGCATCAGTACTTCGTTGAGGCACTGGATTATACATCCAATGCGTCTTGAAGTCCTCTTCGGATAGATCTAAGTCAGGCATTACTCTGACTCTTCTTCTTTAGCCTCTTCAGGCTTTGGAGGCTCTTCTCCAGTTTGTTTAGCAATTTCTTTTGCTACAACGACAAGAGCTTCTGCACCATTTAACCCGACTCGCTTAGTAGTAATATCGAGTGCTTGATAGATTACTTGTATGAATCCTTTGGGAATTTCTAGTGTAACTTTTTCTTCCATAATACTGTTAGAATAGCTAGTTTAAGGGGCTGTTCAAGTATTTTATTTAAATAATAGACCAATTAGATCCATCAGAAACAAGGGTTACTGAACCATGTCCTGAGTTAATAACTTTAGTAGCTGCCCCATCAATAGTCTCAGATCCTTGTGTAGCTATAGTAATGTTATACATCGCTGCTTGACCATCCCTGTCTTTAATAATTAAGACTCGTCCAAGGTTACACTCAGAAGTAGGTATAGTCACTGTCCTTCCTGCGCTCATGCTGTGCATCAAAATTATATGGTTAGCTGTGCCAACTGTATAATCAGCGTTGTTTGAAAGAACTGTATTATATTCAACACCTCTATGATGGTGTACAACTTCACGGCCTCCATCCAAAGAAAGAAGCATTGTACTTGCTGCATAGAAAGTAATGTCACTATCAGACCCAAGAGCTTTGAGTTGTATGTCACCTGTCTGAGCTTGAAGAGTGCTTATTGTACCATTATTCCCAACAAGAAAATCATTGTCGTCTCCGAAATAAGCATTGATGCCATCATTGTGTCTGGTATGTTTTAAAAATTTAGTTAAAACAAGTCCACCATCTAAACCAAAATATTTGGTTGCGCTTCCACTGCCGTCATCCGCATAAAACTCTAAATCAGAATCCGCTGCCAAAGTTTTAATGGCGAGATCCCCTGTTACGTTTTGGATTGTGCCAGTTGCACCATTATGCGTTACCTGCATATCGTTGTCAGAACCCAACTGAATCTGAACGCCATCAATCAGCCTTAACTCTTTACTAAAGTGGATTTGTGATGACCCACCATCTACTCTGAAGTATTCAGTTACACCACCAGAACCGTCATCACAATAAAACCTTATATCACCATCATTAGTGTTTTGTGTGATGGAAATATCCCCACCATTGTTTTGTATACTAGCCCCTAGACCAGTGTGCCTTATGAGGAAGTTTCCATCATCACCAAAACCTAAGAAAGAATTGTTTGGGAAGATTGTATATGGATCTCCTGTAGATTTAGATCC
>TARA_R100000664_G_scaffold20490_1_pt1 | contig 15281 bp, 13 predicted proteins | sample TARA_R100000664 | Tara Oceans TARA_R100000664 (sample SAMEA2622705) | marine metagenome | biome: marine biome (ENVO:00000447); feature: deep chlorophyll maximum layer (ENVO:xxxxxxxx); material: "saline water (ENVO:00002010), including plankton (ENVO:xxxxxxxx)" | depth 115 m | reverse complement strand
TTCTCTTCAGCCTTTTTTAATTCTATACCTAGTAATTTTGCCCATTTCTTTTTAGAATACTTAGAAAGGAATATTAATTTTAGAAGATTAAGTGCTGCCTTAAATTTACTTTCTACTTTCTTTGAATTTTTTCCATCGCCATAATGTTCTACTATGTAGAGAGGAATATCATCAGGGGAAATATCTAGACCATCCATTCCTGCTGTTAAATCATCAGGTTCCATATCTTTGATTTCATACAATTCATCAGGTAAGGTTGTATTATCTGAACGTAGAGCATAGTGAATAAACTTCACCATAATTTCAGGACTTTCTAATAGATTTTCTAATACATCATCTTTGAATCGTTTAGAGAATGGGTCCATTACATCTTCAGACTTAAACCTCAATTCTTTAATTCCCTCATATATTTTTTTAGCAGTAAGGCTTTCAGGATTCATGGCTTCTTTATCTTCTAAATCCTTTTCTTCTAGAAAGGTGTTTAATTGCCTTCCTAATGAATCTAAATCATCAATTTCCTCTCGAATGTCTTCAACGGCCTTTCTCCATCTAGAGCCGTAGTTTTTGGAATCTGCTTTAGCAGAAAGATAGGCAACCCTAGTCTTTTCAAATAAGGTTATTATTTGATATGAAATGGAATCGGGTTCCTTTTCAAACATAAGACCGGATTCAGGCACAATTTATCACCTATATTTCTAAATCTTATATTCATCTTCATCGCCAGCAGAACCATATCCTGAATGAGTATCTTCTGTCTTCTTAGGTTTGGTTTTATCCTTCTCAGCCTTTGGCCTCTTTACTTTCACTTCTTCAGCATCAGGAATTTCAAAAGCACTACCTGTTGCTTCAAGCATTTGTTTTGCTAGTCTAGCCGCTTCAATGGCCCTTTGAACCATACTTTCTTCTTTAGTGATTTTTTCAGGCATATTACTCACTCCATGTTTTTGATTATCTTTTCCATTTCATCGAATGACATATTGGCAACTTCATTCATATTAAATGAAGCACCAATTTTATTGTCAATGCTAGGTGTTGGAGTATTCGCTACAACAAACCCTGATTTCATTAGGATGTTGTCATCATTGAATGCTACTGCCTCCAATGCTTTAATTCTGCTAACTAATTCTTTTAGTAATAATACCATTTCATTTTCTTCTGTCATTCTTCATCCCTCAGCGTGTCTCTACTTCTAGGATAGACTATTCCTCTAATTTGCCTGTATAATGTTTCATAGGACTTACGGAGTTTGCTCGCCATAGCCACAATATCAATGTTCTCATCACTCATTGTTTCCATACGTTTGTTTAATTTTTTGTCGGATTTAACCAAATCCAATTCTCGCATCATGTCAAGCAATTCACCTAATTGGGTAAAATCCTGACCAAAGTATTCTGTGGGTTCAGCCGCCTGAAGTGTTTTCTTTAGTCGCCTTCTTTGTTTTTTATCCAATTGTTCAAGGATAGGACTTTGTTCCTTTTTCATTTCTTCAGGAGCGAATTCTTCTACTTCAGCCCTTTCTCTAGGGCTTAAGTCCTTGAGTATGTTCTCCCATCCCATAGTATCGCCTACCTTAAGTTATTTTTAGTCCTTTCTTTCAGATTCCCGTATTGCTTCAATCATTTCTTCTATTAATTCATTACGGTTCTCTAAATATTTTTTCGCTTTAGAAATCATTTTTTGTAGTCTTCTTAAGGTTGATGGGTCAACTATATTTTCAGCATAATCATCCATTGTTGTGATTGCTTGATTAACGTCTACATTTTTGAAAAATTTCAAATATTCAAGATTTTCAACGGCATCGTTTGAATTAGCCACTTCTTTCTCTAACATTCTTGATATAGTTTCATTTATTGTGCTAAATTCTTTGGTTTCTTTATTCGTTTTCTTAATATCATATTCGGGCATTAATTGGAGTGCTGTCTCTTTTTCATCTAAAGCCATGCCTCTTAGTTTTTTATTTATCTCTTTAATATCTGCTTCAGAATTTTCATATTCTTCTAATACTTCTTGAATTTCTTGATACCTTTTTATTTTCATATCTAGACCCCTTTCTGCCTTTTTATTTTTATTTTCAAGTTTTTCTTTAAATTCTTTTACCTCTACTTTGCGTTTTCTTCCGTCTGCATACTCAAGATTGTCTTCTAGAGTTCGCCTATTCAACAATAACATTTCTAATTTCTTTTTTGCTTCTATTTGTAAATCATCAAGGAAAAACACTATTTCTTTACTACTTTCCTGTTTATGTTGGTTTAGTAATTGATGGTAGTTTTTCAAATATTTTTCAGGAGACATGCCATGTTCTCCTTTAAAATCCTCTTGTCTTTCTTTTAATTTTTCAAATTCGCCAGTCCAAAATTCATATTCTTTTTGGTGTTTTATTTTTGAAGCCTCGGATTTGGCTCGGCCAATTTTTTGTTGTAAAGATATTCTATTTCTTTCAATTTCTTGTTCAGTTTTTCCACCATCACTACTAGATAACATAGCGACATCTGCCAGTTCTGCTATTGCATCCATTTCCTTTATTTTTTCCTCAAGCATTTCTATTTTTCCTGCTATTTCTTTTTCTTTAAGAGAGCCTTCTCTAAGTTTTCCTTTAATTTTATTGAATTTAATATTTTCAGGCTTAACTTGTTCTATTTTAGCCCATTCATCTACTTGTTTCTTATAATCTTGAATATCCAATTGAATATCTTCTATTTCTTCATTTACTTCTTTTAAATCTTCTTTGGAAGTTTCCCCTCTATGTTTTAGGGCTTCGTCATGTTTTAGAACAGAATTTTCTATTTCTTCTTGAAGTTGTTTTTTCATATCTAATAATTTTGCAATTTCATTTTGAATTTTTTCACTATCCATATTGCCAAATTCGGGTGAAGAAATTGCTTTCACTTCAAATTCTAATTTTCTTGAACCTTCAGTTTCAAATTTTTCCTCATACAATCTTTTTACATCCTTTCTAACTTCTCTTTTAAGTCTATTTAATTCTGTTTCTAATGTCTTAACTTTCCTTGTTGTTGCTTCTCTTACAAAAGGCTCTAATTTTTTTGTTTCAGGATTAAAGAAACTTGTTTCAGTTTCAGGAAAAAACTGTTCTGTTCTTTTTCTTTTTAAATAAAATTTAGGAAGATGACCAAACAAATGTTCATGAATAAGAGGCAAGACCCCAATGTTTTCAGTAGATTTGGTCATAATAGCCATTTTAATTTTTTTATCTTTTTGTTGTTCTTTAGAAATAATTATTTCTTCAACTTCTTCAATAGATTGCGAAACTTCTAATAATTTATTTGTTATTTCTTTCGTCATTTGTTCTTTATTTTCTTCAAAATCTTCTTCAGTAATTACCGAAATTTCTTCTTTATATTCGGAATTTTGTATTTCTTTTAGTTGCTTCTCTATTTCTTTTCTCTTCTTCCTGAAACTATTAAGTTTCTTTTTTAGTTCTTCCAGTTGTTTTTCTCTAAATAATGACTTCCATTCTATCTTTTTAGAAAGTATTTTTCTTATTTCCTTTTCTAAGGCTTCAACATTAACTGTTTCCTTTATTGCTTGTTTAGGCTCTCCTTTTTTCTTTCTTTTAAATTGTTCAATAATAGCATAGCGAAAATCTACTCGGTCTTCTTTATCTTTCTCATCAACCATTGCACCTAATTGACTACTAATAACATCACTACCCCCTATTAATTTAATCAACGCCATCAAAAAACTTTCTGATGCATCTTCAATACCACCTTTGTAAGATAAATTACCAACTATTCCTTCATAGTCTTTAATAGATGAAGCATTATCTTCCCTTTCAGAAAGAGTTTCTAATTTTTCCTTTACTTCATTCCATTCTTTCCATATGTTTGCCTTTTCCTTTTCTCTTTTTTCTGCCTTTTTTCGCTTTGCTGCTGCTTTCTTTCTTGCTTTTTTCTCCCTTTCTATAATTTTTCTCGTTTCCTTTGAAGTAGCCTCTCGTTGTTCCTTTTCCCTTTCCCTTTCACTTTCGAGTTCTATTTTTCTTTTTTCTCGTTCTTCTTCCTTTTCCTTTTTACCCGAAAGTCTTTGTTTGTATTCATCAAGCATGTCTATTTGTTCTTCTAAAATTTCAACATCTACCCCTTCATCCTTGGCATCTTGTATTTCTTCTTCAAGAGTTTTTATTTTCTCTCTAAGAAGTTCTTCTTCTTCAAATCTTTTTTCTTCTTCAAGTCTTTCCCGTTCAAGTTTTTCTTGTATGGAAACTTGTCGTTCTTTCTGTTCTTTCTTCTCCTTTCTTCTTGCCGCTGCTGCTTCTTTTTTGGCTCTCTTTTTTCTTTCTTCATCAGTTTCATCTTCAACTGCTTTAATCAATCTTTTATATTCAGAAAAATTCTTTTCATTGATGTTCTCTTCTAAAGACTTTGAAATAACATCTAAGGCTGCTTTATTTTTTACAAGTCTATCAGTATAAGGGTCTAAATTAGACTGGGATAAAATATCCCTAATGCCCCTATTAGATAGAATATTCTTCAAGATAATCCCTCAGAATGGAATGTTTTCTTTTTGTTGACGCTTTTTCTTTGGTAAAAGAATTACATCAGGAATATCTGAAGAACCATGTGTTGCTTTATGTGAAGTTCTAGCATCAATTCCAGCAATATCATAATTGCGTGGGATTTCTTTCTTGTTATCTTCTAATGACATTTGGGCCTTAGCCTGTGCCAATTCTTTTCTTAGTCTCTTTTCTTTTTGTCTAATGTCTTCTGTCATCATCCCACTCTCCTTTCATTCCTTTTATCCACGTTTTGATTCCCCGCATCTTTTGGTAATCCTGCAAATCTCTTATCGGGTCCGACACTCTTTGCAGGTTTATTCCTTGTGGCCGGAGGATTCTCTTGTGGTTTAGAATCCCCTCCTTGAATTGCTTCTCTTTGCATTTCATCTATATCCCTTTGGTCAAGATTAGAACCTGCTAAATTCATTCCTCCTGATGGGGAGTCTCCTTCAATACCTTTTTGTTCCATATCTTCTTTAGGCTGTTCTTTTTCATAGGTGAAATTTCCATCTTCATCCATTTCTATTTCAAATCCTAGATTTTTAATTGAGGCTGCAATCTGCACTTCAATTTCTCTTTTTCTTAGGGCAGCAATTTCATCCTCTTCTTCAGAAGGAGGTAGTTTCAAATTCCAATCTGTTATTCCAAATTGGTTTTGAATAAACGGGAATACATAATCATTGTAGACAGTTTGTGCCATTTGCACCGCACGATTAGTCACCAATATTTGCATACCTTCATTATTTAGTCCACCACTTGTAGTATTATCAGCCATGAAGATTTTACTTACTCCATAAAACGCTGCAATCCTATCACGCAAATCTTCTTTTACAGAAACATAGTCCATTTCTTTTAGGCTATCCATGAACTTAATCCATTCAATTGAACCCTTTCCAGCCTCGCTTTCAATTCCCATAACAGGAATATAATGAGGGTCTTGTTCCATTCTTTCTTTAACACCACGCCAAAACGCCATCATAGATTCCATATTGCGAGTTTGCACCGCTAATAATCCTCTAGGCATTCTACTCTTAGTGTATGAAGAATTAACATAATTTTCCATAGCAATTAATGTCATAATGTGATTGTATAATGTTAAGATTGGAGACAACCCATACATCCTACTAGGACTATATTTACTAAAATGTAGGACTTCACCCTCTATGAAATATTGGTCTTCTCCCTTAGCCCTATTTACAAAATATACCGGAAACATTGCGCCTCCACAAGTTTCACATCTTTCATATGGTTCTTCTGCTAGAATGTCTCTATGATGAATGCAAGTAAATCCTTTTGTTCCTCTAACTCCATCTTCATCAGCATAAATGTGCATGGTCACGGGGTCGCCCCTAAATAATTCCTTTATCCTGTGCATTCTTATTTTGCCATTACCATCAATGTAATATTCTTTAACGAATACTAAGAAAGCATCATCCATGATATTCAAATCATCTTCTAATTCCTTTAGCACATCAATAAATAATTGTGTAGAGTTATTGACATATCCTTCTAAGAATTTTTCAGCATATTCTAACTGTTCGGGATTAGGTAGTTCCAATTCTGTGCTACCGCACTTAGCACATTCTTGAACAGGTCTATCGTGTTCTTTATTGCATTTCTTACATCGGGCTTCAAATGCTTTCTCCCAATGATACCCACGCCGAAATGATTCCTGTTTCAATTGAACCAAACATGTCCTAACAATTACTGAATGCTGAACAATGTTGTAGATAAGAGGCCCGTTTAATAATTGAGCAGGGGTCTTTTCTTGAATGCCTATGTTGTAGATTTGCCTATCAAGGGGTTTAGGAGTGCTTTTCCTAAACAAGTTGCTGATTTTAAATCGCCTCTTTTCTGCCAAATTATCCCCCTCCAATCTGAACGTGACCCTTTATGTTATCAATGTGCCTACGCTTTTAACATAGGGGTGGATATGTTTTCTTCTTGACTCATTAATTTCATTTTGCAATTATCATGTAATTTTGCAACAGTTTCAACATCAATTCCTTCTTTAGTAAAATCATACCCTACATGGTCCCTATGGTTTTCCCATTTCATTAATTTAAAGATTTCATCACAGCGTTGCTTATACCATGATGCTTTCTTGAATCCTCTTTTCATCTTAATTAGTTCTAAAAGTAAGTCAGCATTCTTTCCTTTCATTCTAAAATGTGGCCTACAATTAGTCAATAGTTTTGTTATGTCATCTTGAGAATAAAAATTAAGACGATTAACTGGTCTAGTATTCTGTGGTGATTTTTGGTCAAGGTGTAATTTTCCTATTCCTAATGACTTCTGTATTTCAAGCATGAATGCTTTGCCCCTATCCCCCGTTGCTACCAATCCAACTCTAGGATTCATACTTCTATCTACTGTGATATATCCGTCTGAATCAATAAAGGCCGCAGTATAGGCCCAAATATTCTTTTTGATGTCATCGGATAGTTTGTAGTAGGCTCCATTTACATCTGTAATGTTAAGTGATTTTACTAACTTAGAAATCATATTAGGAGAACATCTTTTGTGAAGTTTTGGTGGCATCCTATCAAAAATTTGTCTTGCGCCAATACCTCCCTCTTCACAAACCATTTTCATTATGAAATCTTTAGTGTCTTCTTTTAGACTCTTTCTAATATTCTTTTTAGAAATGTGCTGTCTAAATTCTCTTTTAGCAACATTCATTGTTTTTTGTAGAGTGGAATATTCTGTTCCGTATGGCATTCCTTCTTGTTCGAGTTCTGCCTCCCAATATTTACAAAGGGAATCTATGACTTCTCTTCTTTCATCTGCGGATTTTATTTCATAGAGTTTGTGTAGGTCTTTTTCATTGAATCGCATTTTCTTTAGGGCTGGTTGATAATCCCTTAGCCAATAAATACTGTCAATGCATTTGTTTAGATGTTCTGAATATCCTTCTATAAGAGTATCAATAGCCTTATTCATTTTGTTTCTATCTTCACCCTTTAATTTCCTTCGATGTTTTCTCATGGTTTTAATTATATCGGGAACAGTATGGTCCTGTATAATGTATTCATTAGGAAAAGAAAAATATTTTTGTGCTTCTTTAGGCTGAATATTCAAATAGTTGGATAATTTAGAAACGGTTTCATGATTGTTTGTTATACCAATAGAATCAAAAAATGACTTTAGTTCAGGACTATCTAATTCAATATTAAGTGATTGTTCTATTTCGTCTTTAGCCTCTTCTTCCTCTTCTTCAAGCCTTGCGACTTCTATGAGTTTTTCTGCCGCTTGTCTTTTTTGTTCAGGTGTGCTTTTTACAATCATTTATTTCACCTCAAAAATTTAGACCCATGATGCCGCCACTAGTAGGCTGAACGGGTGCAGTAAAAATATCTAACTCATCTAAAAGGACATATGTATCTGTATATTGATGAGTAGCAGCATTAGCCAAAGCAAGACTCATAACCATATCGTCGTGTGCGCCAACACCTTCAAATCTACCTGATTCTGTTATTGCAAACATAGATAATTCCTCAATTAAAGTAGAAGACACCCTCCTACTTTCTTCATTTCCATAAGGAAGATGTATTTTACCATTTTCAAAATTCATCTGTAGATTCAAAATAACTTCTTGTTTCTTTTTTCTAGTAGTGTTGAAGTCATGCACATTAATATCAGAAACATTCCTTAATTCCTGAGTAAAGGATTTAGCAAAGGTATTTGTTTCAAACAGCACCACTTCAGGATTGAATATTTTTCCAATTACTCTAACCTTCTCAATGTTCTGCCTAAACTCTACATTTTTTGCTCGGTCAACATAGACTACCGATTTGTTATCCTTATCATCTACTTCTAAAACTGTAATTACGTTATAGTCTCCATCTGTGGAAATTGCAGGGTCAACACCAACATAATATTTGTAGCCCTCTCTCCTATGAGGTTTCAAAACAAGGTCTTTGTTTTTAGATTGGTCAAGATATTCGGGATTAAACAATGAAGCCCCTGTTGAAATCGGAACACAAAGATATTCTCTTGTAAATTTAAGAGAACCAATTTCTGCCTTACGGGACATTAATGCATCATAGTCCCAACGGTCAGGCCAAAGTGGTTCGTTAAGGGAATTTAGACAAGGATAATTTCTAACAGTATAGGCTTCATTTTCTGCTAGTTGTTGGTAAATATCTGTATAACTAAATGGAGTTCCGATTACTCTTAATGAAGCAGTATGGTGAAGTGTTGGAATCATGTCTCCATAAAACCAATCGGTGACCTTTTGAATTGCTGATATGCTAAATTCTTTCAAAGGGTCGTCAATAATTATTTCATTGGGGTGAAGACCACGAATCTGAGAACCTACTGAACGTGCTAGAATTTCATTACCATTTGTTAATCGGATATGTCCAACAGCCCAACCTCTAGCGGGTTTAAATTTCTTAAGAGCAGGGTGTGAAAAGTATTTGTCAATGTCCCTCATATGAACCAAAGTCTGTTTTTGGTTTGATGAAATGTAAAGCATTTGATAGCCCTTCGGTTGAAAAATTAAATTCCAAATTACCCAACAATGCATAAATACAGACTTTCCGTGGTCACGACTACAAATCAAAACTGTTCTTTGTGTAGTGTTCATTAATTCTTGCCACTCTTCCATATAGTTAGGATAGAAATAATGTTCATGTCCTAGTGCTGGACCGCAAACATGCTGAAAGAAATATGGAAAGGATGCTTTGGATAATTGTAAATCCAATTCATGCTCAAGATTGAGGGCTTCTATTTCTGTCATAATTTATTCCTCAAAAAATTTAGTATCTTTCTTCCCTTCACACTTAATTTAGGAGTCTGCATTAATAGTTTAGCAAAAGTTTCTGTTTGGTCTATCCACTTTTCATATGCGGTTTGTATTTTACCCATTGTTTCTTTGTTTCTAACTTCACCCTTTTCATATCCTTCTAGAATCTTTTTTACATCATCTATGCGAATGTGTTGTAGATTTAGACTACCATAAGAATGAACCTCCCAATGTCTTCTATTATATGTGTCCCAAAAAAATTCTAGAACATGTTCTTTATCTATTTCAGAATTATTTATCTTAATTCCTATATCATATCTACTTGCAGTATTAGGTCTTGTTGCATCCTCATCATACCTTTCTTTAGGCATACCTACTGTTTTATCACTACCTCTTTTTTGTAGCCAAAAGTCAGCATCAGGAAAATTAGTCTTAACTGTAAAGTCAGACTTGAGAATATCTTCCCACATTTTCCTACCTCAATATCAATAGTTTTTCATTCCAGTTTTGATAGTTGGGAATGTTTTTTTGAAGGTTGTTAGCGATTTCTTTTGATAATTCTCTTACATCGTCTAAAGTTCCCTCTTCAAATCCTAATCTTTTGAAAATGGGTTCTGAATATTGGTTAGCAAATAATATTGCTGGTTTCTTTCTTTTAGTTTCGAAAACTTCTCTAGCAATATCGAAAGCATATTCCTTTCCTCCTTCTCCTATATTCCTAAGTCCCTGCCCTAAATATATCCCATCAGTATAGGCTACTCCTTGTGCAGCCATAGGTTTGCCCTCTTCCTTTGTTCCCTTTCTACCATATACTACCCAATATTGTTCATTGGGCGCATTAAAAATAGTCCTTGTTAGGTTTTTCCATCTATCTGTTCTTTTAATCCAAGGTTTAGGTTGTTCTCTACTCAAAGAAACCAACTCTTCTTCATTCATAGGTTCACTAATAGTGACCTCTTTGAGTATTGTCCACCAAGACATAACATCACCTAAATTCAGATTTCACTTGATATACAATTTCTTCAGTAATGCCGTAGCACTTAGCAATATTAGAAAATGAATCTACCTCTTTAACAATATTTTCTATTTCTAGATGAGCCAAATCTACATTATGATTTAGATAAATTTTCTCAATTACTTCTTCATAATTATCAATGGTCATCGGCCTCATAGCAAAATTAGTTTCTTTGCCCATTGCTTTTCTAATTGCATCATGGGCTTTCAACAATTGCTTAAGAAGAACCGGCATATCATCAATGCTGGCTAATAGATTTCTTAATTTCTTACTGCTTTCCTTTGTTTTAGAATCCATTTCCTTTGCTTGATACAATCCAAAATTATCTTCTAGGTAAAATGGCAAGGCAAAAAGAGGGTATTCATCACCTGCATTAGCATGAAATTCCTTAGATAAGTCTTCTACAGATTTACCTCTTAACTTTATTAATCTTTTAAGTTCAGAATCAGGGTCTTCTTCATTTATAATATGATAAATAATGGCCCCAACATGTCTAAGGTTTCTCTTTTTCCAGCCCTGAAACATTTTATTTAGGCCACTTATTGCTGCCAACGCTAAGTCTTGTAAATCTTCATCAATTGTGGTTGTGCCTCTAGAGGTAACCTCTTTCAAAAAATTATAGATGTCATCTAATTCTCGATGACCAACATTTACATCAGTTTGAAGCATCTGTTGATATACATTTCCTTTAAGCACATGGACTTTGAAATTTTGTGCAACAGCCATGATTTTTTTAGCAGGATAAGAAACAATAAAATTAGGAATTCTCCCTGCTATTTTCCCTGAATAAACTGGCGCAAAATAATAATCATTTAGTGCTTCTAAAAAATATTTTACATGTTCTTTTACTTCTTCTGCAAGGTCAGTAATAGTCGATGGGTCACCTGTTCCAGTAATCCTACCAGTTAATGTTTGTTGTTGTTCGGCAAGGCGTTGGTATTTTAGTCGTTCTTTGGCAGTTAAGTTAGTAATTTTGCTACCTAATGTCGAACCCCTACCAAATACGGGAACAGAAGGAAACTGAATTTCTTCATCGGAAATAAAATCTGCAACCTTTCTAAGATAAAATTCTACATCATTTTTATTTTTATCCGCATCTATTGGGGTTTCATTTTCGGACACATCTATATCTAAAGCAATAGTATAAGGTAGCCAGTATTCTGTTCCGCCCCTACCCACATCAATAGAAATTGTATCTCTAATATTTTCTATATCCTTAATTACTCTATTATGGACAAGAATATTGTGCATGATTATTTCATCTTCATCCCCACCTGTTATAGTTGGAATTTTGGAATTTTCCAGCCAGTCTTCAATTTTATTTTCAAGTTCATCATATCCCTTTTCAGTAATTGCTACTAATTTTGATTTGTTTCTTTTCATATAGAGGGCCAATAAAGGGTCAAGAGAAACCTTTTCTGTAATAAAATCAATATGTTCATCATCTTCTGTTGAAGAAGAAAGTTTGGGGTCGAGCATAGTATCTCCAAATTCTCCTTGTTGTGTAGGCTTATCATTCACTTCAGCCCACATTGCAGAAGCCAAGTCTCCATAATCTTCTTTATCTCGGCTATCTTTCTTCCTTTCAATATCCTTTCCTATGTTATACAATATTTCAAGGTCTAATACATAATTGTAGAACCGTCCAAAAATAGACATTTCTTCTTTATCTACCTTATCAATTTCTAAAATCCACTTAGGAGGTTCATCCCACTCTTCTAATTTTGTAAGTTCAGATTTTAATTTTACAAGATTTCCGCTTTCTTCACCTAATTCTTCTATCATTTTTTCTAATATTGGTTTCGCTTCTGTTTTCAAATTTTTGTGGGCTTCGACTAATTTTGGGTATCTATTTTTTATTTCTGCCCAATAGTTATACAGTTCGTCCCTAACATAAATATCTTTGATGTCTAAACCACCCAAATAACTTTCAATAGAGAATGTTTTTGTTGAAATTGTTCCTAGTTCTCTAGTCAATTCTTTTTCTTCAATATGCTCTAACATTGTCTCTAGATTATCTTCTAGAATTCCTGTGGCGATTTTTTTTACTCCCTTAAAAATTTGTTTGGCAGTAGAATCACCAGTATTATATTTTAATTGTAGGTTTCGTCTTGGTAGATGTTTTTTATGCAGTTCATTTACTGGAAAAAATATGCCCCCTTCATATATATTCAGTTCTCCTTGAAAAGCGTCCATCATGTCTTCAATTACGCCCATTGAACCGCTTTCACTAATCAAATCATATTCTCTTCTATATTCTTTTAGTTTTGATTGTATTTCTAATTCACTCAATCCCTCTTCTTTCATTTCTTTCTCTTGAGAATTATACCATGATTTCCACTTTCTTCTTCTTTTTGAAGGTGAAAAGTCCTTAATTTCATTTATGAATTCATTTATGTTCATGACACTCTCTCCTACTATTATATTTCCTCAATGAATCCTGCTTCTTTTAATTTTCTTAACATGACCTTACTAATAGATGCATTCGGAGCCTTGTATCTGCGGTCATATTTTTGTCCCGCTTCTGCATTTTCAATCATATTTTGTAGTTGTTTTTCAAATGATTTTTGTAGTTCGATAGCAACGTCGCTAAATAATTCCGCAGTATTAGATTCTACTTCTTCTAATAACTCTTCTACCTTATCCCAATCTTCCTTGTCAGCAAACTTATCTATTTCTTGATATAAAATTGTGGTTTTATCATCTTCACGGGTAAAACTTTCATCTATCAATAAGATAATTTCTAATAAATGTTCTATTTTCAAAGAAGAAAGATTTTCCATTTGGGGAATAACTACGCCTTCTTGATATAGCCTATGTCCTTTTAATAAAGATGCGATGCTCGATTCAACGAAATCAGTCATTGTTGCTAACCATTCTTGGACTTTAATTATGTTAAGAAGACCTTCTTTGAAATCATCAGTTGCTTCAGTAGGCTCTAATTGTTCTAAGAAATCTTCATAAAATTCCCCAATTTCTATAATCTTTTTACCTCTTTTTACTGCAAATCTAGATATTCCCCTTACATTTCTAGGTTCAAAGGTAAAGATTTCTTCTATGCCTAAATCATTTACTGCATCTTGATATTGCCGGCGGTCAGGTTCTCCGACTGTATTACTCATACCTTGTTGTATAGATTTAGCCGCATTGGTAATGGCATCACTAAAATTTGCATTGTCCTTTATTTCTTCTTTCATCTTTTCTTTGATTTTTTCACTACTAGATTCTAGTCTTACATTAGAACCCTTTTTAGTGAATATAGGAACTTTAAGTTTAAATTGCCTACTGTTCGATTCTTTATTCATATAAGATAATGTTAAATCATCTACAATCATTTCTTCAATTTGTTTCCTACTAATAGCCTGTTGTGTCTGTGATTGGTCCTTTATAGCATTAAACCAGTCTTCTCCTAAAACTTGTGTCATTATTATTTTAAATAGTGGGTTGACTCTAAACAGATTTCCACTTGTAGAGGCAAATACCAAATCTTGTGGGAATTGCCGCTTCCCATCAGGTAAAGTGGGAGGAAGAAATTGTTTTAAATTTACACTATCCCTAATTTTTTCACCAGTTTCTTTATCTGTTCCCTTACTTGTAGGAATATCTTGTAATTTTTTAAGATATTCTCTTAAAACTACTGCATCAAATGATTTTGCCCTATATTTTGGAGTTTTTGGAGGGCCACCTAAGCGAATTTTGGACCCACTTGTTAATGGAGTGGGCTTTCCTTCCCTTCTCATTTCGTTTAGGTCAGAAAAGCCTTGATTTTCAAGAAAAATTAGTTCTCCCGACACAATTTTTTCATAAAATTTCCTAATTTCGTCAATCAATTGGTTGACTCTATTGTATTCAGGAAAAACTATGCTCATTTTGTCTGTTTCTATCTCATTTTTTCCTGTTTCTTTATCTTTTGATAAAATAAAATCCTCTTTTTCCACTATTCCTCCTAATTCCTTTGCTAACCAATCAAAAAATTCTTTAGTCGGTTGTTTTTTAGCGAAAAATAGCCTTATTCCACTAGTTTTTTCCTTTATTGATTCCAATATTTTTTTAATTTTTTCATTCTTTTTAAGTTCAGGAGGAAGTTCCCTAATAACTTCCAATAATTCTTCTAAATTTTCCAAATCATCGTTAGAAATGATTGGTTTTGCTAATTCTTCAACGGCTTCTATACGTTTTGTTTTTTCATATTGGCCCCCGCCTCTCGTTGTCCCAAAAATTCTAACTAATTCGTTTAAAAATTCTTTAATTTTGCTTTGTGGGACATCTTTTAATTTTGAAAATGGTGCTTCTTTAAGGAATTTTTTAGGATTTTCAATATACATTTCAAGAGTTCTACGCAAGGGGCTAATATTTACTCCCTTATCTAAATCATTTTTTTTATCTTCTATCCATGCTTCTAAAAAATTAGGGTCTTTATTTTTAAGTGCCACATATAATAACATTCTTATATCTGACACTAAAACCACCTTAGAAATCTGTTTTTAGAATACCAGTTATGTAGCCTTTTACTCTTGCTACCTTATCATCAGAATGCATATCGCTATCTAAAATTTCTAGCATTTGTTTTAATTTACTTTCCATTCCGAATTTTTTTATTTCTTCTTTCCAACTCATTGTAATTCCTCCACCCTACGTTTTTCATCTAAATATACATCTTCAAACTTATAATATATTTTATACAACTCTCTTATAATTGGGTCATTGGGTTGTTCTCCGGTCTTATACCAATGTTCTTGGGCGACATCAGCAGCATAAAATTTTAATTCGTTCATCTTTTTCTTAAACTCATCAAATATTGATTCCATTTTACTTGTATCAAGTTTCTGAGTTTTTGCTGAGGATAATACCCTTTCCATCCCCTTATAATTTCTCTTAATGTTCTTTCCGATTCCCTTTGGATATGATATTGGGGAAACATACATGTCAAAAACTATATCGGGTAAGGGGGCTGTATCTATACGCCCATCTTTCTTCAAAATATTTTCCCAACTCATTGCAAC